>Ga0082212_10001983_pt1 | contig 30039 bp, 28 predicted proteins | sample TergutNt197P3_FD_71548 | JGI IMG/M metagenome (GOLD analysis project Ga0082212, IMG submission 71548) | Neocapritermes taracua P3 segment gut microbial communities from Petit-Saut dam, French Guiana - Nt197 P3 | ecosystem: Host-associated > Arthropoda: Insects > Digestive system > Gut ...
TCGGCTAACATGGAATCGAACATCTGCTCATAGCTGCCTGCTGGCTGTTTGTAGTGTATATTGTAGGCGGCACGGTCTTTGATTATGTCGCCGTTCATATAGTCTGCGTTCTGGCGCTCGTTGTGCCGCTGCCGTATCGACAAGCCGCCGCGCCTGTACTGAGCGTTGCGTACTACGGTTTTATCGGGCATAGATATTTTCCTCCTTTTTAAGAGTACAGAAAGGAAGGCTGCAAGATGCTATATATGTAAGCCTTGCAGCCTTCGATTGTTGCAGCCTTGAATCATTCGTTTCCGCTGCCCCTTGTCTGCGGCAGCGCCGCCCAATACCACTTTTTATTCTTTTTGAATGAGCTGACAGCAAGCGCGGCTTTTGCGCTTCGCAGGGTACGTTCCTGTATGCCCTGCGCTTTGGCTTTTTCAAAAAGAGATTTGGCGGCTTGGTCGCTGTCCGCGAGTTCGGTTTTAAGAAGTTCAACCGCTTTATCATAGGTCGTGTCCTGCTCCGGCATTTTGCCTGACAGCAGTTCGTCAATCGTCACTTCGATGACGCCGGTCCATTTGAAGCCTGTTACCGGGTCGAGTTCAAAGCCTATCGTTTTTCCTTCCGGGGCGAGGTTGTTCTTGCCCTGAGCTATCGCCCTCATATACGGCTGCCCTTTAACCCTGCCTACTGTCAATACAGAACGGGCGGCGGCTTGAATGTCGATGCTCCCCAAGCCCCTGTATTGGCTTTTGCTCGTTCCTTTGTTCAAATGCCCGATTACCACAATGGCGCATCCCGTCTGTTCAGCGACAGCGCCTATACGTTTCAATACCGGGCGTATCTCGTTCGCCCGGTGCATATCCACATCAGCCCCAAGGTACGCTTGAAGCAGGTCGAGTATGAACATCTTTGCGCCCGTTTGGGGTAAGCGGTGATTAGGACGGTACATAGACCAAAACCAGTGAAAATGGGATAATACGCATAGTGAGGCACAAGGATTGGGGAGCGCGAGGTATTAAGGGTCTTAAGAATCTTAAGATTCTCAAGAAAGCTTAACCACAATGAGTGAACAGCCAATCCATGCCAAGAACCAAGAAGGGAGCGTATGTCCAATGAGTGTACAAAGAGAGGTACGGAACGTCCAGATGCAGGGATGGGCGCATCAGATTGACGATTGCGAGGGGAGCGGGCTAAGTGTCCGTGACTGGTGCGAGGAAAACGGAGTAAGCCCAAAAACATACTATTACCATAGGAAGCGTGTTCGAGAGGAAATACTTGAAAAGATAGACTCCGGGAGTACGAACCCAATGAGCCAGTTGGTACCCAAACAGGTGGAAGTTCCGGTATTTGCAGCCCTGCCGGTACAGCGAAGGAGCAAGACGGCGGTGACAGTGCAGATAGGAGCGCATGTAGCCGATATACATAACGGTGCCGATGCCGAGACAGTGGAGGGCGTACTACGGACGCTGGCGCGGCTATGATACTCAACGATATACCAGCCGACAATGTGTATATATGCGTAGGGTATACCGACATGAGGCGTTCGATTGATGGTTTGGCAGCGACAGTGCAGCAAGTATTCAAGATGGACCCGTGTTCGCGGAACCTCTACCTCTTCTGCGGCAAACGCAGCGACAGAATAAAAGCGATATTTTGGGAAGGCGACGGATTTCTACTTTTGTACAAACGTCTGGAAAGCGGCGGGCGTTTCCAATGGCCGAGAAAAGAATCTGAGGTACGATTGATAACGCCGCAGCAGCTTCGCTGGTTGCTCGAAGGACTCAGCATTGAGCAGCCAAAAGCTGTGAAAAAAGCGGACAACTTATTGTTCGTATGATGTGCAGAAAGCATTGAAAACACTAGGAATTATGGTATATTTCGCTTGCGTTTCCCGATAAAATATGCTACAATAAATACATGGAAAATGCTGCTTTGATCAACGAATTGAAGAGTGAAAATGCCGCGCTGAGGGCCGAGGTTTCCGCATTAAGATCAGAGAATGCAGAGATCAACGGGAAGCTTTCGTGGCTGGTCGAGCAACTCACCAGCAATAACAGAAAGCTGTATGGGCAGTCGTCTGAGAAAAGCATCTACGACCAGATCGGGATATTTGGCGACAAGCCGACGGATGTGCCCTTGTTTGATATACGGGAGACGGTATCGGAGCCGGGCGAAACAGCAGCGCAAAAAACACAGCCAAAGAAGCGCGGCGAGATGGGGAGTCGGCTCCCCCCGGATCTGCCTGTAGAGACAGTCGAATGCGTACTGCCCGAAGACAAGCAGAATTGCCCTGAGTGCAGCGGCCCGATGTATGTTATCGGAAAAGAATTGGTCAGGCGCGAAGTCAAAATCACGCCCGCAAAGGTAACTGTCGTCGAGTATGTGCGCTACTCATATTCTTGCAGACCGTGCGCAGGTTTGTCAGAAGATCAGGCACCTATCATTAAAGCTGATATGCCGCCCCAGTTGATCAAAGGCTCGATGTGCGCACCGGAGACTGTGGCTCACATTGCTGTTCAAAAGTGTGTAATGGGGTCGCCGGTATACAGGCAGGAAGCCGAATGGAAACGCAGTGGCATCCCATTTACACGGCAGACAATGTTAAATTGGCTGGTGCGGTGCAGCGAAGACTATCTTGAACCAATATATGACAGGCTGCACCAGCAATTGCTAAGGCACAGGTTCTTACACAGCGACAGCACTGACTTCCAAGTATTGCGGGAACCAGGCAAGGCGCCGGAAAGTCAAAGCCAAATGTGGATCTACCGGACAAGCGGCGAGGCGGAACATCCTGTTGTCCTGTATGATTACCAACCTGATAAAACTCAAGAGCGCCCGAGGGATTTCCTCAAAGGGTTCATTGGCTATCTTATGTGCGACGGTTTCGCGTCATATCACAACTTGCCTGGCGAAATAATCATAGTCGGGTGCCTAAGCCATTGCAGGCGTGGGTTTGTTGATGCGCTCAGGGTTATTAAGAACGACGAAGACCGAGAGGGGTCCCTGGCGCTTGTCGGCAGGCAGTATTGCGACGATTTGTTCGAGATTGAACGGAAGATTAAGGACAAGACGTTCGATGAGCGGTATGACATCCGAAACGAACAGGCAGGGCTTATACTTGACGATTTTCACAACTGGCTGGTGTCGGTACAGCCATACGTCGCCCCGAAAAGTAAAATCGGGAAAGCGGTCGGCTATGCCCTGAACCAATGGAAATACCTGATAAACTATCTGCTTGACGGGCGAATCGAAATATCTAACAACAGGTGTGAGCGCAGCGCTAAGGTATTCGTAATAAATCGAAAGAATTTCCTGTTTTCAACTTCCGTCGCCGGGGCGCGTGCCACTGCGGTTTACCACAGCTTTACAGAAACGGCGAAAGAATCCGGGCTTGACCCATTCCGCTATCTGACTCATATCTTCCGTACTGCTGCCGGTACTAATCTGCGCGAGAATGATGATATGGTCACTGCACTTTTACCGGAGAATGCTCCCGACTTTTGTAAGGTGGAATTCCAGCCAAATTAGCCCTGTCTCTAGTATTGTAGCCGAGTGCCTCTGTGTACTCGGCTGTTTTTATACCTGTACCTTTGTAATCACCGCTTACCTTTGATTGGTATGAGCCTTTTGACTTCAACACTATCAACAAAGGCAAGCATGTAATACATACTGGCGGTAAATTCGACTCGTATCTTCAGATACCGTACCAGAATTCTTCCCCAAAAGCATATTAGGTATTGAATTAGAACACGCTGATATGTTCTAAGATAAAACAAATTATTTGTGAAGAAAGGTGAAAAAAATGATCAGAAGAAAGCTCACGACATTACTACTCATTTCGGCGATTATCCTTTCCTGCGTTGCCCTTGCAGGCTGCAACAGCGACTCGGACTCCAGTTCCAGCGCTCCACCATCCACCGCTAATAACAGTCCAAGCACTGGTGGAACAAGCACCGACAGTACAAGTCCTAATAACTCTGCATCCAACGACTCAGGCGCGCAGACATCACCGGATGCGCCTCCACCTGCTGACGACACAGTTTATGACCTTATCGTTTCAGTCGTATATCCAAGCGAGTCGGCCGCAGGCGCTATGCTCCAGCAATACTGCGATCAGATAGAAGAACGCAGCGGTGGCCGCGTTCAGTGTACTATTCACTTCAGCGGTTCTCTCTTAGGTACGATCGACTCCATGAGCGGCGTTGTAAACGGTATTGCTGATGTAGCGTTTGTGCCGTCAGCAGTTGTCGCTGATTATTGGCCGATAAACTACAAGGTATTAAGTTTGCCGTTTATAGGATATCCGAATACAGCAGCGGCTAATACAATTTATGATCAACTTTGCCTTGAGTTCCCTGAAATTGAAGAAGAAATACGCGCACAGGGCGTAATGACAGTTGGAACATATATGGCTGGCCGTATGGATTTATATCTGGCTAAGGATGCGAATATCAGTATGCCGGAAGATCTTAAGGGTTTAAAAATTTCTATTGCGAGTCCCTATTGTACCGGCATACTTACGAGTGTTGGCGCGGCTCCTGTAGGCGGTACCAGCGCTGATCTCTATACGTCCATCAGCAGCGGAGTTACAGAAGGCGCTATAAACCATACCAGTTTCATGATGTCGACCGGAGCCTTTGAACTGACTAAAACAGTGGTTTTATTTGGAGAGAGGGGTGCTGGACCGGGATTACTTAAGGATGTTTCAAAATTTGTCATGAACACGGGAAAATACAACAGCCTTCCAGAAGATTTACAAAAAATCGTATTTGAAGCCTTTGATGGATATGGCAGAGAACTGTCAGGAGAAGAGGTCAACTTCCAGATGCAGCATGTCGGGATAATGGAATCTATGGGAGCAAATGTCATAACTCTATCCGATGATGCAATGGCTGCATTTAAAGAGATAGCTGAACCAATATGTGAAGAGAGCATCGCTGCGCTTGAGTCTCAAGGTATAAAAGCTCAAGCCATATATGATAGAGCAGTGGAACTTGCTGCGGCAAGCAGATAGCACTGCGCATTTTGTAATTATTACGTTCAAATTGCGGCGGTACGACCTTTTTGATCAGTACCGCCGCAGGAAAACCTATAGCAGGGAGAGATGGAACATGAAATTAGTTAAGATGGTGTCTACCGCGGCCAGATTCATTGTCATGATTGCAACAGTAATAATCATGCTCCTGCTTGTAGCGGATGTCATACTCCGGCGCTTCTTCCTAAGTCCCATTATCGGAACTGCCGAGTATGCACAAATGCTCATGGTAATGATCCTTTTAGGCGCTGCATCAACTGCATTGATTGATGGACATATAAAAATTGAACTTGTATATACGAAACTTCCTCCGAGAGTCCAGGCTATTTTCGATATGATAACGCTTGCGCTTTCATTTGCGATTTCCGCGTTAATCACAACTCGGGCTTTCAATGAGTGCATGATTGCTGCACGGAATAAAGTCAAATTTCTCACTGTCAGTGTGCAAAAAGCTCCTTTTTTCTTTATATACTCCCTTGGGCTTTTTGTTCTGTGCCTTGCTATTATATGCCTTTTTATTGATGCTGCAGGGAGGTTAATTAAGAATGAGCAATGAAATGATTGGGGTTCTGTGTATTGTTATCATGTTCGCATTAATGGCAATGAGGATGTGGGTTGGAACTGCATTTGCACTCACAGGCTTTATTGGTGTGCTACTGCTAAGAGGTTTTAATCAAGCTTGGACAGTGCTGTTCGCAGCTAGTTTTAACAACATTGCAAATTACTCATTTACCGTCATGCCGATGTTTATTCTTATGGGTTGCATAATTTCAGAAACTAATATTGGGAGCAATCTGTTTAAGGCGGTCCATGTGTGGATAGGACGTCTTAGAGGTGGTCTAGCATATGCGACAGTTCTGGCAACCGGCCTGCTTGGTGCGATAACCGGATCACAACTTACCGGAGCGATAGTCATGAGTAAGGTCGCACTGCCAGAAATGGAGAAGTACAAATATAAAGATACATTATCTTGTGGAAGCATAGCGGCGTCCTCACCGTTAGGTATTCTAATCCCACCAAGCAACGCATTAGTTCTCTTCGGCATACTCACGGAAATATCGATTGGAAAGCTTTTTATTGCAGGTGTTCTTCCCGGTGTTTTGACGATTCTTGTTTTTTTCGGAGCGATCATCATATGGACTCGGTTTGATAAGAATTTGGCGCCTGTATCCGAGACTGAAAAACCAAACTTCAAAGAAAAGGTCGTATCACTGAAACATGTTGCACCCATCATTGTATTGTTTGTGCTTTGCCTTGTAAGTATTTATACAGGTATTTGCACAGCAACAGAAGCTGGAGCATTGGGTGCTTTTGGCTCAATCATAATAGCATTTGTTATCAGAGAACTCACGTTCAAGAAACTGCTGCATTGTCTGAAAGAAAGCGCCATACTGTTGGGTATGATCATGCTGTCGATAATGGGCACCTATATTTTCAGCTCCGCTCTGACCATGAGCGGACTCCCTGCGATGTTAAGCAGGGTCGTAAGCGGACTAGGAATGCCAAACTTTGTCATTATGTTTGCTATTATTATTCTTTATCTCATACTTGGATGCTTTTTACCGGAATTCCCGATGCTTATGATGACAGTTCCGATTTTATATCCTATCGTCAAGGCGCTAGGATTTGATCTCCTGTGGTTTGGTGTAATGGTTGTTGTGGTTATGTCTGTTGGAATGCTCACGCCTCCTGTCGGGATGACTGTCTATACACTTGCAGGGATAACAAAAAAACCAGTTGGAGTAATATTTAAGGGCGTTGTTCCTTTTATTATCGCAGAAGCTATTGTGATCGTTCTTCTGATGGTATTCCCCGCAATAGCAACTTGGCTGCCTGGCCGTATTTAGTACATACATGGCTAATAATGAAATGGAGGTATAAAACTGTGAACTTTAAAGAAGATTTAGTGAAAACACTTAACCATGAAAAACCGTCACGTACTCCTGTTTATTTTACAGGTATTCACGATGTTGGATTTGCTTCAAGGCCAGGCCCGGCATTTGAACGTGGACCGGCAGGTGGTGGATACGATGGCTTTGGCGTTCGATGGGTGGCTCCGTCGTCCGGCGGAGGGGCACATATTCCTGCTCCCGGTGAATTTGTACTGTCTGATATCGCAAGATGGAGAGAGGATGTTAAATTTCCGGATTTGGAGAACTTCGATTGGGAGAAGTGTTCTGCGCAGGAACTGGAGGGTTGCAACAGAGAGGAAAAAGCAGTTGACTTTGGATGTGGAAACGGTGTGTTTGAGAGGCTTGCATCGCTTATGGGGTTTGAAGATGCGCTGCTCTCAATGGCCGAAGATCCGGACTCTTGCTACGAGTTTTTTACTGCTGTTACAGATTATAAAATTAAAGTTGCGGAGAAGGTAGTGAAATACTACGAACCGGATTATTTTACTAATTATGACGACATCGCGACTGAACGGAGTCTTTTTATGTCGCCGGAAACTTACAGAGAGCTTATAAAGCCTCATCAGAAACGCTTGAACGATGCTGTTATTAGCATGGGGATGAAGCCTATATATCACTGCTGTGGTAAAGCAGAAGCTATAGTCGAAGATATGATTGATTGCGGTTATATTGCGTGGACTTCTGTTCAGCCATCAAACGATATTGTTGCCATTCTTAAAAAATATGGAGATAAACTTGCGATAATTGGGGGCTATGATAATAACGGATTACCAGGAAGGCCGGACGCAACAGAGGAAGACGCAAGAGCTGAAGTGCGTCGTTGTTTTAATGAATATGCAAAATACGACGGCTACATTTTTTTCGGGATAAGAATGACAAATACGCTTGACTTTAATGAATATATGAAAGGCATGATACCGATAGTTGAGGAAGCGGTAAAATGCTCAATGATGGCAAGGTGAGTTAGGAGCGGTATATCATGCTGAGTATTAAAGAAAATCTATTTGAAACACTTAAAAATAGCGGGAGCCCAGATAGATTAGTAAATCAATGGGAGCCATTCGAGCTGATATATGACCCGGTATTAGCTTATACTTCAGGGAGTCGCGAACGAGGCAAGTCAATGCGCGACGGGTGGGGAACGTTGATTATCTGGCCAGAGGAACAAGTCGCAGGAATGCCTTATGTGACAGAGAATGAGAAAGTGTTGCCAGACATTACGAAATGGCGCGAATATGTAAAGATTCCAGATATCGAATCTAACTGTAACGAAGGTTGGGAATATGCGATTGCGTCTGTGAATGAAGCTCGTGAAAAAGGTAAGCTTGCAACGTCTTTTATGCCAACTGGAGTTTTTGATAGACTTCATTTCCTAATGGGGTTTGAGGACACTCTAATGAATTTTCTCCTTGAGCCTGAATCTATGCATGAACTCTGTGACGCCATAGGAGAAAACCGCTTACTACACGCAAGAAAGCTTGTAGAAAAGCTGAACCCGGATGCAGTTTTGTATCACGACGATTGGGGTTCAAAACACTCCTTATTTATTAGCCCGGAAACGTGGCGTGAATTTATTAAACCGCAATACATTAAAGTATACCGTTATTTGAAAGAGCAAGGTGTTATTATCGTGCATCATGCAGACTCATTCCTTGAGCCAATTATTGAGGATATGGTGGAGCTTGGTATTGATATATGGCAGGGAGCTCTTCCAGAAAATGATTTGTTGCGGATACAAAAACAACTATGTGGTCGTATGGTATTAATGGGTGGTATAGATGTTTCAGCTATCGACAGAGCCGATTCAACGGAAGAAAGTATACGGATTGAGACAAGGCGTGTATGTGAGACTTACGGGCCTGACGGACATTTCATACCATCATACACTTATGGAAGTGAAGGTACTATTTTTCCGCATGTTGATCCCATAATCATTAATGAAATTATACGTTATAACAAAGAGGTTTATGGACAAGGATAACTATTATGCATATAGAAAGAACTAAGATTGAAGCAATAAAGTTACAATAGTTGGCAGAGCGATTATGAATGATTTGATGACTAGAGCATTAACCGCTCAGATAAGAGATTGGACTTATTAAACGAAACTACGTTCATGCTTTTAAGGAGTGGGGATTATGAAAGTATATTTGCTTGTTGATTTTGGAAGTACATACACAAAAGTTACAGCGGTTGATATAGACAGCGAGACTGTATTAGGCAGCGCACAATCTCCTACTACAGTTGATACAGATATCACAATTGGTTTGGAACAATCGCTGAATGAACTAAAACATTCCTGTGAGTATAGTGAGCGTGATGTCTGCGGGAGGTATGCAAGTAGCAGCGCTGCCGGCGGTTTGAAAATGATTGCAATTGGCTTAGTGCCTGATCTTACTTTAAGCGCGGCGCGCCGAGCCGCATTGGGAGCAGGAGCAAAGGTAATAGGAGCATACGGATACGAAATAGACAACAGAATTGTAAAAGAAATTGAAGAAAATAACTGCGATATCATACTGCTTTGCGGCGGAACAGACGGAGGTAATAAAAAGGTTATTATTCACAACGCTGAGATGCTGGCCAAATCACAAATTATGTGCCCAATCCTAATTTGCGGAAACCGTGTTGTAAGAGAACAGCTTTGTGAAATGATGGAGTCTGCAGGGAAAAAGGTCTATGCTGCTGATAATGTACTGCCCAGCGTTACAGATGTTTCTATCGAACCTGCTCAACTCCAGATAAGAGAGATTTTTATTGAGCATATCATTAAAGCAAAAGGGCTTGACAAAGCTAATGTGTTTTTTGATAAGTCGGTTTTACCAACGCCAAAAGCTTCCTTAATAGCGGCTGAGCTTTTAGCGGATGGTACAGAAAACGAATCCGGAATAGGGAGTTTGCTAGTCGTTGAAGTTGGCGGCGCGACCACTAACATTCATTCTGTAACAGATATCGTTCCCTTCACTCAGCAGACTGTGGTGCGGGGACTTCCTGAGTCGAGAGTTAGCCGTACTGTTGAAGGAGATTTGGGTATTCGTTACAATGCCCGGACTATTTATGATTTCGTCGGCGCGGAAAAACTTAAACTGTTAGCGGAAGGGATAGCGTCTCTTCCAAATCACTGCGCCCCCGACGTTTATACACATAAAGTAAGTGAATGTGTGGAGCATGTACCGCAAGACATGCAAGAAAGCATAATGGATGCTGCGCTTGCGAAAGCTGCTGTCGATATAGCTGTAGATCGACATGCCGGAAATATAAAAACTGAATATACTGCTATTGGAGAGATAAATGTACAGTACGGAAAAAACCTATTTGAAGTAAGGAATATTTTAGGGACAGGCGGTATCTTCAGATATGGCATCAACCCCGAAAAGGTTTTAGCCGCGGCATTGTTTTCAAAGCAAAAGCCATGGAGTTTGAAGCCACGTTTACCCAAAATGTATCTGGACGCATGTTATCTGCTCTATGCCATGGGTTTACTCTCGCAAGAGCATCCGGATTCTGCATTAAGAATCATGAAAAAACATATAAAGCCTATTTCGATATAGGAGATGCCAAAATGAAAATGGAAAAAGCGCTTGCAAAATTTATTTATACAACAGAGTATACTGATTTACCGCAAGAGACGATTGCTGTCATTAAGCTACAACTCATCGCGCTATATGGGGCAACTATTGCGGCAACAAACGCAGAAGGATGTAAAGAAATAGCAGACTATGTTCGTGGCATCAGCGAAAAAGAAGAAGCTACAGTCTTGATGCATGGAGGTAAAGTTTCTGCGCAAGCAGCAGCTTTTGCTAACTCCGTTATGGGGCGCGCGCTCGATATAGACGATCACATAAGCCCAGGAGTTCATCTCGGTTCCGCTGTTATTCCTGCTGCATTAGCGGCTGCTGAATTAACTGGTGGTTGTTTTGGTAAAGAAATACTCACCGCACTTGCGGTAGGAATCGAAGTGGCGCTTCGTTTGAATTTAGAAGATAAAGATCTTGATGGCTTCGATCCGACCGGAATCATTGCAATATTTGCATCCACCGCTGCTGCTGCAAAGCTTATGAAGTTAACTGAGGAGCAAATTCTACATGCTCTTGCTCTGGCATTTAATCGTTGCGGTGGTAGTTTTCAAAGCAATGTAGACGGTTCTCTTGCTGTTAGGGTCATTGAGGGTTGGGTAGCGCAGATGGGCGTTGAGTGTGCCCGTCTTGCTAAAATCGGAATTACCGGACCACACAACTTTTTAGATGGGGTCTACAGTTTCTTCTATTTATATGCGCGTGAAGATAAGAATCGTGGTTATGTGGTAAAGGATTTAGGGCAAAAATGGCATATTGATACAATCAACTTTAAGAAATACCCAAGTTGTGGATTGACGCAGGGTAGCACTGAACTAATCCTAAAGATGATGAGGGAACACAATTTTTCCGCTGCGGATGTTGAGAAGATTGTGGTACGTATACCCACATATGCATATAAACTGGTCGGAAAATTTAGCATTGGGAACAACCTGAAAGTCAGCGCCCAATTTAGCGTTGGCTATTGTGTGGCTAACGCGGTGACCAGAAAGGATATAACCCTATCACAATTTGAAGCAGAGCAAATTCGTGAGCCAATCGTCCAGAAGTTCCTTTCTGAGCGGGTTGATGTTATAAATGACCCCAGTCTTTCACAAAATCACTATGCATCAGGAATTTTGGTCACATTGACAAATGGCGTTGTCCTGGAGGGAAGCATTGATATACCGCCCGGAACTCCGGACAATCCCCTTTCCTATGAAGAGCATCGCAAGCGTTTTTATGACTGTATCGAGTTTGCAAATCTTCCGTGGTTGAACAGCGAAAAAGGCGATTCAATTCTTTATACCCTTATGAACATGGAAAAACTTGAAGATATAGATACGCTTATTTCGCTGCTGTTGCCAGAAAATAGCAAGATGCCGGTTTGGTAATAGAAAGAAGGAAATGAAGTGACATATACTAACCAGCCTATTAAGAACGAACGCTTGAGCGACGAAGAGTTTTTTCGTATTCGCCGAGAGGAGGTTCTACCTCAGTGGGAAACCGGCAAGGATGTTGAGGCTCTTGACGAGTGTATTGACGCAGCAAAAGAGTTATCCGAAGAGAAAAATTATGCGCTTCGGTTGCTTGATGCAGAAGCGCAAGGAGTTCATCTTTTGCAGCCACAGTTCGGACAAGCGCTCACGGAGTTTATGATAGACGGCATGGGTTTTGTTGAGGAGACGTCACCTCTTGTTCCAAATGGCCTATGGAATATTTTTTCAGATTCCTATACACGTAAATTAAAGTTTGACTTAGCTCAAAATGGCATTGAACGCAGTAAAGCAGAAATGAAGACATATCTTAATGGCTGGCCTATTGTGAATTTTGGTGTATTCGAGGCAAGAAAGATAAAAAAGTCAATACAGTGTCCCTTAACTCTCAACTCAACTGACGAAGATGGGCGGCTGGCGTCTGAGATTGCTCTGGCAGCAGGATGGAATGCTTGTAATTGTCGTTCTTTACAAGAAGTCCTGTCTCACTGCAAGGATATTCCTCTCGCTGATGAGATAAGGATAAATCAATATGAATCACGTTTAGCTTCAATTTATCATGAACACGGGGTACCGCAAAGCCCGCATATTGCCAGCAATCTGACAGGGTATGACACATGCGGTTTCAAGGTGTTTGTAATGGTTGCTCAATCCTTGCTAGGCGGGGAGCAGGGAATCAAACAGGTATATTTAGAAAATGGTTTAAACATGAATATGGTGCAGGACGCAGCAATGATTCAAACAAGTAAAAAATTATGCAAAGAATACACTAACCGGTTTGGTTACAACACACATTTTATTAGTGGGTGCTTCCCGTTTTTAGGTGCATGGCCACCGAGGATCGAAGAAGCCTCGGCTATGATTGCGTGGAATATAATGACAGCTTTTATGGGAGGGTGTTCGGTTAGCATGCTTAAGTGTCAAGACGAAGCCTTTGCAACGCCAACAAAGGAAGGGATGGCAGCGTCCGTTCGTATAGCTCGGCATATAGATCGTCTAATTGGTGCTGCTAAGTTACCGGACAACGCGGATTACAATTTAGAATGTGAAATGATAGAGGCAGAGGTCAGAGCCATGATGGACAGAACTCTGGAAGCGGGCGACGGAGATATAGCGATAGGGTTATGCAAGGGCGTGGAAGCGGGATGGATATCAACGATGCTTTCACCGTGGAGATATAACAAAGGCAACGTACGCCTTATGCGCGACGCAGATAATGCGGTACGTTATTGGGATACAGGCGATCTCCCGATACCGATAGAGGTTAAAGAATACCACGCTGAAAAGCTGAAAAGCCGGGAAATAAAAGAACAACGACCTTTATCATTAGACATGCTGATAAATGATTTTCAGTTTGCGTCCCGATTGCCATAAATGGAGGAGGAACTAATTAATGGCTGACGAATCAAATGGAAAAGCTGTTGTAATTGGAACAATAGGGCAGGATGCTCATATGATTGGGGCCTGGGTTCTCTCAGAAGCATTTAAGGAAGCTGGTTTTAGAGTCTCGTTTCTTGGAGCTGTTGTTCCACAAGAGGAATTTGTCAATGCTGCAATCGAAATGGATGCAGATGCTATATTGATATCTTCTAATTATGGAATGGGGATAATTGATTGTGAAGGAATGAGGGACAAGTGTGTAGAAGCTGGACTAGACAACATTATCCTTTATGCCGGAGGTTCGGTTGCTGCGTTAGCGGACTTGGAAACTAACTGGCCAAACATAGAGCATAGGTTTATTGAAATGGGCTTTAATCGCGTGTTTAGGAATACTACTACTGTCGAGGATGCAGTCAGTTTCTTAAAACAAGATTTAGGATTGTTAGAATGATTATAAACAATGTCAATATGAGACACCGGAGGAATCGTATTGAAAAAGTATAGCGTAATTGGTAGTGCGTCTATTTTGTTCTTGTTTTTGGGATTGATATACGCATGGTCGATTTTTACAACACCTTTGGAAACTGAGTTTGGCTGGACGAGAAACCAAAGTTCGTTCACGTTCACCATTAGTATAATCGCTTTCTGCGTTGGCGCACTATCTGCTTCACCTCTTCTAAAGAGATTGAACCCGACTATAATACTCATTTGCATGGGCATTTTGATTTTATGCGGCTTATTAATATGTGCAAATCTGAAACACATACTTCAATTGTATATTTTTTATGGATGGTTTTGTGGTTTTGCCACCGGTTGCGCATATAGCACATTGCTAACCATTATTCCATTATGGTTTCCAAAGCATATTGGGCTGGCAAATGGAGTCGGACTTTTAGCTTTTGGAGTTGGAAGCCTTCTGTTGAGCAGTATATTGACTGCCCTAATCAACTCTTCAGGATGGCGGAATGCATTTCGTATTCTTGGAATTGTTGCAACAATTATTTTCCTCTTGTTTTCCTTCTTTATAACTCGTCCCAATGATAAAAAACTTGAGAACAGACCAATAATCATAGGATACGTTGGAGAAGTTAATACATTGTGGATGCTTAAGCGAGTAGATTTCTGGTTGTATTTTTTCTGGTTGACAATGATTTCTGCTATGGGACTCGCAATTATTGGTCATGCAGCCCCTATTGCAGAAGATACAGGATTAGAGACTATTCTTCTACCCCTCGCAGTAGGTTGTATGTCAGTTTGCAGTGGTCTGGGAAGACTGGTGAGTGGCTTTTTGTATGACAGATTTGGTAGTGTTATTACACTTCATATCGAGACCATATTAGGTTTTTTGGGCTGTGGATTTGTTTTACTTGCATGTATTTATAATCAACCTGCACTTCTATTTATTGGATACGTTTTTGCGGGGCTCTCATTTGGTAGCGTAGCTTCCATAAACGCTTCTTTTGTCCGTACGAGATATGGCAGTCGTTTTTTTACCGCTAATTTTGCTATGATGAGTTTTTCTCTTATACCTGCTGCGGTAGTTGGAACCTATGTTTCTGGGGTTATTAGAGCAAATAGTCAGAATTACTTATCGTCTGTACTCATTGCGATATTCTATGTTTTAATTTCACTTATTATTTCTCTTCGTATACGAAAATTAGTTCCTGAGATGGTAGCAATTTAGACTTGTTGTTAGGCATTATCGATGCATTTTCTGCCTGCTGTATTTGGAATACACATATCCGCCCGATATTTTGCTACTGTACGACGAGATATATCTATACCTAGCGATGTAAAATGCTCTACTATTTTTTGATCACTGAAAGGTGCATGTTTGTTTTCCGAGTTTATATACTCTCGGAGGAGACGCTTTATTCCATATACCGAAGTATCAGAAACACCTACTTTTCTTGTGAAGAAATACTGAAATGGATATACACCGTGGACGCATTGCAAATACTTTCCTCTTACCGCTCGGCTAACTGTTGATTCATGAACACCAATTTTATTGGCAAGGTCAGCCATAGTGAGAGGAGCAAGACGGTTTCGATCACCTTCAAAAAATTCTTTCTGAAATTCAAGAATCGCTTCAGCACATTTTCGTAAAGTAGATTGACGATGTTCAATATTTGCCATAAGCCATCTAGCTTGTTGTATTTTTTCATTGATGTAGCGACATAGTTCTTTATCATCATTTTTATCAAGGAGATTTTTATAGAACGTACTGATGCGGATATTGGGTAAAATATATTCGTCAATCACAATCTCAAAATCCTCCTCAAGTTTCTCAATAATGATATCAGGAATAATGTAACTTACACGTTCACCATGATGAAAAACGGCACCAGGCTTGGGATTCAGTGTTTTAATAAAATCTACTGCGTTACGTACATCTGCTTCCGAAACATTAAGAGCTTTAGCAATGACGCCATATTGATTTTTTGATACATGCTCTAAGTGATCCATGACCACTTTTCTATGAAGGTCCTTCCCTGCCATGCGTAATAGCTGTATATCCAAACAATCCTTAATACTGGTTGCTCCAATACCTGCAGGGTCTAGTGTGCGGATAATATCAAACGCTTTATTCATGATAGCAGTAGATACAAGAAAGCTCTCTGCAAGCTCAGAAACAGTCGCATATAAGTAACCATTTTCATCTAAGTTATCAGCAATAAAACGAGCCGCATTATAAATCTCATTTGAAAGATTCATACCGTCTAATTGTAATTCAATATGAAGTACCAAATCTTCCGCAACAAGTGGAACTGAGATGTTCTGGAGAGGGTCTATCCAATCTTCACTGTCGTAGCGTAAATAGTAGCTATTGTTTTGATCCTCCCGCGTTGTCATTTTAGACTTGTAAAGTAAAGTGTTGTTTGCGTGTCTGCTTGGAGGATCATCAACTTCCAATATAGGGTTTTCCATTTGAACTTCTTCAATATAGCCCGCAAGTTCAACACTACTCATCTGGAGAATTTCAATAGATTGAATCTGTAGATTTGAAAGTGTCTGCGCCTGACGTAATTCCAAGCCTAAATCCATTGCAACACCTCTTAATGCACGTTATAGAAACTATGGCTCTCAATGTTTGTCCGCACTTACTAGGCAACTGATGAGAAACTTGTTAGCGATTGAATATAATATATTGATTATACACTAATGATATCTGTTTGTCAGTATACAATATTTTGAAAAGAGGAATGATTATGAGACAATTAATACTTAACCCACAGCTTCACAAATATGATAAGTGCATAGACTTTATTACCGACTTTAAAGTAGGTAAAGGAGATTTAATTATCACTAACGAATTCATCTATGAACCATACTTTGGCGCTTTGTCACTGGATGCTGATATTTTGTATCAGGAAAAGTATGGTTTAGGCGAGCCTTCAGACGAAATGGCGGAGGCAATCTATGCTGATATAAAGGAAACATACAAACGTATTATTGCTGTTGGCGGCGGTACAGTCATCGACTTGGCAAAGCTCTATGCCCTAAAGAATGTTTCTCCGATTATTGACCTTTTTGATCGAAAGCTAGACATCGCAAAGGATAAAGAATTGATTATCGTACCAACCACCTGCGGTACAGGCAGTGAGGTAACAAACATCTCAATATTGGAAATAAAAAGCCGCCAGACAAAGCTTGGACTCGCTGTTGATGAACTGTACGCAGACAGCGCGGTGTTGATACCTGAACTTTTGAATGGCCTTCCGTATCAGTTTTTTGCATCATCGTCAATCGACGCGCTTATCCACGCTGTTGAATCGGTTGTTTCTCCAAAAGCCACACTCTACTCGAAAATGTTCGCTTATAAAGCGATTGAGATGATTCTAAATGGATATCAGGAAATTGTCGAAGACGGAGAAGCCGCGAGAATCCAGCTTTTAGAAGATTTTCTTATAGCCTCAAACCTTGCGGGAATTGCATTCAATAATGCAGGTGTTGGCGCCGTTCATGCTATGAGTTATCCGCTCGGAGGTAAATACCATGTGGCTCATGGTGAGGCAAACTATGCTATGTTCATTCGTATTTTCGACGAATACATGGCTATATCCAGTGACGGCGCGATAGCTGAATTGAACCGTTTGCTCGCGAAGATTCTAGGCTGCACTGAAGAGGGTGTTTACAACACATTGGCAGAGATGCTTGACTATATACTGCCACTGAAAAGATTAAGTGAATACGGTGTAAAAAAAGAGGATATTCCGATTTTCACCAATAATGTCATGGAAAAGCAGGGCCGCTTGACTGCGAACAATTTTGTGCCGCTGAGTGCTGGGCGCGTAGCTGCAATATATACAGATTTAATATAGGAGGCGTTCATTATGATGACAGGTCAACAGTATGTCGAAAGCATACAAAAAATGAACATGGAGATATACATGTTCGGGGAAAAAATCGAAAATACCGCGGACAATCCAATACTGCGGCCTTCCTTGAATTCTGTCAAAGCTACATACGATTTGGCACAGATGCCTGAATATGAGGATCTGATGACTGTTACATCCAGCCTGACAGGAGAGAAAATCAACCGCTTTTGCCACATTCATCGCAGCCCTGACGATTTAGTAAAAAAGGTAAAAATGCAGCGATTGTGTGGTCAAACAACGGCATCTTGTTTTCAGCGGTGTGTGGGACTGGACGCGTTCAATGCAATTTACAGTACCACTTTTGAGATAGATGCAAAATGCGGCACTTCGTATCATGAGAACTTCAAGTCATTCATGAAATTAGTTGAGAAAAATGATTGGACAGTCGATGGCGCGATGACTGATGTCAAGGGTGACCGTTCGTTGTCTCCCGCCAGTCAACTTGATCCCGATCTCTTTTTACACGTTATAGAACGCAGACCGGACGGGATCGTTGTACGCGGCGCAAAGGCGCATCAGACTGGCATGTCTAACTCGCATGAAGTCATTGTGATGCCTACTATTTCAATGCGTCCGGAAGACAAGGATTATGCAGTGTCTTTTGCCGTTCCTACAGATACAAAGGGTATTATCATAATAGTCGGCCGCCAGAGTTGTGATACCAGAAAACTAGAAGGCGGCAGTATTGATGTCGGCAACTGCGAATACGGCGGTATGGAAGCTCTTGTCATCTTTGAGGATGTATTTATACCCAATGACCGCATATTTTTGAATGGCGAGACAGAGTTCTCAGGTGTGCTTGTTGAACGTTTCGCGGGGTACCACCGCCAGAGTTATGGTGGTTGTAAGGTGGGCGTCGGTGATGTGCTGATTGGCGCGGCTGCTCTAGCTGCTGATTTCAACGGTGCGGCAAAAGCCTCTCATGTTAAAGACAAACTCATAGAAATGATACACCTAAATGAAACGCTGTTTTCCTGTGGTGTAGCCTGCTCATGTCAGGGCGTTGAAACAGATTCAGGCAATTATCTAATTGATTTGCTTTTAGCTAATGTATGTAAGCAGAATGTGACGCGTTTTCCATATGAAATTACTCGACTTGCAGAGGATATAGCAGGAGGTCTAATGGTGACGGCTCCATCTGAAAAAGACCTCACAGACCCTAAACTTGGGCCTTATATTGAAAAGTATCTAAAAGGAGTGGCGGATGTTCCTACCGAAAGCCGTCTTAGGATATTGAGACTGATTGAAAACCTCACATTGGGCGCGGCTGCTGTAGGTTATCGTACGGAATCCATGCACGGAGCGGGTTCGCCGCAAGCACAACGCATCATGATCTCCCGTCAGGGCAATCTTGAGAGCAAGAAAGAACTCGCAAAAATAATCGCAAACATTAAGTGAGGAAAAACCTATGGATTGGAAATCTATATACAAAAAACGCCTGATGACCGCAGACGAGGCGGTAAAACACATCAAATCCGGTAATAGAATATCCGTTGGACATAGCGTCGGAGAGCCTACACATTTACTTGATGCTTTAGTTCGCAACAGAGAACAGTACGCCGATGTTGAGATAACACACATGGTTCCGATGGGAAAGGCAGAATATGCACAGCCCGGAATGGAAAAACACTTTCGTCATATCTCGCAGTTTGTGGGAGGTGTGACCCGTGGTACCGTAAAATCCGGACATGGAGATTTTGTCCCCTGCTTTTTTTCTCAAATCCCGTACCAACTGGATACGACGCTAAAACCGGATGTGGCGTTGGTCAACTTATCTCCCCCGGATGAGCATGGGTATTGCAGCTTCGGAGTTTCCGTGGACTACACAAAGCATTCAACGGAAGTAGCTCCTCTTGTAATTGCTCAAATTAATAAAAACATGCCTCGTACTTTAGGCGACTCTTTCATTCATGTGATGGATATTGATCTGATTGTTGAATATGATGAGCCACTTATCGAACTGCCGCCCCCTCAAATCACTGATGTGGAGCGCGCTATTGGAGAAAACTGCGCCAAACTCATTAAAGACGGCGATTGTTTGCAGCTCGGTATTGGCGCGATTCCCGATGCGGTCCTGTTATTTCTAAAAGAAAAAGTGGACTTAGGTATTCATTCTGAAATGTTTTCTGATGGTGTTGTGGAATTAGTTGAAGCTGGAGTGATTACCAACGCGAGAAAAAACTTCCTCACAGGAAAAATGGTAGCAACATTCCTAATGGGTACACAGAGACTGTACAACTTCGTAGATAATAACCCCTCTGTAGCAATGTATCCCTCAACCTACACAAACGATCCGTTGATCGCGGGGCAAAACGATAACTTGGTGTCGATTAACTCATGCGTACAGGTTGACTTGCTGGGGCAGGTTTGCTCAGAAATGGTTGGAATGACCCAGATTTCCGCAGTAGGAGGGCAAGTAGACTTTGTTCGTGCCGCATCAATTAGCAAAGGAGGCCGTTCAATAATTGCCATGGCTTCAACCGCAGCAAACGGAAAAATCTCAAAAATCGTTCCCACATTAGATGAAGGAGCGGCAGTAACTACTTCTCGTAATGACGTAGAGTATGTCGTTACCGAATACGGAGTCGCTAACTTGAAGTACCACACTACACGCGACAGGGCGCGTATGTTGATTGATATCGCTCATCCAAAATTTAGGGACGAACTTAAGGAAGTGTTTGAACACCGATTCAATTCAAAGTTCTAAGAAGTATTCGCATGATAAAAGTTATGTCTAAATACAAATATACAAAAAATAAGGTGGTGCAATGATGAGTAAACAACCAAGACGAGAAGGAAAATATCTGTCCACGTTCGGCACTGGTACGCAATTCCCAAGTAATTACGGCATCTATGTAGAGCAGAGTGATACTCTATTACCGACAGAAAACTTTTTAGTCGGCAGTTCTTACTGTCTGCCGGGGCAGGAACATGCGTCACATACCCATGCAGATCATGACGAAATCATAGTATTCCAAGGCGCAGTGGGTGTACAAACCATTGGTGAAGACGAAGTATACGAGGTTCACGACAACGATATAGTCTATATACCAGCAGGGATTCCTCATTCAATCCGCAACGATTCCAACCTACCTCTGCGCATGACGATCATCAAGGTGAACAAAGGCAAGGTGCAAGCATGAATGCCGTAGTGATGCGCGGTCCTAATGACTATGGGGTCCAGGCGATTGAAAAACCCAAACCCCAAGCAGGGGAAGTGCTTGTACAGATAAAAGCAGTATCAATATGTGGCTCCGATCCAAAGGTGTTTTCCGGAGGATACATGAGTATCAACTGGCCTCCAAGTTTTCCATTTGTACCCGGTCATGAGTTTTCAGGTATTGTATCAGAGTTAGGAGAAGGGGTTACAAAATTCACTGTAGGCGACCGGGTTGCAGGAGAAGCGCATTGCGGCTGCGGTTCATGCGAAAACTGCATGTCAGGCAATTACAATCTTTGCTTAAACTACGGAAATCCTGCTGCGGGCCACAGGCACTATGGGTTTACTTTTCAGGGCGCATATGCGGATTATAACGCCTATAACGTGAAATCACTGACAAAACTCCCGGACAATGTGTCGTTTGAAGAAGCATCTTTAGCCGATACTGCGGGTACGGCATTACAGGCGATTAGACTGACCGGCATAGTGCCGGGAGGATACACTGTTGTTATCGGCCCTGGTCCCATCGGTATTTTTGCCATGCAAATCGCTAAATCTATGGGCAGCAGAACTATTATGGTCGGGCGGAGGGAGAGACTAAAACTGGCGGAGAAGCTGGGCGCGGACCATATCGTTGATTACGAGGAGTGCGGCGATATCGTCAGCCGAGTCAAGGAAATAACCGGTGGGCTTGGAGCGCATCAGTCGTTTGAGTGTGCGGGAAGCAGCAATGCTATTGAGCAATGCGTACGCTCTGTACGTAAAAATGGAAAGGTAGCGCTCGTATCCCTGCCGACCGACGATTTGCACAGCATACCCACAAAAACCATGGTCATGAACCAGATAGCCGTTTTCGGCTCACGCGCTAACCCTAATTGCGCAAAGGACGTGCTGGATTTGATGGCTGGCGGAGCTATAAACTCGAAAGACCTGATTACACATGTGTTCCCTTTGAGCGATTTCTCTAAAGCAATGAAGACCTTTGTAGAGCGCATCGACGGCGCTATGAAAGTAGTAGTTACGCCTAACTGAAAAAAATAAAAGGAGAAATTTCATTATGTCCAGAGAAACGTATAAAAAGATAGTTATGGGCGAAACCTGGTATATGACAGACTACCCGAAAATCCAATTTGAAGATACTTCCACTGGCCTGCTGAAAAAAAGGATATGGGAGGCTTCTGTAGAAGAAGTTGAGAAAATATTAGCTGATTATGGCCTGCCTGCTACATCTGAGCTGGGTAAACCGGGATGTTACATTCAAAACACGCCTCGCCATATGGTGATTGAAAAACGCAAAAAGAACGACGTTGTATTAATACCCATCGGAACTACGGAAAACCATGGCATCCACGCGCCATCAGGACTTGATACATTCATGGTGACCCAAATTTGCGAAGGGGTACGCCGCAAGACAGCAAAGATGGGCATAGAGGTCGCACTGGCAATGCCACCGATCAATTATGGCGGGCATCCTTATCATCACGTCGCCATGCCCGGTACCTATATGGTTACAGAAGAAGTGGTACGAGATACATTGATCTACACAATGCTTGGTTTGTGGGACGATGGCTACCGTAAATTTATTTTAGTCAATAACCATGGCCATAAATGGATGCTTGAATCAGCAGTGCAGGAGTTCTTTAAACGTTTCCAGTTGCCCGCTATCGTATCCGAGCTGGAATGGCATCGCGCCATACGTGAATTTTGGATACCTATAGACGAGCCTGATTCTCTGACAACGCACTTTGTACACGCGGACGAAGCCGAAACATGCGTTGCAAACTTCCTTTTTGGAGACATGGTAGATATGAGCGTTTGCGTTGACGCGCAATCCAAGGGCCTTGCGCTTGGCGGACATTATGATACTTCGATTGACTCTTATGGCAGGCCGCATACCTGGTCGGAAGGCGAAGGGCAAAATGTGATTGAGCGGTATGGTACACCTGAAGGAGTCGTGGGATACCCCAGCAGGGGCGATGCGTTTAAAGCAAAACGGCCTATTGCTGCAGCTTGCGAATATATTACTTTAATGATAACAGAGATGCTGGAAAAATATCCGGCTGGAAAAGCTCCAATTGAAGGCTTTACCACCCGTCCGGCTGAAGAACTCTTCGGTTGCTTTAAAGAGCCGCTGAGCGATGGCTGGGTTTCCGTGCATGAACTGACTAAACGCGGCCTATTCTAAACTCTTTTTTGATCTGTTAAAGTAAGTGACTGCTATGGAATACCTTTTATTGTCAAGCGAAGCGAGGATCGCGCAGCGCTTGCGCTGCATGACCGAGCGAGCGCAGACATCATAAGGTCTAATACAGCGCGGCTTGCCGCGCAACTGCGCCGAAGGCGCGGGTCCGGGGCTTGCCCCGGGGTATAATAACTTTTATTTCATAGCAGTCATCAGGGAGACGTTTTATGTATAAGGAATACATTGAATTACAGAAAAAGTGCCAAGAAATCAGATATCTCATAATCGACATTCTTGGTGATTTAGGCGTAGGTCATGTTGGTGGATGCCTCTCGATAGTTGAGGCGCTGGTAACGATTTATTATAAACATATGCGCATCGATCCGGCGAATCCAAAAATGGAAGGCAGAGATCGTTTCGTACTCTCCAAAGGACACGCGGGACCGGCGCTCTACGCAGTGTTAGCGGACAAGGGTTTTTTTCAAAAAGATATGCTGTATACACTCAATCGTCCGGGTACGCGCCTTCCAAGCCATGCTGATATGCTGCGTACACCCGGTATTGATATGACCACCGGGAGTTTAGGTCAGGGACTTTCTTGCGCTCTCGGAATAGCTGTGGGGGCGCGAATTAAAAAAGACGGAGCAAATGTGTACACGATTATTGGCGACGGGGAGAGTCAGGAAGGTCAGATTTGGGAGGCAGCTTTGTATGCCACGCAGATGAAGCTTGACAACCTCATAGTATTTACTGATTTTAATGGTTTACAAATAGATGGAACGATTGCGCAAATCAATGGTTTGGAACCGCTTGAAAAGAAGTGGGAGGCTTTCGGTTGGCATACAACTGTGGTCGATGGACATAGCATTGATGAAATCGATAAAGCGATTGAACGAGCAAAAACAGCTACTGGCAGACCAAACATGATAATTTTGAAAACAACAAAAGGAAAAGGCGTCTCATTCATAGAAGAGGCCGGTATCGCTAATCACAATATGGCGCTGTCTGACACAATGCATCAAACAGCGCTGGCAGAAATCAGAGGGGTGAGAACTTGAGTATGGAAATGCGAATGGCGTTCGGCCAGGCTCTTAGCTTACTTATGGATGAAGACCCTCGTATTTTAATTGTAGACGCTGATCTGTCAACGCCAGACGGCACATCACCTCTTAAAGAGAAATACAGTGATAGGATGTTTAATGTCGGCGTTCAAGAGGCTAACATGGCGTCTTTTTCAGCGGGACTCGCCTCTTATGGTTTTATACCGGTTATCACTACCTTTGCCGCATTCGCTTCAAGACGTATTTTTGATCAGGTCGCAATATCAATTGCTTACGCGAAGAGTAATGTAAAAATTGTCGGCACCGACCCCGGTATAACAGCCGAGTTAAACGGAGGAACTCACATGAGCTTTGAAGACGCTGGTTTAATGCGCTCACTGCCCGGCATGGTCGTGTTTGAACCGTGTGACGCCAATCAGCTTCAAAAGGCTCTCCCACAGCTTATAAGTCATGATGGGCCGGTTTATATCCGCATGAGCCGCAAGATTTGCCCTGACATTTTTAGCTCGGATTATGTGTTTTCATTTGGAAAGGGTGAAATGCTAAAAAGCGGTAGCGATGTGTCTTTATTTACTAGCGGTATAGAGGTGAAACCAGCGCTGGAAGCTGCGGAAATACTTTTCAGTAAAGGCATTGATGCTGAAGTAATAAATATACATACATGGAAGCCTATTGATAGAGAAACGATTATTGAATCTGTTCGCAAAACCGGATGCGCTGTTACATGCGAAAATCACAATATCATAAATGGCTTGGGTTCCGCTGTAGCGGAAGTGGCAGCCGAGTCATATCCCATTCCAATAATGCGCGTCGGCGCGCGCGATAGATTCGGAGAAGTTGGTAAAATGGATTATCTTACTAAAGCGCTTCAATTATCAGCAGAGGATATCGCAAAAAAAGCGAAAGAGGCGATTGTGATGAAACACAATGCTTTAGCTTAAACACTATGCGCATGAAAGTTATCTAAATGGGGGAATAGTAATGGCAAGAGCGACAATTCATGTTAATCTTAAAAAATGCATTGGATGTAAAAAATGTATGGATGCGTGCTTCACAGATGTTTTCCGGTTCGATGAGGCGAAAAATAAAATCATCGCAAAGTATCCGGATGAGTGCGAGTGGTGCTTGATTTGCGAGACGCAGTGTCCCAATGATTGCATTAAGGTTATTCCTATAAAACCGGTCTATGTACCCTACCCGTTTGATTAGTCGTTATTCAAAAGCGTGTTCACATTATTTAGCAGTCTGAGTACGCATTTTTGCGTTAATATAAACACGCTTTATTACACAAGGAGGCATATCAATGTCAATACTGGAGCAATTAGGAAATGTCATCAGTACCGATGTACTGGTTGTAGGAGGCGGCATCAGTGGGATAGTAGCAGCCCTAAAGGCTCGCGAAGTCGGTGTTGAGGTGACTGTTGTAGATAAAGCAAGTGTGGGCTTTGGGGGGATGTCAGCTCGTGCAGGTAATGGATTGTTAGTTCTAAAAAAAGATCAAGACATTGACGAATATGTCCGTTATCATGTGGAGAACATCGGGAGATATATAAATGACCAGGACATGCTACGCAGGTTTGCTGAGATCAATTATAAGTGTTCACGCGCCCTGTCTGATTGGGGCGTACAATTAACGACGGATAAAAACGGTGATATTGGTTATTACCCGTTGCCTGGAGCGCCTTGGTTCGGTACTGGTGTGGAGTTGAATATGGTGCCGCCACTTAAAAAACATGCAAAAAACAGCGGAGTTAAAATAATCAACAACGTCAAAATATCAACCTTGTTTAAGGATGGTAACAGAGTTATAGGTGCAGCCGGGTTCAGCGTTATAAACGGTGAGTATTATATTTTCCGCGCTAAATCTGTCGTCATTGCCACCGCAGGTTGTGGATTCCGGGTAATTCGGATGTTCAATGGGCGTGGCGAAGGAATTAAGTTAGCATGGGAAGCGGGCGCTCAGATGCGAAGCGCGGAGTTTGGCAATTTCTTTGAAGCTGTCACAAAGGAGACTGGCGAACAGTTCCACGGTACAATGCCATTCATGTATAACCAAAAAGGGGAAAACATTTATGACAAGTACAACACATGGGATGCCCCGGACATCACTCCTGAAATGATTGTCGGCATGACAAAAGAAACATTAGAGGGTAATGGACCAATCTATGTAGATATGGACAAGAAAGATGCCGATATGGAGTGGAAAGGGATTGGAGGCAGCGGCGCTGAGTTGAACGGTATGACCCGATTTTTCCCCGATAAACTCGCATGGGTGAAGAGAACGAGCGAGAGAAATCAAGAATTCTTCAATCTTGGTCGAAAACCGGAGATGTTGGTTGGTTTACATGCAAATCTAGGCCCCATAAGAGTCAATATTGATATGCAGACGACAGTCGATGGATTGTTTGCGGTGGGGCTTGACGTCTGGATCGGCAGTGCAATGGCAGGATGCGTTCCTCCACCCGGTATGCAGCGTGGTAATAGCCTAATGCATGGTGTTACTTCCGGCTTTTTAGGCGGTACAGCGGCAGCAGAATACGCAAAAAAAACAAATGAGGGTAAAGTTGACGTATCTGCAGCCGAAAACCACAAAAACGACCTAATAAAGAATATGATGCGCGAGGAAGGGCTGGATACTGAAGAGCTTATTCTTAGGATGCATCAGGTTGTTGCAAAAACAAAATATAACCTTTACCGCAGCGAAGAACGCTTAAAAGAAGCAATCAGTAAAATCGATGCTCTAACTGAGGATGCAAGTAACTATTCAGCCGGTGATCCTCATATGTTAAATAAGGGATTGGAACTTCAATCTATGCTATTGTCAGCAAAAATCGCTTTCTGCTCGGCCTTGGAACGAAGAGAATCTAGGGGGTTCCATTTCCGTGAAGATTATCCAGAGACAGACAATGTAAACTGGCTAAAATGGGTGCTTGCAGATAATGTGAATGGTGAATTAAGGATTTCCACCGAAGATATCCCCATTGATCAATATAAATTCAAACCGGAAAACTTCAGGGGGAACTAAAATGAGCGATAGAATAATAACAGAAAAAGAGAATGCTTTACGCGTCTATAACCGTACGCAAGCCCCAGAATGGATTCCAGTCAGCCCAGACAGCCATTTAATCGTGATTCCCAGTGTTGTCCGGGAGCGCCCTGTCAGAGGCGCGGATGGTCCGGATTGGTTCGGGTGTAATTGGGTGTGGGATTCAGACTGTCTCGGATTTGCGCCTGATGTTCGTAATCCTCCGCTTTTGGATGATATTTCAAGATGGAGAGAGGTAGTAAAGTTCCCGAATCTTGATGCCATTGACTGGCAAACTGCGGCAGCGAATGATCTTAAGGGAGTTGACCGAAACGAAGTGCTGATTCGTGTAATAGTGGAAAGCGGACCGTTTGAACGAACACATCACCTTCTTGGTTTTCAAGAAGCATTCTTGGCGATGAGCGAGGAGCCGGAAGAGTATAAAGCTCTAATTGATGCAGTTGCTGAGTATAAAGTTGATTTGCTTAACAAAATATGCCAATATTACAAACCAGACAATCTTTTTCCGCATGACGACCTCGGCAGCGCGCAGGGTCCGATGATGTCCATTGCCATGTATCGAGAATTGCTTAAGCCGGCACATAAAAAAATCGTCGAAGCAATACGCTCACATGATGTAATTTGTACGCACCATAGTTGCGGAAAAATGGAGGCTTTTATTGACGATTTGATCGATATCGGTGTACAGGCTATAAATCCAGTCCAGCCTATGAATGATTTTAAAGAAATAGCCCGTAAATATTCAAGTGCCTTGGTTTTTGATGTCGGTGGCGATACGAGTGCAAATTATCAAGATGCCAGCGAAGAAGCAATTAGGCAGGACGTTATGGATGTGATTGATTGCTTCGGGCCTCAGAATAACCTTATTGTTTCATGCTTTCCGAAGAACGCTAAGTGTTTGTCGAATTATGATATTGTGCTGGACGAAGCAAGGAGGTATGGGTTTGCATTCTGCCAGCGACCGCTTATATGAAATAAAGCCAACCTAAACGAGGAGGAATGATAGTTGTGAAGCAATTCTACATTGTTTGCGATATAAGCCTATGTCAAAACTGCTCCAGTTGCAAGATGGCGTGTGAAGACGAGCATGTTGACAACGAGTGGCCACCCTACACTAACGCTCAGCCTAAGTATGAGCATGGCTGGATGAATTTGCTTTATAAAGAACGAGGGCAATATTACCGTAATGACAGCGTGTGTCTGCCTGTACCGTGTCAGCATTGCTCAGATGCGCCTTGTATAAAGGCTAATCACAGTTGCATCAATCGTCTGGAAGAAGGGATTGTGCTTATAGACATAGACAAAGCAAAGAGCAACAAGTCCCTCGTCGACAGTTGCCCATATGGAGCAATATTCTGGAATGAAGAGGCAGATATCGCACAGAAATGTACCATGTGCGCTCATATCCTAGTTGGCGGCTGCTGGGAGGGTTATAATATGCCGCGTTGTGTACATAGCTGTCCTACAAAAGCTCTTGAGTTCCACCATATTGAACCGGCTGAGATGGAAAAGAAAATTATTGATGAATCGCTGGAATGCTACAAACCGGAGTTCAGTGGCGGTAAGGCCAATGTGTACTATAAAAACCTTTACCGTTATGAAAAACTGTTTATTGCGGGCGGCATCTTAATAGACGGAGAATGCGCTGAAGGTGTGATTGTCACACTTGTAGGTAGTAACCAAACTTTTATGCAAAAAACGAACTTCTTTGGCGATTTTAAGTTCGACGGACTATATCCTGGCATATATACGATCAGTATTAACGGTGAAACTGTAAAAACAGTCAAAATCGACGAGTCGGAAAACGTAGGAAATATCATTTTCTGAAAGGACAAAAAATGGAACAATTTTCCGATGTAATGCAGATAAGGGATCTGATTGAACGATGGGCGGTTTATCGAGACGCATTCATGTGGGATAAATTTCGTACGATATGGCACGCCGACGGAATTATGACGGCTACTTGGACACACGGCCCTTTTGAAGATTTTATTAAGATAACGCAGGATGGCGTTAAGCACGGCCTGAACATCCTGCATATACTTGGAGGGAGCGCCATCGACGTCGTCGCAAACCGTGCAGTAGCGATGACAAAGTTTATGATCCTTCAACGTGCCGCGCTCGATGGTGTGCTGTGCGACGTCACCTGTTATGCCCGGCATTATGACTTGTGGGAAAAGCGAGATGGGAAATGGGGGTTAGTTTATCGTGGAACAATTGCGGACAAAGACCGTATAGACCCTGTGGACACAAACGAGAAAGTTTTAATAGATAAGTCGTTACTGGAAAGCTATCCGATTGAGTACCGTCACCTTGCGTATCTGCAAACAAAGAGCGGATATAATGTCAGTAATGATTGTCCAAGACAAAGCGGTGGTAAGCCGTTGGATGATCTTTATCAAAAAGGCGCTGATTGGCTGTCGAATGCCTAGCGTTATATACGCTTAGTGGATTACTCCTTTAGTAGAAATCTTAGCTAACCGTATTTGTAGTGAGCAAAATTCAAACTCGCTATGGAGTGGACAATTAGGTCACCCTAGATGTGGGGGAATGTCAAATCAGTAAACTCAGACTTGTCTGTATGTTTAACTGTGCTTGAAAGCATCCGCAGGTTCGCCTGACAGGTGATATGCAGATGCTCTCTTTGTTCATTACGACTTTTAGTCAATCTGTAAATATCTGGAGTTAAGGTTTCTTTAAACCAGCTCATCCTCTGAAAAGCCGTATGTCTTGGAGAAAACGTGTTCTGTAGTATGTGTGTCCAATCAAACAGTTTGTTTTAATAGTCTTTGAGCAAGTCCTCTGCCGTGACAAGGGATTGCACCATGTCGAAGTAGTCGTTGCGCCTTAT
>Ga0082212_10001985_pt1 | contig 30019 bp, 29 predicted proteins | sample TergutNt197P3_FD_71548 | JGI IMG/M metagenome (GOLD analysis project Ga0082212, IMG submission 71548) | Neocapritermes taracua P3 segment gut microbial communities from Petit-Saut dam, French Guiana - Nt197 P3 | ecosystem: Host-associated > Arthropoda: Insects > Digestive system > Gut ...
CATTCTGGACTAGCGCAGAAGTCGAATCTATCGGACTGCTTTACCTATAAAATCAACACTATTTCCGACTATCACCTTTATTTTAGGATAATCTTTGGAATAAATATGTGATACGCTAAATATTATTGAAAAATCTTTATATACGGGCGTGGGTTGTGCTGCGCTGTATTAAAGAAAAGACTGGAATTAGCAGCCGAAAAGAAGGTGGTAATCAAACTGCCCCTCCATTACGAAATAGATGTGCAAAGACTGTGCAAATATCATACATATTTAGCCGAAAAATGATGCGCTTGATGCAGGCTATGGGCTTATGCTTGTAGAAATTCTGCATAAAAAAGTGCATGGCGCCCCATTGTGCGAAGGAAAGCGGGTCCCAAGCCCTATGCAAGAGACAAACTAATGCGAAAACTTGGAAAAGAGGCGTTTTAGCCGCAGAAGCAGTGTTGTGTGGGCACAATGCAAAGAGAAGATATATCCAAGAGTGAAAGAAGCATGGGATACAATTGACGAACTGGTGCGCGGGAGCAACAAGGTTCCCAAAAAAATGGAGGCTCCGGCAACCTATTGATGGTCTGCCGGAGCCTCCATCAGCCACCTGTTAGGGGTGGCAGCGAGTTTCTACACTTGTCCGCCGTACCTTCTTTTGAAACGCCCCACACGGCCGCCTGTGTCCACAAGTTTTTGCCTTCCTGTAAAATATGGATGGCAGCGAGAGCATATTTCTACCTTTATCTCTTCTTTGGTCGATCCAGTCTCAAATGTATTCCCGCATGCGCATGTGACAGTGCATGTTTTATAGTCGGGGTGTATTCCTTGTTTCATCTAAATTAGGCAGGATACCCCCACCTCAAACTCCTCCGAGGAGTTTGGCGGCGGGAGGAATGCCGTCCTCCTTTTGTTTTTGTCGTTTTCCAAATGCGGTGCGCGTGCGTAACCGATGCGCGCATTAACGCAAAGATCCTGGGCAAACCAACAATATAGCTTGTGTATGCGCGTTTGCGCAAAAACAAGCCCCTGCATCTAAATGGCGGGTATTGCCAAGATGTATGCCAGTCTTTTCTTTAGGTCTAAGAATAATATTATCCAGAAATTTATTATGAAGTCAAGTAGTTTTTTAACACGTATTCTAAAAATGGCTTGTTGCTGCTAGTTTTCTTCATTAGTTGGATCATGCTCTCGGTAAAGACATTTGCACTTTGGTTCGCAAAGGTTTTTCTGAGGGAATATGATGCAGCGATAGCATTTTCTGTGAGCAGCAGGTCCTCGCGCCTCGTTCCAGACCGGGCAATGTTTATTGCAGGAAATATCCTGCTAGTGGCCAAAGCCCGCTCAAGGTGGATTTCCATGTTGCCAGTGCCCTTAAACTCCTCATAGATCATATCATCCATCCTGCTCCCTGTTTCAACCAATGCAGTTGCGATAATAGTCAAAGAGCCGCCGTTTTCAATGTTTCTTGCAGAGCCGAAGAATTTCTTGGGGAAATAAAGGCTTTCAGGGTCAAGGCCTCCGGAAAGTGTGCGCCCTGAAGGGGGCACAACCAAATTGTTTGCCCGCGCCAGCCGCGTAATGCTGTCCACCAGCACGACAACATCTTCTCCCGACTCGACTAGACGTTTTGCCCGCTCAAGGACAATCTCAGCTGCTTTAAGGTGGTTTGAAGGTTTTTGGTCAAAAGTCGAGTATATGACATCGCAGTCTATGCTGCGTTGCATGTCTGTGACTTCTTCTGGCCGCTCGTCAATCAGGAGTATTATCAATTTCACTTGAGGGTCGTTAGTCCGTATGGCAGTTGCGATCTCTTTTAGCATGATCGTTTTTCCAGCTTTGGGCGGAGATACCAACATGCCTCTCTGGCCTTTCCCTATCGGGGCGAATATGTCCATTAGCCTTGTGGAGATTATGTCAGGGGTTGTTTCCAGCTTAAGCTGCTCGTCAGGGAAAACCGCAACGAATCTCTCAAATTCTTTGCGGTTGACATTGGTCTCCGGCAAGTGGTTGTTAACTCTTTCCACATAAAGCAAAGCGTCATACTTTTCGTTTTCTGCCGAGATGCGGATTCTGCCTTGGACCAAGTCGCCAGTGGCAAGCCTGTATTTGCGGATTTGTGAGGGGGACACATATATGTCGTTTTCACCTGGCAAATAGTTGTTCGTCCTCAAAAAGCCAAAACCTTCGGGATTGGTCTCCAGCACCCCTTCATGGGACTGGGCATACACCGACATGTCTTTGTCGCTAGCCGATGCCATAATTTGGCGCTCTTCTTGGAGGATGGACTCTGTTGTTTTGCCATTGACCTCTTCAATGAAGAGCATAGCGAAGTATTTTTCGCCTTCTTTTGGCTCCCGCACTTTTCCGCGGATCATGTCGCCGCTCATTAGGCGGAATTTTTGGACTTGCGAAGCCGAAACATATACATACTCATCCGGGTTGTTCATTTCAGGCGTCTTTAAAAAGCCAAAGCCCTCTGGCAGGATTTGGACAGTGCCTCTCATTTCTGTGCTGTCCGTGATCGAATCTCTAAGTCTGGAATACTTTCTAGAGTTGTTAGATTGGGCTTCGTTTATTAAGCCGATTAGTTCTTGTTTTGTTATTCGGCCTGTCTTTTCAATACCGAGATTTTTCGCCTCGATCTTCAACTCCGAAAAAGACAAACCAGAAAGATTTGTAGTCAAAAGTACCTCCAAAAAACAATGAAAAAAGATTAGCATCCATGAAGTACTGCATTACAGGGCAAAGATTACACTAGCAAAAATGCCAGTTAGTACGGAAAACGCCTTAAGGGTATTTGCGAGTTGAATTGATTAGTCCCGAATAAATCTGTAAAATCATTGATAGCATCATTATCATACCAAATTGCTTCTTGTTTGTAAATAGTGTTAAATCATTTAGTTTATTCTTTCGATACATTTGGCATAGCAGATCGCTGAATGTCAGAAAAATTGGAAAAACAGCGGTTATGGTTTTGCCTGGAATGTAAAATTAAAATTATTGATTATGAGATTTGTAGCATATATTTATCAATTTTATCAAGCAATTTGTTTTTTTTGATATAATACTTTGTAAATGGCAATTAATACATTGGTTCTCGATTTGGAAACAGGCGATAGGCTAAGCAAGCTGCAAATTGCTGCCGAATCGATCAAAAAAGGCGGGATAGTTGTATTCCCCACAGAAACGGTATACGGCCTTGGAGCTAACGCTTTAGATGGCGACGCTGTCGGCAAAATATTCACGGCAAAGGGCCGACCGGCAGACAATCCATTAATCGCCCATTTCAGCTCTTTTGAAGCAGCAAGGCCATATATAAAAAATATGAGCGCAGGCGCGAATTTGCTTGCCAAAGCTTTTATGCCTGGCCCATTGACTCTTGTGGTCAACAAAGGCGAAGGGATCTCTGACAATGCCACATGCGGGCTTGGCACTGTGGGTATCCGCATTCCTTCTAATGCTGATGCAAGGGATTTTTTGGCATTGAGCGGTGTGCCCATTGTCGCTCCAAGCGCAAACGTATCGGGGCGGCCATCCCCAACAGCGCCCTCCCATGTGATAAACGATATGGATGGCAAAGTTGACGTGATACTCCTTGGGGGCGCTTGCGAGTTTGGGGTCGAATCCACAGTGGTGGATTGCTCAAAGGAGCCCTTTGAACTGCTTCGCCCCGGAGCCGTTTCACTTTCGGATTTGAGGCGGTTCGCATATGTGGAGCACCACGACGCTGGGGAGGGGCAAAAGCCAAAGTCGCCAGGCATGAAATACCAGCACTATAAGCCTTCCGCTTCGGTTATTGCCCTTGATTGCCCCCATGAAGCAGCAGTGGGAATCATTAATAGCGGATGCGCTGGAACAACAGGTACGGCTGCGCTTGTTTTTGAAGAATTCCTAGACTCCGCCAAGGCGCCCTTGGTGTTGTCCCTTGGCAGTGCAAAGGATCCGTCCCAAGCGGCAAAGAAGCTCTTTGCGCTGCTGAGGGAATGCGATTTGGCAGGCATGGGGAGAATTTATGCAATGTGCCCTTCAGATGAGGGGATCGGCCTTGCTTACCGCAATAGGCTATTCAAGGCTGCAGACAATATTATTTCGTAGCGCAGGTGACGAATGGCAAAGCAATTTCAAAGAGTGATTTTTGTATGCTCGGGCAACACATGCAGGAGCCCAATGGCAGCCGGAATTTTCAATGAAATATCCTCCCGGCAAGAATTGGGTTTTAATGCCCAGTCAGCAGGGATATATGCTGGATACTTCCAGAACGCGACAAAAGAGGCTATTGCTGTTTGCCAAGAGCACGGCATCGATATTTCGATGCACACATCAAGGCCAATTTCGATTGCCAGTGTTGAAAGCTTTGATGTTGCAATAACCATGACACAGTCACAAAAAGAGTTTCTTGTATCAGCATATCCTTCAATGGAAGGCAAGGCTTTTATGGCCAGTGAATGGGCTATGGGGATTGTCAAGGATGTGGACGACCCATATGGCGGAGGGGTAAAAATGTATGAGGACGTATTTGACGAATTGAGTTATTATATCTGCGAGGCAATATCAGTATCAAGATAGGCGGGCAAGCGCACAAAACAAAATGAAAGGCGGGCGCGGTTAATCGCGGGGGAAAGGTTTTATGAGAGTTGCGATAGGGTCTGACCATGGAGGCTATGGGCTTAAGGAGCATGTTAAGGAATATCTGGAAGCCAAGGGGCATGAGGTGTCCCAATGCGGGTGCTACAGTATTGAAAGTGTCGACTACCCGGAATTTGCAAGAGAGGTTGCAAGGCAGGTGGCAGATGGCTCTGTTGATTTCGGTGTGCTGTTTTGCACTACGGGCATTGGCATGTCCATAGCTGCCAACAAGGTTGAAGGTATAAGGGCGGCTTTATGCCATAACACAATGGCGGCTAAAATGAGCCGGATGCACAACAACGCTAATATAATTTGCATCGGCGCTCTTTTTGTTGGCAACGAAGAAGCGGAAGAGATGGTTGATTTATTTCTTGAAGAGCCATACGAAGGAGGCAGGCATGACAGGCGTATAGGCATGCTCAAGCTTGGGATGGATATCGAGGGGAGCATATGAGTTCAAGGCCGTCTTGGGACGAGTATTTTTTGGAGCTGCTCCAAGTAATCAAAACCCGCTCCACATGCATGAGGCGGCAGGTGGCGGCTATTATTGTCAAAGACAAGCATATTCTTTCAACCGGCTACAACGGCGCGCCAATGGGGCTTGCCCACTGTGACGAGGTAGGTTGTGTGCGGGAGATATACAATGTGCCCTCCGGAGAGCGCCATGAATTATGCAGAGGCATCCATGCAGAGCAAAATGCGATTGTCCAAGCGGCAATCCATGGGGCCAGTATCCAGGGCGGGCAGATATACATCACCCATTCGCCTTGTGTGCTATGCTCAAAAATGATTATCAATGCCGGCATCAGGAAAGTCATATTCTCAGGTGAGTACCCTGACAAACTTTCGATGGAAATGCTTGAGGAAGCAGGTATTGAGCTGGTGAATGCCAGCAGCTGAACGGCACTTTTATTGAAGCGCGCAATTTCGGAGTGCGCCGAATCGTGGGGAACCAAATCAATCATCTTAAAAATTGCATCTCATTGCGTAACCCGCAGCCATGGCTGGAGCCCAGAGCGTTTTTTATGTTGCGTTTCACATAATGGGTTCTTTGTTGACAATTTCACTCGATTTGGGCATAATAAGAGAAAATTTTATTGAGGTTTGCATGCCAGTTAAAATTCCAGATTTATTGCCGGCCAAAGACATACTAACTAGCGAGAATATTTTCGTAATGACAACAATGCGTGCTGAGACCCAAGACATCAGGCCATTGAGAATAGGCATAGTAAATCTTATGCCCACAAAAATCGTGACTGAGACCCAGTTGCTGAGGTTGATAGGCAATACACCTTTGCAAATAGATGTGGTGCTGATCCATATGAAAAGCCATGAGTCCAAGAATACTGCTAAAGAGCATCTATTGGAATTCTATACCACATTCAGCGAGATTCGCGGGAGAAAGTTTGACGGCTTGATCATAACAGGCGCCCCGGTAGAAATGCTGCCCTTTGAAGAGGTCGATTATTGGGATGAGCTTGTGGAGATCATGGAGTGGGCCCAGGTAAACGTCACCTCCACTGTCTATATATGCTGGGGGGCCCAAGCTGCGCTCTACCATTTCCATGGGATAAACAAGCATGAGCTGCCGAGAAAATGCTTCGGTGTTTTTGAGCACAAGAGCTTGAACAAAACAAGCAAGCTGATGAGAGGTTTTGACGACAGATTCTTTGTGCCCCATTCACGGCATACCACAGTGCTCCGGGAGGATATTGAAAAGGTGCCGGGCCTTGAGATACTCTCTGAGAGCGACGAGTCGGGGGTGTATATCGTCGAAGCAGGAGGCGGGAAAAGCATATTTGTCACCGGCCATTCCGAGTATGACGGGGACACATTGAAAAATGAGTATCTGAGAGACATTGCCAAAGGAATGGACATGCATGTTCCGAAAAACTACTTTGAGGATGATGACCCGCAAAAAGATGTCCAAATCAAGTGGCGGGCTCATTCCAACTTGCTGTTCTCCAACTGGCTGAATTACTATGTGTACCAAGAGACGCCATATGTATGGGAATAGTTTCCTATTCTTGTAGAAACAGCTCAAGGCATCAAAAAACCAGCGAAACTGCAATGCAGCAAGTTTCGCTGGTTTTTCTTTTGAGGCATCCATCGGCTTGCCGCTGGATGCCTCAAACAGGGCAATCCCGTATGCGGGGCGGTATGTGAATGGAAGCCAAAGGTATCTATTTGATTGACTCAAAAGCTTGGTCAAGGTCGGCGATGATGTCATCAGGATGTTCAATGCCGATGGACAAGCGCACAGTAGTCCCAGTGATCCCCGACTCAAGCAGCTCTGCCTCTGTCATCTGGGAGTGGGTTGTGGAGGCAGGGTGGATCACTAGGGATTTGGTGTCTGCCACATTGGCAAGGAGGCTGAAAAGCTTGAGGTTGTCAGAAAACTGTTGGGCTTTTGCCTTTTCGCCTTTGATCTGGATTGTGAATATCGAGCCTCCCCCGGTTGGGAAGTACTTTTTGTACAACTCGTTGTCCCTATGGGTGGAAATGCTGGGATGGTTGATTTTTTCTACCAAGGGCTGTTTCTTAAGGTATTCAATAATTGCCAGTGTGTTTGACACATGCTTGTCAAGCCTCAAAGACAGCGTTTCAAGTCCTTGCAGGAAAAGGAAGGAGTTGAACGGGCTGAGTGTCGCGCCCTCGTCCCTCATTAAAACTAGCCTGGCCTTTGCGATAAAGGCGGCTTTGCCAGCCACTTCTGTGAAGATGGCTCCATGGTATGACGGGTTTGGCTCTGAGATGTCTGGGAATTTCCCGCTTTTTTTCCAATCAAAATTACCGCCGTCAACGATCACTCCGCCAAGGGCTGTTCCATGTCCCCCGATAAACTTTGATGCCGAGTGTACAGAAATATTAACGCCATATTCAAAAGGCCGCAGCATGTACGGGGTAGCAAAAGTGTTGTCTATTATGACTGGGATTCCGTGGCTGTGGGCAATCTTCGAGATTTCCTCAATATCGACAATGGTCGAATTCGGGTTGCCCAAAGACTCGGCGTAGACAGCTTTTGTGTTCTCACGAAGGGCGTTTTTTAAATTTTCGGTGTTTGACATGTCCACAAAGGAAACATCGATATTGTATCCTTTGAAAGTGTTTAAGAACAAGTTGTATGTCCCGCCGTACAAAGAGATATCAGCAACTATATGGTCGCTTGCTTTTGCGATATTAAGCACGCTGTAAGTCACCGCGGCTGCCCCGCTGGCAGTGGCCAGCGCCCCAACGCCGCCCTCCAGCGCTGCCATCCGCTTCTCAAAAATATCTGTCGTGGGATTCATGAGCCGTGTATAAATATTTCCGTCTTCAACCAGGTCAAATCTCGCCGCCGCTTGGGCAGAATTGTCGAAAACATAAGCTGTTGTCATATAAATCGGCACTGCCCTTGAGCCGGTTGCCTGGTCGGCAGACTCTTGCCCTGCATGGACTTGGAGAGTCTCAAATCTTAATTTGCGTGGATCCATAACGCCACCTCATTCTTTATGATCGGTTATTGCCAATATCAAATTGGCACAGTGTAGCATTTATTATAACGGCGCAAAGAAGTGTAGCAAATAGCTAATTGGGAATGTGTAAGAACAAAGGCCGGCAACTTGATCCAGGCTATTAAAAAAACAAGTGAAAGAAGTTGTTTGCCAAGGCCAATAAATACAATTGCATTTTGCCAATTTTTTACATGTAGAGTTTCTTTGGTAAAGCCTTGTTGAGCCAATCACTGCAGGCGGGGGTTTGATGTTGGCTCCTCTGCTGGCTACGCCTGAAGGCGGGTTTAACGGGCATGTGATACTGACAGCCTCTTAAAGAGGCTCTACTTGTTGCCGTCCTCCAGCCTGCCTCACGTATTGTATCCTTGTTTGCATTCCCTACAGTCGCTACATAGCATCCCCTTGCCCAGAAGTTTCTTTGCCCCCGTGTCTTGTATTGCGGACACCTGTCGAATATCATCAGCGCACTCTTGCCTTTGAAATAGCCCATGAACCTGCAGACTGCTATCTTAAGGGGGATGCTTACAAACATGCGGGCATGGTCTTTGCCCATTCCACCTTCGATCAATGTGACACCCTTCATCTCGCAAAGCTTTCCCAGTATCTCGCCTATTGCTATTCTTACCTCGCAAAAAATGGCTTTGCGCCTGTATTTCGGGATAAATACTATATTGCAAGTGCAATTGTGCCGTGTATGTGATAGACTTGAGCCGTTCATGAAACCTCCTGTTATGCTTGACATGGCCCGTAAAACCATAGTCATTATAACATGGAGGTTTTTGATACTCTTGGCAACTACACTTCTTATCCTATTCTCCCCACCTCAGGCGGGGGTTTTAGATCTATCCAATAAGGCTTTTCTGGGTTTAGTAAATAATGTTGTAAAAATCCTTTGATTAGTAATAATATCTATGGAAAAGTTAAGTGCAAGTTTGGAGATTATTGATGTTTGTTTTAAATATCGCCTTGACTTTTTTGAATGGGCTATGTTAGAATGAGCCGAGGTTTGATACCTGTTAGATAGATAAACAATACAAAGCGACAATAATGCGGCGGGGTGCCGTATTATTGTTTTTTGGATTTTTTCTTGGAATCGCGTTGTTTGGATTTAATACGCAGTTGCTCTGCCGCTATAAGCACCACAGTGGAAGGAAGCAAAGAGAGCATTGAAGACAAAATTAGGGGAAGCGCCAAGTGGTACACTGGGGAAAAGGGCTCCGTTTGTGCCACAAGTGTCTTGCCAGCATAAATCATTGTGTATGACAGCGCCATTATCAGCGATAGGGAGAAAACATCAACATCAAGGTCTTTCCTAGCTTTGCCAAGGAAAAGAAATGAGGCTGCTGTTAATAAAAGGTATATGCTTACTGCAAACAGGTTTCTGGATACCAATACTAGCATGACCCATGAAAGTAGGGAAATGCCTAAAGCGCTAGTGCCTGCTTTTCCCGCCCAAGTCTCAATTTTCCCTGTTTTGAGAAAGCGGTTTGCTCTTTTTTGTTCCCTCTCCTTTTGTCTGCTTGTCCAAGGATTAGCCGATTTAGTCGGCTGCTTGGAAGCGGCAAGAAGGCTTCTGTCATATGCGCTGCGTTTTCCCGGGTCTGAAAGAGTCTCGTAAGCTAGGTTTATTTCCTGCATTTTCGTCTCTGCAAAGTTCTTATTGCCCGTATAGACATCAGGATGGTACCTTTTAGCCAGTTGTTTGTAAGCATTTCTCATCTCTTCTGGCGTTGCGGTTTTTCCAATGCCCAGTGTAGCGTATAAATCCAACATGTTTATCTCTTGATATAGCGTTTTTTTTCAGCAAAGTCCAAATTATAAAATACTTTGCTTTGCCTTGCCTACCTATAATATAGCCTATTGGGCAAGCCTACAATAATTAAGGTTGAAAAACTAATAACAGTTTTTTTCAAAACGGTATTGCAGATTGGCAAAGGCCATTATTGACTACAATTCATTCATTGTGGTAAGCTACAAATGTGCGCCCAGCAAGCCTGTTATTAACGCAGCGGCACACATGGCGCTTGTAGATTAAACGAAAATGAGGCAATATATTTGAAGTATAGAGTAAAAGACCCAAGCATTCTTAGGTCTTATCCAAAACCACGGCAGGTTGGTTCTCAGCAAATCCCAATTCCGCTGCAACCTGGATTACATATTAATCCAGCCTTTGCGACCCAGCAAGCGGGCTCATTCCCAAATCCATTCCAAATGCAACAGCAAGGTCCGCTCCCCCGAACAGCCCAGCTGCCGCAACAGCAAACCTCAATCCCCCGGCCGGTTCAGCTGCCGCAACAGCAAGGCCCGCTCCCCCGGCCGACCCAACTGCCACAGCAGCAAGTTCCAAACCCGCAAGCCGTCCGCGTGCCAGCAAGTGCCCAACCGGATACAATGGAGCGGCAAGCGGCTTCAAAATCAACAAAAAAAGAGAAACGTCGCCTGTGGATTGCATTGTGGCTATTAGGCATAATAGCCACATCTGTCCTGTTTATTGTATTTTTTGTTGATTTTGTGACAATCAGCGATTCTAAGGGATTAACAAAATCAATTGCGACAATGAGCGGTGACCCTTCCATGATACTTGAGAAAGCAGGTGTGCAAGTAGGCAAGAACGATTTAGTGGAATATTCGCCTGGAACCACCGTTTTTGCAGAGATTTACATAGACCGGTCATTTCCTGTCAGCATTGCTTTTGACGGCACAAACAAGACATCAAATTTTGAGTCGGGCACTGTGGCAGACGCACTTGTTAAAATGGGCATAGAATTTGGTGAGGATGACATAATTAGCCCTTCAATGAATACAGCTTTGGCAAGAGACATGGAGGTTGAAATAAAACGGGTCACTTTTGATTCAGAGTCAATGAGGGCTGAAGTTTCAAATGATGATGCGGCAGCTTACAAAGAGTCTTTGGAGGATTCCGCAAAGTCGAAGTTTTCTATGGCTAAAAGCAGGATCTATGATGTTGTTTTTGAGCACAGGTATGTTGACGCTGTGTTGTCGAGCAGCCAAATTATGTCAATGAGCCCTGTAGTGCACCCTTTCGATGATGCCAATGGAAATATCTTCACTGGCGAGCCGCTTTCGTCAATAGACAGCTTTATTGGGGTTGAAATTGGAGAAGACGGCATACCCAAAACATACAAAAGGAAGATGTCCAACGCCATCTGTACGGCTTACAGCTCAAGCTCAGGCAGGGGAGCCAGCGGTCTTGGATTATATTGCGGAACTGTCGCAGTTAATCCAAATGTGATTCCCTATGGCACAAGGCTGTTTATCCGCTCTTCTGACGGCAAATTTGTTTATGGCTTTGCGATAGCTACGGACTGCGGGACCGCCATGCTTGAAGGCAGGGTAGACATCGACTTGTACTTTGAGACCAACAAAGAATGCAACAGCTTTGGCCGCAGGCAGCTGGATGTGTATATTTTTGATTAACCAACTTGTGTGCCAATACTGGTTTGCGATCTAGCTGAATATGGCCGCTTCCGACGTACTAATGCTTAGGTATTAAGCTTGCTGTACACTGCCAAAGGGTGAGCCTGGAATATTGTGGCAAAGCAGCATAGTTTTGTTTTGGCGGGCGTAATAACTCCGTAGCAACTATTATGCCCACCCTCAACTTCCGCAATAGCTAACACCAAACAGCTAAATCGTTACATATCCCAATTTAGGTATTTCTTTAGCATTTTAGTCCATCCTATATTTAGTCAGTTATTTTCATTGAGCTTCTTAAACTTGCTTAATTAACAGCAAAGTTCATTGAAAAAAGGCTCCAACCAACCCAGTTGTCAAGGGGTTGTTATGTCAGTCCCAAATAGCATGAAATTACCCATAATTTTCAAAAAACGCTTTAAAAGAGCGTTTTTTTTTGAAACCTTACTAATAAGTGTAATAATATACGCATAAATAAACCTATATGGAGGTTTTCCATGCCTTTCCCTGACCGGGTAGAAAAACACAAGAAACAAGGTTTCGATATCAAAAAAAAATCAATGGCTATTATTATATGTACCAACGCAAGTCGAGGTGGGACAAAGAAAAGAAAAAACAGTGAAAGTGACTGGGGATTATGTTGGGAAAGTCACACCTGAAGGTATTGTGCCGCTAAAAACAAAGCAGCTGTTAGACAAGCCGTTCTATTCGCTGGAGCTAGGCGCAAGTGCCTTCATCATGTCGGAGGCGGCTGGATTGCTGGCATCGCTAAAGAAGCATTTTACAGAGGCTGACACCGAGGCCATCTGGGCTATTTCGATGCTGCGGCTGGTATTTGAATGCCCTTTCAGTGACATCGAGGACAAGTATTTGTCTTCAATAATGTCGAAGATGCTTCCAGGTCTGGAGCTGTCCAAAAAATCCATCAAATCGCTAATCGACAAGGTTGGCGCGGACAGGGGTGCATGCGCCGCTTTTATGAGGGACGAGATGGGTCCAGCCCCTTCTTACATTGTTGACGATAACCGGGCCGGGTGCGGTTCGGGCTGGGTATTCCGGGCTCTGCCCGGGCACTCGACAAATGGCAAGCTCCTCCCGCAGCCGGATTCAGTCATGTCTTACGGGCAGAGATGGTATTTTGAGAAATTCAAGGGCGGGGAATGGCGCAAGCTTAAAACCGCAGATAATTATTTCACTCTGGAAGGATATTTGCTCAATGGCTATGACAGGAGTTTTTTCCCAATTGATACTTTTTTTTCATGGAATCCTTTTAGGGGAGGCTTGTGCCGCATAACCGCATACCACCCATTGAGGGTAGCGCCTGATGCTGGCAATCTAGTTTAGGACGGGGGCATGTAGACTATCCGCAGTTCCATCTTGAATTTACCGTCTCAAGGACTGCCTCGCTAGAAAGGTAGCCAGCCCGGAAGCACTTGGAATGTGGCAGCTCCCGGAAATTGGAATCTGGCAATGGTATACCCCGCAGGATTGCGCCATGATGTATAGGGGCGCTGGCATGCGTGTTGTGTCGATTTAGCCAGGGCAAAAAAAATATTTGCTGAGCCGGCAGTAGCTATAGAAAGCCATATTTGGGCCATGCCAGGCGGCTTTATGGTAGGCGGCGAAAACTCGCTGTATTGTTTTGTCGATGGCAATGGCAACTTATGCCGTGAGCCTGGGCATGATTTGAACAAATGTATAGTCGCCAAAATGTTGCCGCAAAGCGGGCTGCAAGAGGCAATGCGCATATCCCATTTTTTCGGTTGCAGCGCTGCTTGCCATTCCAGTATTCAGGTTGTATTGATTAGCAGCTTATTTTGTGCAATAATATGCTAAAAGTGGAATTCAGATCTTTCAAGCAATTCCATTGTAGAATGAAATAAATAATTGGCAAAGTGAAGTATTTATCTGATGAATCTCAAACTGCCGAAAATCAGTGTTAGCGGCATAATAAATATTGACACAAAGGACCCTAACAACAGTTTTTTAGTCCAAGAATGCTTTTTTTGGCTAATGACATCTGCGCTTGGCTGCGATTCAAGCATTACAGGCATCACAGGAGATTTTATTGCTAACAACAGCAAATCCATCACAATGATACAGAAGCTGGGATACTTCCTGTGCAAACGTCCGTATGGGTATGAACTTTTTGGCGAGCCATGTTTAAGCGCCAGTATCAACGCTGATGAAACAAAGGACCTGTTGCCGATGATAGCAGTGCTTTGCGCCTCAACTTCAATAGAAGCCGAATTTGAGTTTTCCAAAGCAGGGATGTATGATTTTATGTCGAGTATAAACACTATGATGATTTCCCTGGGGATAAATACAGCACTACTCGCAAACAAACTGCTTATCAAGACAGACTCTGTGATCTCAGGGGGGGTAGTGGACACTATTGATGATGCGAGGCTGGTTTTTGGATGCGCCTTGGCGAGCATAGTGTCGTCCCAAGATATAATGGTAATGAATATCAACTCTTTTGAAAGGCTGCATCCACGTTTTTGGAACAAACTCAATTCAAGCTCAGCCTTCAGGTTTGGCTGAGCAGGCATGGAAGCAAACCAGAATAAACACAAAAAACAGCGCTCTTTGGTTCAGAGCGCTTCTTTTTGTGAGCCATAAAAAGGATCTTAACTCACCCAAGCCCTTTCGATCACAATAGGATCAAAAGGCTTGTCGTTAGCGTCTTTTTGGGTAGAAGCGATACGGTCCACCACGTCGATGCCACTTACAACCACTCCAAAAGCTGCATAGTTTCCATCGAGGAAAGTAGAGTCTTTATGGACTATAAAAAACTGCGAGCTTGCCCCGTCAAAATCATTGCTTCTGGCCATTGAAACCACCCCTCGGGTGTGGCTTACAGGATTGTCAAAGCCGTTTGCTGAAAATTCGCCTTTGATTTGGTTGTCAGCTCCGCCAACGCCTGTTCCGTATGGGCAGCCCCCCTGTATCATGAACCCGTTTATAACACGGTGGAATGTCAGCCCGTTGTAAAATCCCGAATTCGCCAAATCTTCAAAATTGTTTGCTGTGACTGGGACCTCTTTGGTGAATGTCACGATTTTGATTGTTCCCATGCCCCTGATTGTTAAGTTCACCATTAGTGCAAGTACCTCCGAATTTCTATCTTATGCCTTTATAATTTAGCATGCTTTGCATGTATTTTCTATTGTTTTTTTAGCAATTTAATTCTTCATTGACCAGTTTGCTTAAATATGATATTTGTCCTATAAAACCCCAATGCTAGATATGTATGCTCACAGAGCTTCCAGAAGCGCTTTTCTCCACAATGATCTTTTTATCAATGCGTTCTGAAAGCAAATCCACGTGGGAAATCACACCAACTAGCCTGTCAGCGTCAGCAAGGGACTCAAGGGTAGCCAACGCCTGCTCCAAGGATTGCGTGTCTAAAGTGCCAAAACCTTCATCGATAAACACACATCCAATCTCCACCCCCCCAGCCCAGCTTTGGATTACATCCGACATGCCCAAGGCCAAGGACAAGGATGCCTTGAACGCTTCTCCTCCCGACAATGACTTTACAGTTCTGGATTTGCCTGTATAGTAGTCGTAAACAAACAGCTCCAAGCTAGAGCCCTTCCTCAAGTTCGTTGCGTCCTCATCCCGCTCTAGCTCAAAACGCCCGTCTGTCATGTCTGCCAAGTGGCGGTTTGCCGATTCCAGCATCATATCGAAATAGACTGATTGGACATACTGCTCAAAACTGACCTTGCGTTTGCCGGTAAGCTCCCCGTTAGCGGTTTTTGACATCTCGCTAGCAACTGCCAGATCATATTCGGCAAGCTTGAGGCGCTGGGTTGCCTCTGTGAGGGCTTCGATAGCCTGTTTTGCTGTGGCAATTCTCAGATTTGTTGTTTGGATAGCCTCAGTGATGGCGTCTTTAGCGGCTGCCAAGGCAACCCTCTCTGCATTTATGCCGTCAAGCGCGCCTCTTTGCTTGCCTGACAGCGCCTTGCCCAGCCTTGCAAGATCAGACTCGTTTGCGATAGCCTCCTGCTTGTAGTTGTCGATATATGCCCTTATTTCTTCCTCGCGGCTAATAAACTCTTTAGCGTGTAAAAATTCCTCCAAGCCTTCGAAGCCTGCCCCTGCCAAACTTTCATCAAATCGGCCTTGGACAGTTTTTTCAGCAGCCAAGCGCCTATCCCTGTTTGCTTTGGCCTCCTCTAATAAAGCGTTTGTCCTCTCAAGCCCAATTCGAGCTGAGTTGTAGTTTGCTTCGGCTTCTGTGATGGATTTTTCGATTGCCTTCATCTCAACTTTTGCCTTTTTAGCCTCTTTTTTAGCAATAGCTTCGTTTTGATAAAGCAATCCTTCCGACAAAGCGGCAATCGATGCTTGTTGCCTGTGGGCATTGCCAAATGTGGAAACCAGCTCTTCTTGTGTGTTGCGCTCCATTTCCCGGGCTTTGGCAGCTTCCTCTTTTGCTTGTATGGCAGCCCTTTCAAGGGCTGGCGCCTCATCAACGTGTTTTTTCAGCTGGGAAGCCTCGGCTTTTGAAGCCTTCAAAGAACCAGTCGCGTCTTTTGCCATTGCAGCTACAGATGCTGCAAGAGAATTGTACCCTACAGCGCGGCTTGAGCCATCAAACTCCTTTAAATCGAAAATAGGGGAGGCAAGCTCCAAGCAATGGGAATGGGTAATTTCAAGCTTGCTTTCAGATGACGCCACAACAGCCCCAGCTTCTTCAAGGCGCTTGGCAGCTTTGCTAGTTTTGGTTTTAGCCCCCTCCAGCTCCTTGGCGTTTGCAGCCCCCTCAGGCAAGCCAGCCTTTTTCGGGTGGGAGCGGGATCCGCAAACGGGGCAAGGCTCGCCTCCAACAAGGTCTTGGGCCATGAAGCCCGCTTGGGCGGCAAGGAAACTCGAACTCGTTGCATTCTCTTTTGACAATGCGGCATCCCACGAGGCATATGCCTTTTTGTATTCAGTTTTTGCTTTCTCTGCCTCTTCCAAGGCGTTTTGGGATTCTTTTATCGCTTTTCCCAAAGCAGACAAGGAGTCCACTAATATTTTTTCTTCTTGCTGTTTTGTGGAAACGGCATACAGCCTCTCTTTTGCCCCTTCGATTTCCTTCAGCTTGCCCCTCGCATTTTCTTCAGTTGCTTCCAACGAAGTTATGTAGGATGCTGTTTTTTTGAGGCTGTTGTTCAACACGCCCTGTTTTTCCACAATGGCATCAAGCTGTTTTTTATGTATGGATATCTGGGGATGCTTGGCTGCTTCAGCATCCAAAGCGGCAGCCAACATTGCCAATTCGTCCCTGTGTTGTTGCCTAGCAGCTTTCTTAGAGTTTTCGGCTTTAGATTTTTCAAGTTCTTTGTCCAGTTCGCCAATCTTTCCAGAAAGCTGCCAAACAGCTCCATCACTTTCAGAAAAAGCAGCCTTTGCGCGGTTTAGCTCAGCTTCAACCCCAATTAGGGGAGAGGCTTTGTTTATGAGTTCCATCATCCCTTGATACAAGCCTGCTTGCGCTGCCATTTGATCTAGGCTTTCTTTTCTTTTTAAGGCATTATCATAATCCACAAAAGCTTTTTCATCATTCTCTGCCTGCAAGGCCATCCTAGTGAGCTGCTCAAGCTTCGATTCGGCTGACTTTTGCTCTCTTGCAAGAACAACCCTGTCGGCTTCGCCTTTGGCGCTTTCCTCTTCAAGCTCGGTAACAACCCTGGCAGCGAAGGCTGCGTCCTGCTCTTGGCTACCTTCAATTGGACCAGGATATGCTGCGTTTATGCCCATCTTCGCATGTTCCACTTGCCGTTTGCGCTCCTGCTCTATGCGCCTGAGGGTTTCTTGGAGCTGTTGGTGGTCTTCAGTCATAAAGATGCGCCGAAGGATGGCGGACCGCTCTTTTGAGTCGGAGAGCAGCAGCGCCATGTACTCGTTTTGTGCAATCAAGCTGGTTTGTTTGAACTGCTTTGGGCTGATTGAAAGGATTTCGGCTACTTTGGCATCAACTTCCTTAATTCCGGCAACAGTGCTTCCATCAGGCAGAAATAGCGTAGCTTGGGCAGGCACATTTGTTAGGCCCCCTCTCCTGCTGGCTCTTTTGTACGAGGGGCTGCGCTCTATTTTATATAGCTTCGACTTGTAGTTGAACTCCAACTCGACAAAAGTCCTTTCACCCTGGGGGGCAAAATCGCTTCTCAATGATTCAGTTGTCCTCACAGAGCCGCTCGCTTCCCCAAACAAAGCAAAACAAATAGCGTCAAACACTGTGGTTTTGCCAGATCCGGTTTCACCGCAAATGAGGAACACGCCTCTTTGGCCAAATTGGGCGAAAGGTATGGCGGCTTCTTTGACATATGGTCCGAAAGCCCCCATTCTCATGCTAATAGGTTTCATGCTAAAGACTCCTCTCTATGCATATCCATCGCCTCCATTGCCCTAACCAGCAGATCTTTTTGTTGGGGGCTTAGTTCCCTGTTGTTTTGCATTTCAAAAAATGACGAGAACAAACTTGCAGGATCAGCTTGCATTTGCCCCGGTTGTTTCTGGGCATCTGGGCCAGGGCTGTTTTTTCTGCTAGCCTCGAATGAGATAGAAAGCAGGTTTGGATATATGTCTCTAAGTTGGGACAACGCGTCATGGACCGGCTCATTGTCGGTGAGTGTTGCGCGTATAAAGTCTGTCCTGCCAGAATCCCCATCTCCTGCGGCAATGATGTCCCCCAGCTTTCCCCGCACCTGCCTCACATCCCTTAGAGGGGACAGGGCTACAGCCCTGGTTTCAATTGGCTGCCCTTTTTGGCCGATGTCGGCAACAAGCACGCACTTTTTATGGCGGGCTTCAGAAAAGGAGTATTTTAGCGGAGAGCCTGAATAACAAATATTGCTTTTATAGACGCTCTGTTGGCAATGGAGGTGGCCGAGGGCAGTATATTCGAAGCATTCAAACACTGAGGCATCAACATTGTCGATGCCTCCAATGAAAATAGTTTCTGATTCGCTGCGTATAGGACCGTTGCTCGAATGGGTGACAAATTGGTGGGCAATGATGACATTGCGATCTTCTTGGTTGATATCCCATGATTCCACCAGTCTTTTTGCAGCTTCATGGTGGGTTGAAATTTCTTCAGAAAAATGAGCCCTTGCCAAAGCAGGTTTCACATGCGACATAAGATAAAAGTTCACAGGTCCAAACTCGTCATGGCAAGTGCAAACCAAAGGGTTTCCATCTATTGGGCCGCTGATGTAAATGTTGCTTGCCCTAAGCAGCTTTCCCCCAAAAGCAAGCCTGGTTTGCGAGTCGTGGTTGCCGCTTGAGATAAAAGTGTAAATCCCTGCCTCGGCAAGGCTCGTCAAGAACCAGTCGAGCATAGATATAGCCTCAGTGGACGGTTGGGCTTTGTCATAGACATCCCCTGCAATCAAAACCGCGAAAACGGACTCGTCTTTAGCGATCTGTAAAATTTGGCTAAGGATATGCCATTGGTCCTCAGATAAGCTATGCTCGTGCAGTTTTCTACCAAGGTGCAAGTCTGCGGTATGTAGAATTCTCATATTGATACCTTTTTTAGCGTTTTTTACTTAATAAGACAAATATAACATAAGAATAGCCATCTCAACAAAGAATCGCCAAACGTTAGTGCAGTTTGTATTAACATTATTTTCAAGTTGGTGTTGATTTTCTTTGCCACTCTGCAGTATAATGAATTCTGCGAGCATTCAATAGCATGCGGGTGTAGCTCAATGGCAGAGCACCGGCTTCCCAAGCCGGTTACGAGGGTTCGATTCCCTTCACCCGCTCCATTTTTTTGGCTTAAAAACGTGTTTTCTTTGATGAAAAGTGTCTTTTGACCGCAATTTGACCGCAACTAGGTAATTTTTTTCTAATTAAGAGTGCTCGAAACACTTCAATTAAAGACAGAATTATTACGAAGCTGCACATGAATATATAACTTTCTAGAAATACTTATCATATAATCATGTAGCTGTAGAAATTCAACAATATAACAGTTTAAATTGATAAAATAATGAGATAAAACTGTGCTTTATCTCTTTATTTTTAATTTATCACAATGGCAGTGTCAATTTTTTTTTATCATGGTGCATCACATAGCTCATCTTCCTCAACACCACTTTTTAGCGACGACTCGATATAACTTTGCATCAACATAGCTGATTTTCTACGGGCTTCGTCAGTGTAGTGGCCATACGTATTCATAGTGATTGATATTGACGAATGCCCTAAGTTAGAAGACACTGATTTTATGTCATCACCAGCGAATATCGAAGCCGTCGCGAACGAATGCCTTAGTGAATGGAAATGTAGCCCAGGTTGTCCAATTTCTGCAGCTGCTTTCTTAAATTGCTTGTATAATGCTGGCTGTGTCTTGTGAGAGCCTGTCGCGTCAGTGAATATCAGGTTGTCTGTCTTGTGCCATGCGCTGCCTGCCTTAATAGCCATCTGCTCTAGTTTTTGCATTTGTTTTTCGAGCACACTGAGAACAAATGGCGAAGCTGCTACAATTCGCTTCTTGCTGTTTTTCGTTGGCCCAAACTCATAGTGGACTGCTTTGCCTGGTTCTTTTATCCTAAGCAATTGTCGATACACCGTTATCTCACCCTTCTCAAAATCGATACAATCCCAGCTAAGGGCTATTAGCTCCCCATACACTATAATAAGGCTAAATCCAAATAACCCAGTAAAATCAAGGGTTGAACGGATTTAGCTTTTCTTTTTCCACCATGAAAGTCATATCAAAATGGGGCAGAAATTGCGGTTAAGAAATGGCGATGTGTCATTACAGCTAAAATTTCTGCCCCCAAAGGAGGAAGTGTATGGGCAAGGTTTTAGCGGTCACCAACCGCAAGGGCGGCACAGGAAAGACCATGACGAGTGTAAGTTTAGGGGCATCGCTGGTACGGCAAGGCAAATCAGTCTTGATAGTCGATGCCGACAGTCAGCACTCCGCAACGGTGAGCCTCGGCGTAAACGAGCCGGATAAGCTGGAAGTCACATTAGCTACGGTCATGCAGAACATTATCAAAGAACAGGAGATAGACCCGCTTGATGGAATTATCTCACATAACGAAGGTATCTCGCTTATGCCCTCAAACAATGGGCTTGCTGGGATGGAAATCGTCCTTGCCCCAATCATTGGGCGGGAAACGGTACTTAGGCGGTATATAGACAAGGTTCGCAGCCATTTCGACTATATATTGCTTGATACCGCTCCCACCCTCGACCTATTAGCGGTAAATTCGCTCGCCGCCGCAGACAGCGTAATAATCCCTGTCGCTCCCAAGTTTTTGGACGCAAAGGGGTTAGAACTCTTGCTCAAAAGCATAGCACAGACACGGCAGTATATAAACCCGCACCTTGAAATCGGCGGGATATTGTTGACGATGGTGGACAAGCGGGCGAACATAACCAAAGATATTATCGAAATGATACGTCACGCTTACGGCGAAAGCATCAGCATTTTCAAAGAGGCAATCCCCCATTCAGTCCGTGCGGTGGAAACATCGGCTATAGGCAAGAGCATTTTCGAGCATGACCCCAACGGCAAAGTGGCGATGGCATATGCCTCGCTTGCAAGGGAGGTGCTTGCAAGTGCCTAAGACAAAACAAATCGGCAATCTCGCCCTTGCCGGGTATAATGAATTATTCGCAAGCACGGTTGAACCAGCAGCAGAACCAACGGCAGTTACCGACATTCATGGCGAACTCGTTGTAGAAATACCGCTTACGGAACTCTACCCGCCCGAATTTCACCCATTTCATGTGAATGACGATGACGCGATGGACAGGCTGGCGGCTAACATCAAGCAATACGGCGTGAGAGAGCCGGGACTTGCCCGACCAAGAGAGGATGGCGGGTACGAACTAATCGCCGGAAACCGCCGGAAAAGAGCCTGTGAACGGAACGAAATGCCGACAATGCCTGTCATCATAAGGGAAATGGACGATGATGAAGCCACAATCGCAATGGTGGATTCCAACCTCGAACAGCGAGAAACCCTGTTGTACAGTGAAAAGGCTTGGGCATACAAGGTAAAGATGGAGGCGCTAAACCATAGCGGCATAAAAGGCAATAAACACTCTTTTGAAATCTTGGTTGAGCAGACAGGCGAAAGCAAAAACCAAATTTTCCGCTTGATACGCCTTACGGAGTTAGTCTATGGCTTACTGGACATGGTGGACACCAAGAAAATCGCTTTTAACCCTGCCGTAGAATTATCTTACCTCTCCCAAGTGGAACAGATGGCGGTCATATCCTCTTTGGAAAGCCACGGCGTAAAACCCTCGCTATCCCAAGCGGCACGGCTTAAAAAAATGAAACAGGATGGCGAACTGACGGTAGATATGATTGATGAAATCATATCCGAGTGTAAAAAGTCCAATGAGGATAAAGAGGAAAAGGAAATCAAGCGTTTCCGTCACTTCTTCCCCAAAGGGTATTCCGTCCAACAGATTGAGGATGTAATTTATAGCCTGCTCACGGACTGGCAAGCACGAGAGGGGGCATCGGCGTAAACAGTAAAACATCATTGATATTTGGTTGTGACAAAGGGCATGGTTACTGACACCATGCCTTTTGCAATGCCCAAAAACAAAAAACTGAATAGCGACACCTTTTCCCAAATCGGGAAAAGCATAAAGGCTCAGTTGATTTTCTTCATTTTCAATCGGGTCTTTTTTTGTTTCCGCTGAGAAAGGAGGTTTTTATGCCAAGACGAAACAAACGCAAAACGGCGGCAAGCGAGCCGCACAGACACGCACCGACTCCCTATGACAAAGGATATAAGCCGAAATGCGGCGGTTGTGCATTTGCGGGGATAGGCTCTGACTGCCTCACAAGTGATGGCAAGTGCTTGAAATTGCCGCCATCGACCGTAAGGGAGGTAGGCGATGCCGAAGCTGACAGAAGAACAAATAAGCCATGCGCGGAGCGTTGACCTTTTAAGCTATCTGCAAGCCCACGAGCCAAACAGCGTCCGTAAAAGCAAAGGAAACGCTGACGAGTATTACATGGTTGAACATGATAGCTTGAAGATGTCTAACGGCAAGTGGTTCAGGCACTCCACCCAGCAGGGCGGGTATTCCGCTCTTGACTTCCTTATCAAAGTGCGGGGCGTTCATTTCATTGATGCCGTTCAATCGCTAACAGGCGGTTATGTCCTTACGGATTTCAAAGCAGCCCCAATGCTGCCGCCGCCGCAAAAGTCAAAGACTTTTACGTTACCCAAGCCCAACAGGAACAACGACAAAGCAATAGCGTATCTCCGTGGGCGTGGCATCAGCAAGGATGCAATCTATCGCTGTATCAAGTTGGGTCTGCTCTTTGAGAGCGACAAGCACCGTTGCGTGTTTGTCGGCAAAGACGAGGACGGTAAAGCCCGATTTGCTTGTGAGCGAGGCATTACGGATGATTTGAAAAAGGACGTTTACGGCAGTAGCAAGCAATATGGATTTGTCATACCGCCGAAAGAACCAAACGGAAACGGTAGTACCGCTCTTGCCCTGTTTGAAAGCCCTGTTGACGCAATGGCTTACGCCTCTATCCAAGACTTAGGGCAAACAGGATGGGATGGATACAAGTTATCCCTCGGCGGCGTTTCATCGGCTGCACTACATGGTTTTTTGGAACGCAACCCGCAAATAACAAGCATCCGTCTGTGCCTTGACAACGACAATGCGGGGCATGATGCCAACGACCGAATAACCAAAGAACTTTTGGGCGATAAGCGGTACTCACACATTAGAATTGAAACCGCTCCCCCGCCCATCGGCAAGGACTATGCTGACACGGTGTTGGCGATTAAACAAAACTTTATAAGCAAGTCAACCATTGACCGCCCGAAAGAGGCGGCATTTTAATTTAAGGGAGGAATCTTATGCAAAATACAATGCAAGTATTTGAGAACCACGAGTTTGGGCAGTTGGGTGTGATGATGATTGATGGAAAACCCCATTTCCCCGCTTCTGAATGTGCGAAGATTTTAGGTTATACCAACACAAAAGCCGCAATTATACGGCATTGTAGGTGGGTACTGAAACGTGACCTACCTCATCCGCAAAGCCCCAACAAGACTTTGGAAGTAAACTTGATTCCCGAAGGTGATTTATACCGCCTTATCGTCCGCTCCAAGCTGCCCGAAGCGGAGCGTTTTGAAAGCTGGGTCTTTGACGAGGTATTGCCCGTAATCCGCAGTCATGGGGCATTTATCAGCGAAGAAGTCTTGCGCCGTATGCAAGAGGACAGCGAGTACGCCGCCGAACTGCTCCGCAACCTTACCGCCGAACAAAAACGGAACACCGCCCTTGTATGCCGTGTGGCACAGCTTACGCCCAAAGCGCATTATCACGACATCATCTTGCAATGTCCCGATGCCGTGCAAGTTTCCATCATCGCCAAAGACTACGGCATGAGCGCCGTTGCTTTCAACAAGTTGTTGCACCGCCTACGCGTTCAATTCCGTATCGGTAAAACGTGGCTTCTTTACCAAGAGCATCAGGGCTTCGGCTACACCGTAACCAACACCTACACCAAAAACGGCGTTACCAGCTTTATACACACTTGCTGGACACCAAAAGGGCGTTACTGGCTCTATGAACTGCTCAAATCCAACGGCTTCTTGCCGGAGGTTGAACAAGCGGGGCAAATGAGCCTTGACGAAATAAGCGCGTGAGCCGGGGCTGACCCTCGGCTTTCTGCGTTACGAAAGGATGTGATTCAATATTGTAGATAACGACCAAATCAACGAGAAGAATATTTGCCTCGTTATCAAAGGCGGCAAGCTGACAGGAGAAACCCTTGCCAAAGCCATGAAACTGTTTTTGGAACTCAGCAAGAAAGCCCATAAAAAACTGTCTACTCCCGAAAACTACGATGGCAAGGGCAAGCAGACCGTGAAACACCTTGTCGGGCAAGGCCACGGCGTTACAAATATCGAAATCAGCGACAAAAACATCAAGGATTTTGAAAGCACCGCCCGAAAGTACGGCGTTGACTTCGCCGTTGTTAAGGACAACACCGAGCAGCCCTCAAAACACTTAATCTTTTTCAAGGCACGAGATACGGATGCTATCGCCGCCGCTTTTAAGGAATATTCCGCAAAGCAAATGGCGAAAATGACCGAGAAGCCCTCTTTGCTTGGCATGATGCGTGACCTTATGGAAAAGGTGAAAAATCAAGTGCTTGACCAAACCAAGCATAAAGACAGGGGGCGAGATTTATAGACGCGGCTAAAATCAAAAAGCTGTTGCTTACGAATATGCCGTATGTGATTATCTTTATAATCGCATTGACGGTTATCCCGACCCTGCCCCTTGATGCCCTGCCTTTTGAAATCCCTGTGCCGGACTTAGTGCTGGCTCTCGCCGTTGCCGTAATCATCCGTGTAGTGGTTTACTTTCGAGGCAAAAACGCTAAGAAGTACCGCAAGGATGTAGAATACGGCTCTGCGCGATGGGGAACGGAAAAAGACATCAAACCCTATATCGACCCGAATCCCAAGAACAACATTATTCTCACACAAACGGAAAGTCTTACCATGAACAGCCGCCCCAAGCCTGTGAAATACGCTCGCAACAAGAACGTGCTTGTAATCGGAGGCAGCGGCAGCGGCAAAACTCGCTTTTTCGTGAAGCCCAATCTCATGCAATGCGAATCGGATGATTTTCCTGTGTCCTTTATTTGTACCGACCCAAAGGGAACAATCCTCCAAGAAGTGGGAACTCTCTTGAAAAAGCGTGGCTATCGCATCAAGGTAATCAACACCATCGACTTCAAAAAGTCCATGCGTTACAACCCTTTCGTCTATATACGGAGCGAGAAGGACATTCTCAAATTCGTGACGGCTCTTATACAAAACACGAAGGGCGAAGGCAAGTCCGGCGATGATTTTTGGGTCAAAGCGGAGCAGCTTTTGTACCAAGCCCTCATCGGTTATATATGGTACGAAGCCCCGCCGCATGAGCAAAACATGAACAGCCTCGTTGAGATGATTAACAAAATGGAAGTGCGTGAGGACAACGAGCAGTTTAAGAACTCCATTGATTATCTCTTTGACGCGTTGGAGGAACGAGCGCCCCAACACTTCGCCCTGCGCCAATACAAGAAGTACAAATTGGCAGCGGGCAAAACCGCGAAAAGCATACTCATTTCATGCGGTGCGAGGCTTGCTCCCTTTGACATTGCTGAAGTCCGTGACTTGATGAGCGAGGACGAACTGGAACTCGATAACCTCGGAGGATACAAGAAAGCAAATCCTGATACCGGGGAAGATGAAATCGTAAAGCAAAAAAACGCCTTGTTTGTCATTATCTCTGACACAGACAGCAGTTTCAACTTCATCGTGGCACTGCTCTACAGCCAGCTTTTCAACCTCCTCTGTGACCGTGCCGACAACGACTTTGGCGGCCGACTGCCTGTGCATTGCCGTTTCTTGCTGGACGAGTTTGCGAACATCGGGCTTATCCCCAACTTTGAAAAACTCATTGCCACAATCCGAAGCCGCGAAATATCGGCTTGCGTCATTTTACAGGCGCAGAGCCAGTTAAAGGCGATTTACAAGGACAACATGGACACCATCATCGGCAATATGGACACCACCCTATTCCTCGGCGGCAAGGAAAAGACCACGCTTGAGGAAATCAGTAAGATGCTCGGAAAAGAAACCATTGATATGTACAACACGTCCGTAACCAAAGGGAATCAAGAATCCCACGGTCAAAACTTTCAGAAACTGGGAAAAGATTTACTTTCTGTGGATGAAATAGCGGTCATGGACGGGGAGCGTTGCATACTCCAAGTACGGGGTGAACGCCCCTTTTTATCAAGGAAGTACAACATCGAAAAGCACCCGAACTACCGCTATCTCGCTGATTCCAATCCCAAGCACACCTTTAACATTGAGGATTATCTGTCCTCACGGCTAAAACTAAGGAAGGATGATGTCTATGTTGTAGCGGAAATTGACATGACGGCAGAAGCCGCAGTTTAACAGGCACTTCTCGGCTCTGAGAGCCATTTACAACTGAATATCGGATAAACCCGCTTACAGAAATCGGGCTTTCCACCATGACCGCCATTCGGTAGCAACGAGAACCATTTACCGAATGGCGGTTTTTTTATTGTCCAGCGCAGGGCTTTCACGAGCCTTGTTTTTTTATATCCCACCAAAACAAAAAAACTAAAGGAGGCTTTTTGAATGGCATTTTTCGACAGCGCAGTAGATGTACTGCAAACATTGGTAATCGCTCTTGGAGCGGGTCTTGGTATTTGGGGCGTTATCAACCTCTTGGAAGGTTACGGTAACGACAATCCGGGCGCAAAATCTCAGGGTATGAAACAGTTAATGGCTGGCGGCGGCGTCGCGCTTATCGGCCTTTTGCTCGTACCCCAGCTTACAGGGCTTTTTGGTTAAGAGAGGTTTCTGAATAATTGGACTGGCTATTCGACGGCATTAGCGAGTGGATTAGACAGTTTCTCATTGACGGAATCATGGCAAGTTTCGCAAGCATATTTGGCTATGTGAACGACCAAGTGGCCGATATATCGGTTCAAGTAGGTCAGACCCCGGCGGGCTGGAACGCCGGGGTCTTTGCTATGGTTAGGAATCTGTCTGAAACAGTCGTTCTTCCCATTGCGGGAATGATACTGACCTTCGTGCTGTGTTACGAGCTGATACAGCTAATCATTGAAAAAAATAATCTGCAAGACTTCGACACCTTCAACATCTTCAAGTGGATTTTCAAAACATTCATCGCCGTGTACATCCTCACCAACACGTTCAACATCGTCATGGCTGTATTTGATATGGCTCAACAAGTGATAAACGCAAGCGCAGGCCTTATCACAGGCAACACAGACCTCGGTAGCCCCGAAATGATGACGGCGTTGGAAACAACGATGGAGAGCATGGGCATCGGCGAACTTATGGGCGTATGGCTTCAAATCCAACTTGTCGGGTTTGCCATGTTCATCATGTCCATCATCATTTTTATCGTAGTAATCGGGCGTATGTTGGAAATCTATCTGACGGTTTCCGTTGCGCCAATACCGCTTTCAACGATGGTAAACCGCGAATGGTCAGGCGTAGGCAACAACTACCTCAAAGCCCTGCTTGCCGTTGCCTTTCAAGGTTTCCTCATCATGGTGTGCGTTGCGATTTACGCCGTATTGGTCGGCAGTATCGCTGATGCCGCCAATATCCACGCAGCCATATGGACGGTGGTTGGCTACACCACCCTGCTTTGCTTCATGCTCCTAAAATCCGGCGGGCTGGCGAAGTCTATCTTCTCAGCAAGTTAGGACACACCCAATAAATCAAGAAAGGATGATTTTTTGAATACGAAAAAAACTACGTTTGAATACTCCGCGCTTGAACTGCTCAAACAACGAGTTGCGGGAAATTACGCAAACTTCAAGGCTGATGTGCTGACGATGGATGATGAATCCATCTACGACATGGCGCACAGGATAGCCGTGGTCAAAGACGCCTACGAACAAATAACAGGCGATGGCATGGACTATATGGACGAGGGCGAAGTCGAGTTTCTGCTCAAATTTTATGACCCGCTTGAAATGGTAGCGGATTATATGGAGCAGAGCATGAGTAGCGAATACCCTGTCGATATTGACGAGGCATTTTGCGAACTCCTGAACGATGACAACGCCGGAGAGAAATACCTCACCATGCGCTTTGCCGAAAAGTTGACGGACAAATACGGCGAGGATATGGGCATCGAAATCGCCTTGCTCCAAGAAACCATCGAGGCTGGTGACCGCTATGTGCGGTTGATGAAACTGACCGACCTCTACGACCATGAAGCCTACCCGCATCACGATATACCCCTCAAGCCGTATGGTTCTGTACTGGACTTTGACGATGACGGTTTTAACGTATATGAGGAGGATGACGAGGAGGGCTGTTTCTGAATCGTCCTCTCCGCATTGTTTCCCTCTTTGACGGCATATCCTGTGGGCGCGTGGCACTTGAACGCGCGGGGTATGCCGTTTCATCGTATGAGGCATATGAAACAGACAAGTACGCAAGGGCTGTCAGCAGATACAACTATCCCGCTATCGTACAGCATGGCGATGTCATGGATGCCGATTTTCGGCGATTCGCTGATTATGACCTTGTGATGGGCGGCTCTCCCTGCACCTTTTGGAGCATCGCCAAAACCAACCGTGAAATAGACAAAGACGGCATGGGCTGGAAACTGTTCATGCGTTTCGTAGAGGCGGTATGGCAGATACAACCCCGGTATTTCCTGTACGAAAACGTAGCGTCAATGCCGAGCAGCATCAAGGAATATATTTCAGATGAATTGGGCTGTGAACCTATCCTTGTGAACTCCGCTCTTGTATCGGCTCAACAACGAAAACGGCTCTACTGGACAAACATCGAGGGCATTACCCAACCCAGCGACAAAGGGATTCTGCTCAAAGACATTCTTGACAGCGGCATCCCTTACCAAGACAAGAGCCATTGCATTACTGCCACCTATCAAGGCGCGGACTTCCGAAGCAGTATCAAAAAGAAAAAACGGACGATGATAGCAGAACCAATCGCTCTCGCAGACAAATCACAAACCATACTGGCAACGCTGTACAAAGAGAACGCCCTGTCAATGGTAAAACGCCAAAAGACGGGGCTTTTTGTTGCCACCGAAGTCGGTACGGAGGATTTAGGCGCTGCTCTGCGCACTCGCGCTGACGAAAACGGCAGTTTTAAGCGGCTTGAAGTCCGTGAGGACGGCAAGCTGAACGCCCTTACCACGGTACAGACCGATTCTGTAATCTGTTCCCCTGTCCGTGTCGGCATTATCGGCACAGGCGGTCAAGGCAACAGAGTTTACAGCGTTCACGGCAAGACCATATCCCTGTGCGCCAACGGCGGCGGCAGGGGCGCGAAAACAGGGCTATATAAAATCAACCTCCCCGATGGGGATTACACCGTCAGAAAGCTAACGCCTATCGAGGCTGAACGATGCCAAACGCTTACTGACAACTATACCGCTTACGGCGTTGATGATAACGGAAACACCATAAACATCAGCAATACTCAGCGTTACAAAGTAGTCGGCAACGGTTGGACGGTGGACGTTATCGCCCATATTTTAAGCCACATTACAGGGGGTGATGAATAGTGGCATATGTGCAAATCCCGAAAGACCTCACCAAAGTAAAGACCAAACTCATGCTTGGGCTGACCAAAAGGCAGATAGTGTGTTTCGGCACAGCGGCGGCTATCGGCGTTCCTGTGTTCTTTCTCACAAAGGACGCTCTCGGCAACTCCGCTGCCGTACTGCTGATGATGGGGCTGATGCTCCCCGCTTTCTTCATGGCAATGTACGAGCGTGACGGACAGCCCGCCGAAAGAATCCTGTTCAACATCATTCGGTGCAGTTGGTTCTTCCCGCCCAAGCGTCCCTATAAAACCGAAAACTTCTATTCCATCATTGAAAAGGAGGGTCAGATTTTTGAATGTAGCAAACAA
>Ga0082212_10001986_pt1 | contig 30014 bp, 23 predicted proteins | sample TergutNt197P3_FD_71548 | JGI IMG/M metagenome (GOLD analysis project Ga0082212, IMG submission 71548) | Neocapritermes taracua P3 segment gut microbial communities from Petit-Saut dam, French Guiana - Nt197 P3 | ecosystem: Host-associated > Arthropoda: Insects > Digestive system > Gut ...
AGATCCTGTGCAAGCGAGGCAGCCTCGCCCAAAAGTTCAAAGCCTACATTTAACAATTTGCCGTCGCGCTGTTCACAAAATACAAATACATCCTTGCTCATTTCTCATTTCCTTTTTAGATGAGCTTGTTCAACTTGACCACTTTAGAAAGCGGTCAGGCAGAACAGCCTCAGATCAAATGGCTTTCGTGCAGCCGCGCCATAATGGCATCCACCGCCTCTGCAGGAGAGAGGCCCTTGAGAAGTGCGCCCTGCGCTTTCGGTTCTTTAGTGAAAGAACGCACAACATTTGTCGGAGAACCTTTCAAGCCAATTGTCTCCGGGTCCAACACATCTGCAAGTGATTCGTAATTCAGTACTTTTATTTCTTTTCTGTCAGCATCGACAATGCCTGAAACCGTCATAAATCTCGGCTCGGCCAATTCCTTAATGGCAGTAAGCAGGCAGGGAAGCTTTACACGCAGCCTGTGGTATCTGTCCTCAAACTGGCGGAGTACAACCAGCGAACCTTCTTCCGGCATAACTTCTTCAGCATAGCTCACCTGCGGAATTCCCAAATGCTCTGCAATTTGAGGACCAACCTGCGCAGTGTCGCCGTCTATCGCCTGCCGTCCGGTAATAACCAGGTCGTATCCGATTTTTTTTAGCGCCGCAGCGATAATGCTGGAAGTCGCCAGTGTATCCGAGCCGCTAAATTGCCGGCCGCTGATAAGCACAGCTTCGTCGCATCCCATGCTAAGCGCTTCGTACAAAGCCATCTCCGCCTGCGGCGGCCCCATTGTAACTACGGTTACGGTACTGCCGGCGATTTTGCCACGCAGCGTCAGTGCAGCTTCAATTCCGCTTTTATCGTCCGGATTGATAATTACGGGAATCCCTGTCCGGATTAACGTATTGGTTTCCGGGTCCATGGTAACTTCGCTGGTGTCGGGTACCTGTTTAATACATACTATGATCTTCATACTTTGTACCCTCACTTTACCTTCAGGGAACCGTAGATTACCATCTTCATAACCTCGCTTGTTCCCTCGTATATCTCGGTAATCTTTGCGTCCCGCATCATGCGTTCAACAGGATATTCCCTGGAAAATCCGTAGCCGCCCATCAGCTGCACACATCCGCGCGTAACATCGTTTGCTACATCGGAAGCGAACAGCTTACACATTGCAGCCTCCGCCGAATAATCACCGCCGCTGTCTTTCAGCATTGCTGCGCGCCAGACAAGTAGCCTTGCCGCATCAATTTTTGTCTGCATTCCGGCAAGGACGAACCTGGTATTCTGAAAAGCGTTAATCGGCTTGCCGAATTGCTTGCGCTCCTTTACATATTTAAAAGCTTCGTTCCAGGCGCCCTGGGCGATACCCACCGCCTGTGCGCCTATGCCAATTCTGCCGCCGTCGAGCGCATGCATTGCAATTTCAAATCCCGTGCCTTCACGGCGCAGCAGGTTTTTTACAGGAACACGCATATTTTCAAAAGCTACGCCGCAATTGGATGCAGCACGTATGCCCATACGTGGTATATTGGCGCTAACGGTAAGGCCCGGCGTTTTCGCATCCACAATAAACGCCGATATACCATCACTGCCCATTGCTGCATCGGTTACGGCGAACACAATAAATGTGTCGGCAAAACCTGAATTTGTGGTAAATACTTTAGCGCCATTAATGATATATTCATTATTTTCCAGTACCGCACTTGTCTGTAAACCGGAAGCGTCACTTCCGGCATTCGGCTCTGTAAGTGAAAAGCAGCCGACTTTTCTGCCGTCGATTAACGGACGGAGGTATTCTTCTTTTTGTTCTTCGTTTCCATAGTCGTATATACACCCACAGCACAGTGATGTATGAACAGAAATAGTTATACCGGTACTTGCGTCAGCTTTGCTGACTTCTTCTATGCACAGTGCATAGGTTAGCGTATCCGCGCCGGCGCCGCCGTATTTTACGGGATAGGGTATGCCAAAAAACCCCAAAGACTGCATTTTTTTTAACAGCTCCATGGAATATGTTTCCGTCTCGTCCATATCATGTGCAAGCGGCCGGATTTCTGTTTCGGCAAAACGCTTAAACAGATCCTGCTGCAATTGATGTGATTTGCTTAATTTAAAATCCACAGCGCTCTCCTTCAAAAAAACCAATGCAAATTGGTCCTGCAAATATATTTAATATTATACATTGCGAAAAGTCAAACTATTTTTTGGTTTTTTCGATCATTCAAAAATCGGGCTTAATACTCCACTGTTCCTACAGTAAGTACCCTTATATATACCCGATAATGTAGTTAATCATAAGTGTCATCATTAAACCGGGACAGTTTTGTATATAATGTTGAACGGTTAATACCTAAAAGTTTCGCAGTTTTTGATTTGTTGCCATTGCATTGTTCCAATGCCTTAAAAATAACATTTTTCTCTGTACTGCTGACTGCATACCTGAAAGAACTGACGTTCATGGATGATGCAGGAATAAACTGTGCATATTCCATCATGTCTTTATAGGTAATGACCGGAGAATCGCATATAATAATAAAACGCTCCATCATGTTTTTTAGTTCCCGGACATTGCCCGGCCAATAATAGTTTTTAAGTATTTCACCGGCATCCGGCGCAATAGACATAACTGTCCGGTTAAAATGTCTGGCATATTCGCCGAGAAAATAGTCAGCCAACAGCAGAACATCTGTCTTGCGTTCCCTTAATGGAGGGACGTGGATATTTACAACATTTAACCGGTAATACAAATCTTCACGGAATTGCTGTTTTCGTATCAGTTCCGGTATATTTGCATTGGACGCTGCAAGGATTTTAATATCCACTTTTTTCTTGCGGGTGCTACCCAAACGTTCAACTTCCTTATCCTGAAGAACACGCAGCAGTTTTGCCTGCATAGACATCGGCATCGAGGTTATTTCATCCAGAAACAGAATGCCGCCGTCTGCCATCTCAAATTTTCCCGGTTTTCCTGCCAGATTAGCGCCGGTAAATGCTCCCTTTTCGTACCCGAATAATTCCGATTCGATCAGTTCATTAGGTAAAGCAGCACAGTTTATTTTTAAAAAATGTGCATTGCTGCGTCCGGAATGCTGCCATAACATCTCTGCAACAACTTCTTTGCCAGTACCGGTTTCCCCGGTTAAAAGAACCGTATCAAACAACGGTGCAATTTTAATAACATTGAAAATTACTTTTGTCATTTCATCCGAATGGTATATAACTTTATCCATTCCAATCGAGTTTTTTAATTGATCTGTCAGATAATTCACTTTAGAACCGACTTTATTGAGCCTGTCCTTTAATGTATCGAGAACTTCGTCGTTCTCCAGCACCAGTTCAGCAAGAGCGCCGACAACTTTACCATCCTCAATAATTGGCAGCCGATTCCCGAATAAATAACCGCGTTTTGTTTTTTGCCATACTCCGATCTCGGATTTTCCTGTTTTACATACATTATCAAGATTGGTATGAGGCAGAATTTTTCGGACTGGCTGATTAAGCACCTTGTATTTCGGCATTTCCAGAAAGGAAGCATAAGCATTGTTTAAATAAACAATCTCGTTTGTAGTATTAATTGCTAAAATTCCGACAGAAAGCATATCAAAACTTCGGAAATCCATATCAATCTCCAAAACAGTTTATATTTTGATTTACTTTTTATTATTAATTACTTTACCAGTATACCGCAATGTGTATAAAAAAACAACAACTGTATAAAAAAACAACACCATTTTCCGGACAGTTTTTGATTTTATTGTCCTAAAACATGCAAACATGCTCTATAATGGGTTGTTTTCTGCAAGATTTCCCTTTTTTCCATATCATAATTACTTGGCATGGTTTTTGCTAATAAAAAAGATGCAATGAAATACTTTGCAAATAAACAGGTTTAAGTAAAGGAGGTAAACGTGAAGGCTGTTGATCTTACATTATCGATCTATGAAGGAATGCCTTGTTTTCCGGTGTCATGGTATCCAAAACCGGTATTTGAGCATGTATTAACGCCGGACAACGATGTAACGAACTCACACCGTTATGCAAGTAAGACGCTTCTGTTCTGTCACGGCGGTACACATCTGGATTCACCCATGCATTTTAACTATTTTGACTGCAAAAAAACGATTGATAAAGTGCCGGTAGATGTACTCGTGGGACAAACTGTTTGGGTACATTTGCCTGACAAGAAAAATCTGGAACCGATTACGAGAGCGGATTTGGAAGAGGCCACAAAAGGTTTAACGCTTAAGGATAAACGGCTCCTTATTACAACGGGTTATACGGACAAAAATTGGGGTAAAGAAGATTACTTTCAGGTATCTCCGTATTTAACCGGAGAATCTGCCGAATGGATGCTGGGAAAGGAAATATGCATGGTGGCCATCGATTTCCAGACAGACAAACCGGGGGATGCCGCATTTCCTGTCCATAACACGCTGTTAAGCAAGGAAGTTTACATCCTGGAGTACATTAACAATGTGGATAAGCTTATTAAAGAAGGGTTTGGAAAAGAATTTTTAATGGTTGTCGGAGCTCTGAAGCTTGAAAACCTGGAAGCCTCGACGGCACGTGTTTTTGGAATACAGTTATAGGAAGAAATACCCTGGTTCAGGGTTGTTGTTATTTTTTTAATTAAAGGGGAAAACGCAATGACATTGGAAGAAGCCAACGCAAAAACGGGAATATCAAAATACCGTGCGTATATGAAACTGATGGGACCTGCATGGCTGGCAGTAGCGATGAATATTGGAGGCGCTACCGTAGCAAACGCGGGTTCATTGGCATCGCGAACCGGATTTACGTATATGTGGGTTTTGATACCCGCAACATTCGTAATCTGCATTGTTTGTATTATGGTTACAAGGGTTACACTGAAAACCGGACTGGGACCAATTTCCGTAGCCCGGACATATCTGGGAGAATGGGCTGCATGGGTAACGGGGATATCCGTATTCATCGTTAACGCAGTTTTTCACACGATTCAATATGCATTGGTGGGCAATATTCTTAAAACGCTCACGGGATTACCAACACAGGCCGGCGCCATTATCGGGTTTGTATTTGTTGTTTTTGTTGTATTAAATCCGGCTACCGGCGACAAGAAAGTACAGGTAATTCAAATGATAATGAAGTGGATGGTAGCTATTCTGATAGCATCTTTTGTACTTATTTTATTCATCGTTCCAATTAACTGGGCAGGCGCATTTAAGGGCTTTATTCCCACGATGAAAGGAACACCGGAAGAACTTGTACTGTTAGCCGGTTTATTGGGTGCCGGTATTGCCATCAATGTACCTTGTATCGGTGCTTATGGCGCAAGACAAAATAAATGGAATTATGACAGAAAATCTCTTAGCGTGTTTGAACTTATTTATTCCAATTTCTGGTTTTTTATGGTTCAGGTAATTATCATTCTTTCTGTTGGTTCCGTATTACACCCTCAGGGTGTTGTTATTATGGGCGCAGGCGCTATGGCAGAGACATTCAGGCCGTTTGCAGGTAACTTCTCGGTTACCCTTCTTTCTCTGGGGCTCATTGGCGCAGTACTCTCCACTATGGCGATGCAGGTTCTTATGTGCGGTTACCTTATTACCGATCTGTTAAAATGGGAAGTTGACTTGAACTCCACAAGATTCAAATCCAGCGAAATAATTGTTACGTTTATTGGACTTATTGGGGTTCTGTCCGGCTGGAACGCATTCAGCGTCAGTACTTACGGCGCCGGTTTTAATCTGACGTTTTTCCCGATTGTAAGTATACTGATGCTGATTATCGGTAACAAAAAAGAAGTTATGAAGGAAGCAAAAATGACCACCGGGCTTAACATAGCCGTGTGTGTCGGCATTTTGCTTTCGCTGACCGCAACAATTAATTATTGGGCCAATATACTGAAGTAGCGGCATTAAAATACGGCGTTATTAACCTTCGTCTTTTCTCTGAAGGTTAATAACGCTGTTAAAACCACAATACTTGTTGTACTGCGGTTTTGCTTTCTTAAGTTCTGCAAAGAGCAGAGGAGGTAAAACCGCAGTACCTTATTCATGGAGGATTACATGTTTGAGGAGTTCGATTTTTATCCGTTAAAGGGACAGCCGTATTTTAACAATGACAAATATTGGATTTCACCATTTAATTTTATTCCGGAAAATCTTGCGGGTTATCCGGAAAAGATCATTATTCATGACTGTACCCTGAGAGACGGGGAACAAACCCCGCGGGTATATTATACCAAACCGGAGCGCGTCAGGATTGCCCGTCAGCTTAATGAACTGGGCGTTGACAGGATAGAAATCGGAATGCCGATTATTTCCGAGGAACTCAGGAACGCAATTAAAGAAGTTATGACTTTAAAACTAAAGTCAAAGGTTGTGGCATTTGCCCGCGCCAACCCGGAAGATGTCCGTCTTAGTGTGGAATGCGGCGTGGAACATATAATTATCGAACACACGGTAAATCCGTATTTATGTAAATATGCCTATAAACTGGACCAGGATCAGCTTTGCCAGCGGGTTCATGATAATGTACTGGCTGCCAAAAAAGCCGGATTGTGGGTTAACTACATGGGCTGGGATTTTTCCCGCACTCCTCTTGAATACAGCCGTAAAGCTTACCAAGCCGCTATTGATGCAGGCGCCTCCGCCATTACGCTGGTGGATACCTTTGCCGTTACGACGCCTAAAGCAATCGGTTATGCTGTTAAACAGTTCAGGGAGTGGTTCCCCGATATAATAATAGAATTCCATGTCCACAACGATTTCGGGCTTGGTATGGCAACTGCTCTGGCTGCCGTAGAAAACGGAGCGACCATTATTCATACCGCTATGAATGCACTGGGCGAACGTACCGGTAATCTGGCAACGGAAGAAGTGGCGACAACATTTGGCATACTGATGGGCGGCCGTACCAATGTCAATCTGGACAAACTGTACGAAACTTCCCGTGTAATCAGTGATATTACCGGTGTTTATCCAAATGTCAATAAAACTGTTTTTGGCAAAAATTGTTTTGCCATTGAATCCGGGGTTGTCAGCCATTATACAAACGCACTTCGCGAGGCCGGGTTTAAACCCATTGCCTATCCATATCTGCCGGAAGTTGTTGGCCGTAAAGAAGACGATTTCCTTATTGGCTCTTTAAGCGGAAAATTGACAATCGAATATTATCTGAACAAAAACAATATCAAAGCAACACCGGAACAACAGGAAGACATATTGGCAGCCGTTAAGGAAGAATGTATTGTTCGCAAGGCATTGCTGCTGGAAGAGGATCTGGTCTCTATCGCAGACAGGGTATTGAACAAATAAACAAACCCGGTTTGTCGGCATCCGCCAGAGACCAACAAGAGGTAAATTATGAAGAGATTGGAAACAGAATACGGCGGACTAAAATTGCGTTCGCCGGTTATTCTGGCTTCTGCCGGTATTACAAAAGCCCATAGTAATGTAGAAAAGGCCGATAAATACGGTGCAGGCGCTGTTGTTTTAAAAACATTGTTTCAGGAACCTTTAATGGCTCGCAGCCCAACCCCCCGTTTTATAATCATCAAACGCGGAGAGAAGGATTATTCATCTGTTACCAATCTGTCTTATGAACAGGGGTACGAACATGGAATTGATCAGTATTGCGGGGAAATACGTTCCTGCAAGGCGGATTTTGAAACAAAAATTATTGCCAGCATTGGCTGCGGTACCCCTGCCAAATGGGAAGAGTGGGCAAAAATGGTCGAAGCGGCGGGAGCAGATGCTATCGAAATGAATTTATCCTGTCCGCACAGTGATTATGTAATGAGCAAACTTGGCCAGATAAATGAATTTGTCAGTGCTATGGTACCTGTGGTTAAGAAAGCCGTGTCAATTCCTGTCTATACCAAATTGACCCCGCAGATTGAAAATCCGGCTGTAACGTCAAAAATAATGGAAGAATCCGGGTCATGCGGCGTAACGGCATTCAGCCGCTGTCTTGGAATGGACATTGATATTGACAACCAGGTACCGGTACTGCACGGCGGATACGGCGGTCATGGCGGGCCATGGGCAATACATTACGCTCTCCGCTGGATATCAGAAATGTATACCAAACTAAAAATCCCAATCAGCGGATGCGGCGGAGTTGTCGAATGGCAGGATATCGTAAAGTATATACTTTCCGGTGCGACAACGGTTCAGGTTTGTTTCCTAATCTACACCTACGGATATTCCATTATAGAAAAACTGAACAACGGTCTTCTTCAGTATATGGAAAAGCATGGTTACGAATCCATTAAAGATTTCAGGGGAACTGTCGTTCCCAGGATCAAAGGTTTGACTCAGGTGGATCGTGATAAAACACGGATTGCAAAAGTGGATCCGGCAATTTGTGTTGGGTGCGGCAGATGTTCGGATATCTGCATCTACAACGGTATTGATTTTGCTGATAAAAAAGCGTCTGTCAATGAAAAGTGCGACGGCTGCGGTTTGTGTCTTTATTTTTGTCCAAAAAAAGCCATTTTATTGGACAAAAAATAATATAGTTTTATCCGGAAACTTCGGTTTCCGGATAGTAATCTGAAATACTCAAGAAGGAAGGCCAGAAATGCCAATCATCAAAGAAAAAGATTTAAATTGGGAACAGGTATCGGATAAACTAAGGATCAAATATCTGCTTAAGCAATATATGCTTGCCAAGGGCGCAGCGGATGTTGGTATTGCCAACTGGCCCATGGGCGAAGCCGGTAAAGTTCATATCCATGAAAATCAGGACGAAGTATACATTGTGTTAAAAGGAAAAGGAAAAGTAATTTTTAATGGTGAAACATACATAGTTGAACCGGGAGATATGATGCATGCTGTCTCCGGAGATCTTCACGCGACCGTGGAAGGGCTTTCAGAAGGCGGAGTAGATTTGTTTTATGCCTTATTGCCTGTGGAACATAAGGATAAATAATGAAACGAAATATGGCTGTGGTAACCAGCGCCGATCATGTGTCTTACCAGCAGTCTGACATTCCGGAGCTTGCTCCGAATCAGGTATTGATTAAAACCAGTTACGCCTCTGTATGCGGCAGCGACTTGCATTTGTATCATGATGTACATCCTTATGTCAAAGCGCCCTGTACTATTGGTCATGAGCTGGCCGGACGGGTTGTTGAAACCGGAACACAGGTTAATGAATTAAAAACAGGTGATCTGGTTGCACCTGAACCTGTGCTTGTTTGCGGCGACTGCGAATATTGTCTTGGCGGCCATTATCATATGTGCAGGAACATTTCTTTTCAGTACCGGAAAGGACAGGCCGGGTTTACCGATTATTTTGTAGTTGACGAGCGATGGGCTCATAAAGTACCTGAATCGGTTGGAGATAAAGCGGCGGCCTTGCTTGAGCCTCTTTCGGTTGCTGTCCATGGTGCAAAAAAGGCCGGAAGCCTGCTTGGCAAAACAGTGGTTATTTACGGTGCAGGCGCCATTGGGACGCTGACGGCTCTTGTATGCCGGCTGGAAGGCGCTTCGAAAATCTGGCTTGTAGATCGTAATGATAACAAGTTAAAAATATCCGCCCGCCTGACAAATGCAGAAAGCATTAACAATATGAATTGCAGTCCGCCGACTGTTATTGCTGAAGCAACCGGCGGAATCGGCTGTGATGCTGCGATTGAATGTACCGGCCATGAGGCCTGTGCAGCGGAAGCGCTTGAATGTGTCCGTAAAATGGGAACCGTTGTACAGATGGGTATCAGCAGCGGAAACTTTACCAATTATCCGTATTCCAAAATACTGCAAAAGGAAATTCGGCTGCAAGGTTCCCAGGGATATTGTTTTGACTTTCAGACCAGTCTTGCTTTACTGGACACAGGCAATGTAGATTTATCATCTTTTATTACACACGATTTTTCATGGGAGGATATTGAAAAAGCTTTTGAGCTTGCTGCAAATCCTCAAACAGACAGCATGAAAATAGTTTTAAAATACTCATAAATGTTTAACAGACTGTACCTGCCGATCTGCTGAAAAGGGGAATTATATGGAAAACTATTATACAAAACAATATTACACGGGAAAAAGCGCCGCCCATAGAAGGGCCGTGTATAAAGGCATGGGTTTTACCGATGAGGATTTATCCCGCCCGCTGGTTGCGGTTGTAAACACATTCAGCGAAGTCTGTCCCGGACATATGCACTTAAACCACCTGGTACGCAGTGTTAAGGACGGTATTTGGCAGGCCGGTGCGACGCCAATGGAATTTTCCACCATATCGCAGTGCGCTACCCAGGTGCTGGGACTGGACGGTATCCGTTATGATCTGCCGGCCAGGGAACTAATCGGCCTGGATATTGAAACTATTGTATGTACACAATTGTTTGACGGGCTTGTCGTTGTTACAACATGCGATAAAACAATTCCCGGTGTTTTTCTGGCTGCCGCCCGGCTCGATATGCCTACCGTTATTGTACCGGGAGGTATTATGGATACCGGGAAAGTAAACGGCTGCGAGATGTCGTTGGCAGATTTGGACGAAAAAGTATTCAGCGGTAAAGCGGCAGGCATGTCCCAGGAAGAAATTGATGTTTGGGAAAACGCTGTTGTTCCGGGATGCGGCGCATGTCCAATCATGGGTACTGCCAATACCATGCAATGCCTTTCGGAAGTATTGGGAGTCTCCTTGCCCGGCTCTGCAACACAGGTTGCCGGTACAGGTCAGCAATGGCGGTTGGCCAAGCAGGCTGGTTATGCAATTGTCAGGTTAATCGGGGCAAATACCAAATTCTCGGATATTGTTACACCGGAAGCCATGAAAAATATGATTACTGCAGGGATGAGTTTCGGAGCCGCTTCCAATTCGGTTCTTCATATGCTGGCGTTGAGTCATGAAATGGGTTACGAGAAAACAATTAATCTGGATACCATTGCGGAGATCAGCGGACGGATACCCTGCATTGTCGATGTTAAGCCTGTTGGTAAATATTTTCTGACAGATCTTCAAAATGCCGGAGGCATACCGGCGGTAATGAATGCCATTCAGGACAAGTTGGATTTAAACTGCATCGGCATATCCGGAAAGACAACCGGTGAAATTGCGGCAATGGGAGGAAAGCCGGCAAATGTTTCGAATGTTCCGGTTGTCCGAGACAAAAACGATCCGGTTATGCCCCAGGGCGGTATTGTCGTATTGCGGGGAAACCTTGCCGGCAGTGCAGTGGTAAGGATGTTCAAACACAGTAAAAACCAATTTGTAGGAAAAGCCCGTGTTTTCGATACTCAGCAGTCTGCAATGGAAGCAGTCGCGCAGGGCAATGTAAAAAAAGGTGATGTATTGGTATTACGTTTTATGGGCCCTCAGGGCGGTCCGGGTATGCCTGATTGTTTCGGCGTTGCCGGCGCTGTTGTCGGGGCCGGACTGGAAGAAGACGTAGCTGTTATAACAGACGGACGGTTTTCAGGATTTGCCAAAGGAGTCGGCGTCTGCCAGATTAACCCCGAAGCAGCTGTTGGCGGGCCGCTTGCCCGTGTTCATAACGGAGATGAAATTGTAATTGATACCCAGGCAGGGTTGATCAAGAATAACGCACCTGATTTTGACAGCAGAAAACCTGTTGAACCAAAGAAGCATAAGGAAAAAGGAATTTTGAATATTTATGCTCGTATCGCAGGTCAGGCGGATACAGGCGCCCGCCTGTAAGACATACCAATTATCAAGGAGAGGATTCTGATGGATAAAGTTCATGCCATGGTTTTAAAATCATTTAACGAACCGTTTGAATGTATGGAATTTGATAAACCTGTACCCAAAAACGACGAAGTATTGGTTAAAATCGCCGGCTGCGGTATCTGCGGTTCGGATATTCATATCTGGAAAGGCGAAGACAAGCGCGCTCACCTTCCAATGATACTTGGACACGAGGGTGTCGGGTTTATCGAATCGTTAAGCGGCAGCAGCAAACAGGACATTTTTGGAAACGCTTTACAGGAAGGAGATCTGATTGTCTGGAACAGGGGTGTTAGCTGTAAAAAATGTTATACATGCCTGATTAAACGGCAGAATTATCTTTGCCCAGGCAGGTGGAGTTATGGTTTTTCAAAATCAATACATGACTATCCGTATTTAAACGGCAGTTATTCTTCTCACATTCTGCTGACACCGGAAACAGAAATAATCCGCGTTAAACCATTGGAAAATATCGATCCCAACGAAGATTACTCTGTCTATGCTTCTTTGTGCTGTGCCGGAACAACGACAGCCTGTGTCTTTGAACAAGCCAGACTGCAATCGGGTGATCAGGTAGTTATTCAGGGACCGGGGCCGCTCGGAATCTATGCGGTATTGTTTGCACGGGAGTGCGGTGCAAAAAGCATTATCGTCATAGGCGGTACGGAAAACAGATTGAATTTGTGTCTGGAAGCCGGAGCGACTCACATTATTAACCGGAAAAATACATCGTTTGAGCAGCGCCGTGCATTGGTAACGGAAGCTACCGAAGGGCGCGGGGCGGATGCTGTTTTGGAATTTGCAGGAACATCATCTGCCGTCGAGGAAGGCATCCAATACCTGGCTTACGGCGGCGCATATATTTCCGCCGGTATTGCGGTAGATGTCGGACAAGTATCCATTAATTGGTTCAGGGATGTAGGAAGGAGAAATGCCCGCATACAGGGCGTATGGGTTGGCGACAGCAAAAACACCTGGCAGGCGCTGGAGGTTTTTACCCGCTATAAACCCATGCTGGAAAAAATGGTAACACATAAAATTCCGCTGGAAAAAGCAAATGATGCCCTGATGATGGTTGAACGCAAAGAAGCCATTAAAGCAGTACTTATACCGTAGCCTCCGGAAGAATAAAAATAACCGGTGATTTTCCTCATGCAGAGTGATATATTAAGAGGTACTTATGGACGTTTTTTTTGTAGCCGGTCAGCGAATGTTTTTTTTGACTCTTTTTATTGCAACCGGATTTATCTTATCTTACTTAAAGCTGCTTAAAGCGCCGTTGCTTAAATGGATGGCCGACAGTTTATACGGTGTTTTACTTCCAATTATAATTTTTAACTCGTTCTATACATCTTTTAGACTGGAAATTTTATTTGAGTCTGTCAAGTTTGTCTGTTTTTTTGTGCTTTCGCTGATTATCGCCCTTGTAATTGGTTTGGTCTATGGAAAATACCGGAAAACCCCGGCTCTTGTTATGGGGCCATTGTTATTCAGCGGTTTGTTTTTAAATTCAGGATACATTTCACTGTCGCTTGTACAGACGCTGTTTTCAGGTCCCAATTCGATGTATGCAGATGAACGGGCATTACTCTACAATACGCTGGCCATCATTATTAATAATTTATTCATTGGTTTTACAGGCAATTTGGTAATGTCATGGTTTGCACCTAACAAGGCTGACCGGGGCAAGGCGAATCTTCGCCAAATCCTGATTAACCCGCCCTTGGTTGGGTTTTTGTTAGGTGTAATTTGCTATGTTTTAAAACTTCAGCTGCCGGGTATTGCAGTTCAGACACTGTCTCTCATCGGCAAGGCAACGCCGCTTTGGGCCATGATTATCCTTGGCGCCATGCTGTATCAATGCCATTGGAAAACTATTTTCGGTGACATAGAAAAATACTTATTAAGCGTCATCCGGCTGCTGGCAACACCATTACTGCTTTTTCTAATCGCACGTTTGTTTGGCGGCGATCAAACGTTATTGCTTTCCCTGCTCATCATTACCGGCGCACCGGTTGTTGCCATAATGCCGGTATTTGCCAAACGCAATGGAATGGATGCCAATTGGGGTTCCGGGTATACATTTTTAAGTACCCTGTTATCCATGATAACGCTGCCGCTGCTTATTACGATTGTGTCAATGTTGTGAATTACTAACTTCTTCGGAATACTGCACAACTTCGGCTGTTTGACACTACCCATTAGGCGGTATATACTTTTAATACCCAGGTAATTGCAAAGGAGTTAAAAATGAAAAAACAAATATTGATCAGGTTTAACGGCATATTGTTATTTTGTTTTGTAATTACTGCCTGTGGCGGTGGTGGTGACAACTACGACCTATTCTTTTTATCTGATTATCAAAAAATCGGCGCTGGTATTGCCGCAAAAACATATATACCTGGTGTTTATGATTGTTCTAATTTTTCTGTACACTTTTACCAGGAAAGCAATAAAGCAGGGCTGCCATGCAGGGTAAGAATCGGAGATGCTGGCGGAAAAGGTTTTTCCGGTGGAATGCATGCCTGGAATTCTGTGCTGATTAATAGGCAGTGGGTTGATTGGGAACCGCAATACAATGATATACATTATGGTCATACAAAAACATCAAATCATTATTATACCAATGGATACGGCGGTTATACATGGGAAGAATTAGAGAGAATAATGTATGAATTAATAGGAAGAACTGCTCCAAGCAGTTTAATAGATGCCTATGAGATTGACAAATATTTATTTGGACGGGCGGAAAATGGAGATCCGACAAATGAAAATTCTCCATTTCATTATTATTTTGGAGGGCTTCGTTTTGGTGTAGATGTTTTTCTTTCTGATTATACTTTATCTTATTTCCAGGTAGCGTTGCCAAATAAAGGTCGAGGTTTATTTTATATAACAACGGCGGATATGAAGATGCATTTCGTATATAGAGTAAATGATAATTTTTATGTTGTTGCAGATTTAAGATCGCTCGATCCTGTAGAGGGACGCAGTGTTATTAAGGATGAAGTTGATTTTTCCGGAGAAGGCACTTTCCTGCCAATTGATCCTTCATTATGGCCAGAACTATGAAAACAATAAAATACATAACGATAATTTTACTTGTTATTTTGCTTAGTTGTACCGGAACTCCCCAGGATTCGGCCATTGATAATCCTGATGCTCCCGGATGTTTTAACGCTGATACTGCTGACGACCTGGATTGTCTGAACGATGAAACTGATCAGGATGGCGAAGAAGTTGATTATTTCAGAGAAGGCATATTCTTGCCTGTTGATCCTTCCATGTGGCCAAGAAATTAATTTCTAGCATAAAGAAACGGTCTCAATGACAACCGATAGCATGACAATGGATTTTTTCTATGGTATACTGTGTATTCATGGTAAAAATCACGATAAACCTTACAAAATTTGAAAAACCGCTCCAAATTCGGGATACATTAACTGCAAAGTCGCCCAAAATTGTTCAATTCCGCGCTGCAGACCGAAAAGCAACAATGGAATTCCATATCAGGCGGGAAATTCGGGATATACATGGAATGGCGGCAACGCTGTTTTCCCTGACAGGAAATGTAGTTCTGACAGATCTTCGGCAATCCCGTTCGCTGGCGGAAAAACTCAACAGCAAACTGCCGCCGGAAAAGCGCATCAAAGCAGGCCAGCTTAATGCCATGGGGCTTATTGACGAAATCCTTCATTATATGGTGGCTTTGTACCGGGAACAGGTACAAGCCGATGTTTTTGAACAGGCCGTTGCTCATCTGGAAGAAAAACTGGGAAATGAAAGAACAGCGGATTTATTCCAGAATTTCGGAAGCCGGTTTCCGCCAAAAGCGGTATATGCGGGGGAGAGTTCTGTAGAAGCGTACCTGAATTCCAGCGAGGAGGGCGAAAGCAACAAAGCCCTTTCTTTGGAAGAAATGATGCTTCTGGCGCTGGCAAACCTAAATCCCGCTTTTAAGCCTTTCCTCTTTATGTTTGATGATAAAGACCTTGCCAAAGAAACGGTGTACCCTGCGGCAATAAAGGAATTGCAGAGTTTCTTTGCGGAATTGCCCCCCTTCGGCCCCGACGGTTTAAGTCTGTGGGAACTGCTTCGTTCTCCGGCTTTGGCCTCCGACACGTTAACAGGCCAGTTGGAATTTATGCGGAAGCGCTGGGGACTTTTACTCAGCAGGTATATGACCCGGCTCCTTATGGGTTTGGATGTTATTAAAGAAGAAGATAAGCCTTCGTTCTTTGGACCGGGCCCCACTGAGGCTTATACCTACAGTTATCTGGAAAACGAGTACGAACGGTTCAGTCCTGATCAGGAATGGATGCCCCGCACGGTGTTGCTTGCCAAAAGCACCCTTGTCTGGCTTTTTCAGCTTTCACAAAAGTACGGCAGGGAAATCAACCGGCTGGACCAGATCCCCGACGAAGAACTCGACGAGCTTGCACACCGGGGTTTTACCGGATTATGGCTTATCGGCCTTTGGGAACGAAGCAATGCATCCAAAACAATCAAACAATGGACAGGGAACCCCGAAGCGGCGGCCAGCGCTTACAGCCTTTACGACTACGACATTGCCGGGGAACTGGGCGGCTGGGACGCGCTTGCAAATCTGCGTGAACGTGCAATCCGCCGGGGAGTACGGATTGGTTCGGATATGGTTCCCAACCATACCGGCATCGACAGCCGCTGGATGATCGAACATCCCGAACGTTTTTTACAACTGCCGTATTCACCCTATCCCCAATACAACTTTAATTGCGGAAACCTTTCGGGCCGGGACGATGTTACCGTTCAGATAGAAGCAAATTATTTTAACCGTACCGATGCAGCGGTAGTGTTCCGCCGTATCGACAACCAAACCGGAGAAACCCGGTTTATCTATCACGGTAACGACGGTACTTCCATGCCATGGAACGACACCGCTCAGATAGACTTTCTTAATCCCGAAGCACGGGAAGCTGTCATCAGAACCATTGTCGGTGTATGCCAGCAGTTTCCCATTGTCCGCTTTGACGCTGCCATGACGCTGGCAAAGCGCCACATACAGCGGCTCTGGTATCCCGAACCAGGACACGGCGGAGACATTGCCAGCCGTGCAGAACATGCAATTACCACCGAAGAGTTTAACCGCCGTATTCCCAATGAATTCTGGCGCGAGGTGGTTGACCGCTGTGCCGAAGAAGCGCCGCATACCCTGCTGCTTGCCGAAGCATTCTGGATGATGGAAGGTTATTTTGTCCGAACGCTTGGCATGCACCGTGTGTACAACTCGGCCTTTATGAACATGCTCAAGAACGAAGAAAATTCCAAATACCGGGACACAATTAAAAACACCCTGGAGTTCGATCCGGAAATACTTAAACGCTTTGTCAACTTTATGAACAACCCCGACGAAGATACTGCCGTGGCTCAGTTCGGAAAAGGCGATAAATACTTTGGAATTTGTACACTTCTTGTAACCATGCCGGGACTTCCCATGTTCGGCCATGGTCAAATCGAAGGCTTTGAAGAAAAGTACGGCATGGAATACCGCCGTTCCTATAAGGACGAACAGCCCGACGGCTATTTGGTTGATCGCCATGAACGGGAAATTTTTTCGCTGCTAAAGAGACGGTATATTTTTTCAGGCAGCGCAGATTTTTGTCTTTACGATTTTTATATAAATGGTTCGGTAAATGAAAATGTATTTGCCTATTCAAACCGTGCCGGCAGTGAATGCGCCCTGATTCTTTACAACAACAGTTATGATCAAACTTCCGGCTGGATTAAAGAGGGTGCCGTTGCAATTCCGCAAAAAGACGGAACAGCCCGCCGGGACAGCCTTTGTGCTGCTCTGGGGTTGCACGGAGAAACGGATTGTTTTGCCATACTTCGCGAACAGCGAAGCGGCCTTTGGTTTATCCGTTCTTCCAAAGACATTGCAGAACATGGGTTCTTTGCCGCTTTAAACGGTTACGAAGCCCAGGTTTATATCGATATACACGAAGTAAAAGACGATGAGCAGGGTACATGGGCCCGCATTCATCATGATCTTGGCGGAAAGGGTGTGCATGATCTTAATTCCGCCAAGATGGATATTGTTCTTGGTGAACTCTATTACCGTTACAGCGAAATATTTAAACCGGGCATTAACCCGGAGGATTTAAAACCACTTGTCCTGGAATTTGCCGAAACAGCTCAGAAGTTTTTGAATGGCGCCGGTGTTTATACACCATGGACAAAGCCTACCGGCAAACCGGAACGGGTTTCCGGCAGTAAAACAACAAAAAAGACACAACAAAAGGCCGGGCAGTTAACATTACCCAATCCGGATAAAGTCTGGGATGACTTTTCCGCATACCTTGAACGAATGTGTTCTATACCTGTTGAATTCCCTGAACAACAAAGCAAAGCTGTAAAACCGCCGAAAGAACCGTCATTGGCAGAAAGTAAGCTGGCGGCAATCGCCTACGCGTATTCAACATTTGCTCTGTTAAAATTGATCGTTGGCGGAAACGGAAAAGATGCAGTTTCGCTGGTTAACCATTGGGAGATGGATCGTAAACTCAGGGAAATTCTCTGCCGGCTGGGGATAGACGGAGGGACCGCCTGGCATAGCGTAGAAATTATGAAGACTGTTCTTGTACGTACCGCTTCCATTAATGGTGCCGATTCATCAGAAAAAGAAAAAACCTTACAGCCTACAGATACAGCAAAGAAAACGGTACCAGCAAAAAATGTACTGGCAAAAAAGGCCGTTCAGGATCTTGCACAGAACATACTTCTGGAAAATTACAGCGCCGACGATTTCCGCCATGTTCTTGGAGTCAATATCTTTGACGATGTAACATGGTTTAACAAGGAAGCCTTTGACCGTGTTCTGAAGTATGCACCGGTTTTTGCTGCCATGGAATGCGGTGATTTTGTCCTGGTAAAAACCATAGCAGAAGAATTCCGCAAAGCCGAAAAAAAGGCGGAGTACAGGTTGGGCAAACTAATAGAGGCGTTTAATCCCGCATAAGTTATGGTTTAAGCAAGCAAATGCTCACTTTACTGTAATTAACTCGTACTTGCCGCTGCCAAGACCAATCTTTTCCGCATGGGTAATTTGAATACGCCAGTCGGTTGAAGGGTGAATATCGGTCATGTGATCGCTGTTCCCCGCATCATCATGGTGGCTGCGATCCCTTTCGCCAAGTATGCTGGAAAGCAGTGCCGGTGCGTTATTTACCGCATCAATACATGCTTTGTCTACAGCGACCGGATCAAAACCGGCAAAGATTCCTATGTCTGGAACAACAGCTGCATCATTTTCATTGTGGCAGTCGCAATATGGCGAAACCTGATTCACTACATTGACATGGAAATTGGGACGTCCGTCCAGTACGGCTTTTGTGTATTCGGCAATTTTGCAGCTTAATGCCATACTGCCGGAGCTTGATTTATTTAGAATTGCATTCTTACTGCATGCACCTATACAGCGCCCGCAGCCAACACATTTATTGCTATCAACAGAAGCTTTACCGCTGCTGATATTGATCGCATCATGAGCACAGAAACGCAGACAAATCCTGCAACCTGTACAATTACCTTCGTTAACTTCGGGTTTGCCGTCGTTGTGCATGGCCATTTTACCTGCACGGCTGCCGGAACCCATACCTATATTTTTAATTGCTCCGCCGAAACCTGTACCCTCATGTCCCTTAAAATGAGTAATCGAAACAACAATGTCCGCATCCATTATCGCTCTTCCGATATAAGCTACAGTACAGTACTCCCCGCCGTTAACTGGTACATCAATATCATCGGTACCGCGAATACCGTCGGCAATAATATTCTGACAGCCGGTAGACATGGGATAGTAGCCATTTTCTGCTGCAGCGTCCAGGTGATTTAATGCCTGGTTTCGCCTGCCTACATAAAGGGTATTGCAGTCTGTAAGAAACGGCATTCCTCCCAAAGACTTTATCCGGTCAGCCAATGGTTTAACAAAATTAGGGCGCAGAAAAGATAAATTTCCCGGCTCACCGTAATGTACTTTTATGGCAACATATTTTTTTGTAAAGTCGATTTTGCCCATCTCTGCTGCATCGATAAGCCTGCCCATTTTAACAAGAAGGCTTTCACCTACTTTAGTCCTCATGTCAGTAAAAAATACTTTATTCATTTGCAATCTCCCAATAATTGTATCATCCTTTTTTAATGATTTTGGCCCCGCCAAGTAAATGCGCCCGATTCAATGAGGGCGTTTTTGTTATAATATAACACGGCGTTGGGCTCAATAAAATGTATCATCCTTTTTTAATGATTTTTGCCCAAGTATCCCGCAGTCCCACCGTTTTATTAAACACCGGAACACCGGAACCTGCCGTACTTTCTTCCAATGCGGGTATGGCAGGACAATCATTTACAAAATAACCAAGCCGTTCAAACTGGAAACGCTCTCCCGGTTTTGCTTCCGACAAACATTTTTCTCCGAATGCGCCGGAAATTACTTCCAGCGAGGCAGGATTCAGCTTGTCGAGAAATGTTTCTGCAGTTCCATCGGGTTTATAAGTGGTTTCCAAGGCGCCGGACGCGTTAGTGTCCATAGAATCTTTCTTATCGCCTCGCAGACCAGAGGTCTGCATCGGTTTTTCGCTGGTAAAAAGATAATCGTAAAGCCGAATTTCCATAGGGATTGCATCCGCGGCATTAAGCCAGTGGATTGTTCCCTTAACCTTGCGGTTATCCGCAGCATTGCCTCCTTTTGTCTGTGGATCGTAAGTACAGCGAACGGCAATTACATTTCCATTTGCATCCTTGTCGCAGCCGGTACAGGTAACAATATAACCATAGCGCAGCCGCACAGCGTTACCGGGGAAAAGCCGGAAATACTTGGGCGGCGGGTTTTCTTCAAAATCATCCTGTTCAATCCACAGTTCTTTTCCAAAATGTATGGTGCGCGTTCCGGCATTTTGATCTTCAGGATTGTTCACGGCTTCCAGTTCTTCGGCATTTCCTTCCGGCCAGTTTTCTACGATTAATTTAAGCGGCTTCAGCACTGCCATTACACGGCGGCTTGTCTTATTAAGGTCTTCTCGCAGGCAGTATTCAAGAAAGGCAATGTCCACAGTACTGTCTGTTTTGGCGATACCGATTTGTGAAACAAAATTCCTCAGGGCTGCCGGTGTATAACCGCGGCGGCGAAGCCCGGCCAGAGTAGGCATTCGCGGATCGTCCCAGCCGGAAACATGTTTTTCCTGCACAAGTGTAAGCAGGTAACGCTTGGAAAGTACAGTGTGAGTCAGGTTAAGCCGGGCAAATTCTATTTGCCGGGAAGGAAAAACTTCCGCTTCGTTAATAAACCACTCATAAAGGGGCCGGTGAATTTCGTATTCAAGTGAACACAAAGAATGGGTAATTCCTTCTTTTGCGTCAGACAGAGGGTGCTGGAAATCGTACATGGGATAAATACACCACTTGTTTCCCGTTCTGTAATGAGTGTCCCGTCGTATACGGTACATTACAGGATCCCTCATTAAAAGATTCGGGTGGGACATATCAATTTTTGCCCGCAGGGTTTTTTCGCCGTCCTTATATTTTCCTTCGCGCATTCCGGCAAAGAGTTCCAGGTTTTCTTCCGCACTGCGATCCCGGTAAGGACTGTTCCGTCCCGGGGGGGTATGGGTAATGTTGTTTTTGTCGGGAACCGCCGTACCGCGGTATTCGCTGATTTCTTCTTCTGAAAGATCATCAACATAGGCGCTGCCTTTTTTGATAATCTTTACCGCTAAATCATAAAGATATTCATAATAATCCGATGCATAGTATTCCCTGTCTTCCCAGTCAAAACCGAGCCATTTGACATCACGTTTAATTGCTTCTACATAGGAGATGTCTTCTTTTTCCGGGTTGGTATCGTCAAAACGGAGATTACACTTTCCGCCGAAACGTTCTGCCATAACAAAATCCACCGTCATGGCTTTGCAATGACCTATATGTAACCAGCCATTCGGTTCAGGAGGAAAGCGGGTATGTACATAGCTGTAACGGCCGGATGCAAGATCTTCTTTAATAAAATCACTGATAAAATCCGATCCTGCCGCACTTTGCTCTGCAATATTTGTTTCGTTTATGGACATGATGAAGGCCTCATATGTTTTGAAAAAATTTCAAAAGTCGGTCAGGTAACATAGCCCCAAAAGCAATGCAGCCTTAAGGGTTTTTTCATCGTTGTTTCCCCGGGAAATTAAATGTCCCAGCTGCCCGCCGTACCACCAAAAAAGCCCCAAAGGATGATCAATCCGGAAAACATAGTCAAAAAAGTCTTCTTTATTACTTTGGGAACCGAACAGGAGCCATGCAAGTTCATCCAATATTGTTCCGAATTCACCCAGAGCTTTAACAAAATCACCCTTTTTAATAACATCTATAAAACCGGGAACTCTATCCAGAAGCTTTTCCTTGCGGTCTTCATCAGCCTTTTCCACCCAGGTTTTCTGAATTAAAAGGTCAAGATTATTCCTGAACGAATGAAGAAATACTTCCAGCTCTTCCGGATTATTCCAGCCTGTTTCCAGCTTACGGTAATCTGTTCCAACACCCAATTTATCGGCAAAGTCAAGGATTGCCGATTGGGACGGTAACAGGAGATTGTTATTCGGCTCTGTATTCTGTACCGGCGGAAAAAGGGCTTCTGCAGCTTTGCGGTATTCTTTGGGAAGGGCTTTGTAATCGCCGGTAGAACAACTCAGCATACTTAACCATGCTCAAAAAATGACATCCGTGTCAAGGCAACCTACGTATCGATTCGGAAGGGAACCTCATTTTTAATAAATCATTTCCAAAAACACCCTAACCGCTTTTTTTACAGATTCAAAGGCTATTCTTTCTATATCAAGATCTTTTGGATTAATAAAGTGTACCCCGGAAATTTCGGCCTCTTCCAGCTGCAAGTCTTTTTCAGTTAAATCCGGGGCATCCAGATAAAAGAAAAGGTCACAGGTATTATAGGAAATATTTTTGTAGGGATATATGTTGGGAAAGGATGCAAAGAGTCTTAATTCCTCCGCTTTTATATCAAACCCCAATTCTTCCATAAATTCCCGGCGCAATCCGTCCATGGCTCCTTCTCCGGAATCGATAAAACCGCCGGGAAGGTCCAGTTTTCCCTTTTCGGGATCCCTGTTACGGACAAGGAAAAGAAGACCTGTATTGGTACGAACTATACAGGCCGTTGCGGCAGCTGTGTTGTGATAATAGGTAAAATCGCAGTCCGGGCACCGGAAAACTCTGTTTTGCTTAAAACATATCCTTTCCGAAGCACAGGCAGGGCAATAACGAAACATATCCGGCTCCATCGTTAATTGGATTCTCTTGATTATAATTACATTTTTATTTATAGTTAAGCTGTGATATGCGAATGTACTCTGACTGTTCGCACCTATGAATGCGACAGCTATAACCATGTAAACAATGCAAATTACCTTAACTACCTTGAATATGCCCGTTATGAATTTTTAAAAGCAATTGGCTTTGATTATTATGCTGCAATAGAAGCGGGCTATGGAATTTTTGTTGCCAGAATCGAAATTGACTATAAAAAACCCGCCAAACCGGATGATGTATTAACAATAAAATCCTGGCCGGTAAAAAAGGGAGCGGTAAGCGGCGTAATTGTTCAGGAAATACGGCATGGGGATGACCTTGTTGTCCATGCAAAAGTTACGTGGGCCTTTGTTGACAGCAATGGTCAACCTACCAAAATTCCGAAGGAATGGAACCTCCCTGGGCTAAATCCTTAATGAGACTCCCCGGGGGGATCCTCATTGCCACATTATAATTACATAGGTATCAAACGCCAGACTATTAAAATTTCTAACTGTTCGGGGAACAATAACATTATCCAGCAGATTCCTTCTAAATGCCCCGTCACCGATATAGGTAAGTGAACCGGGCAAGGTTAAGTTTTTAATTTTATTCTGGGCAAACGCATTCATCCCTATAGAAGCAAGAGAGTCTGACAGGGTTATACTTGTCAGTCTGTTGTTAAAAAACGACATAAATCCAATACTAATAACCGATCCAGGCAAGACAATATTTGTCAGCCTGTTATGAGAAAACGCCCTGTTTCCGATAGTGATAATTGTGTTTGGCAGCGTTACACTTGTCAGCCGTTTATGGGAAAACGCCTCGTCTCCAATGGCAATTACCGGCAGCCCGTTTATTTTTTCCGGGATAATTATTTCTTTATCGCTTCCTTTGTACCCTGTAATGGTTATGCCGTTGTTTTCGAGCTTTTGTTCAAAATCACGCGAACTTTGACCATACACCGAAAGTATAAAACCGGAAAACAACACAACAATTAAAATGTTCCGCTTCATTCTTATACTCCTTAATCAGGGTTATTCCAAAACCTCTTGCCCAATCAGTTGATTACCGTTATTTGGTTAACCCATAACCAAAGGGATATAGGATTTCCCCGTTTATGGTTTTACGCCAGGTGTACGGCGTTCGTCCGGTAAAATTACGATTACCGAACAATACGTCTGCAATTCCGGCGCCTTCTGTACCCGGCAGCCATGCCGCTACAAAAGCATCCCAGTGAAGATATTCATCGCCAATGGTCATAGGCCGCCCGGACAACATGATTACGATCACCGGACAATCATAACCGTAAGCCTCCCACAGCATATCCATATCGTTTGGACGAATGTTGATCTGATTGGAACGGTTACGCAGCGTATCTATGTCTTCCGCACTAACATGATCGGGATCGGGACCGGTAATCAATGAGGCACGATCACCCTGTGTTTCGGCGTAAGGATCCTCTCCAATTACTGCGATCACTACGTCAAAATTTCCATCCGCTTTCCCGTCTTCGTCGTATGTAACAACCGCCCTTCCTTCTGTTGCCGATCGTATGCCTTCCAGTATCGTTGTACCTTTTGTAACGGGACCATGCATTCCCTGCCAGGTAGTTGTCCATCCGCCGCATTGCATGCCTATGTTGTTTGCGCCATGTCCGGCTACCAATATGTTTCTGTATGCGGGTAATTTTTGGATAACATTGTTTTCGTTCCGCAGCAATACAAGTGAATCCGAAGCCAGTGTCCGTGCCACTGTCCGGTTTGCATCTGAACCGACTGTACCCGCTTTTTTAGTCAGAGGCGCGTCGAATAAACCGATGCTTTGTTTAAACCTGAGTATACGGAGCACAGCATCATCAATACGTTCCATCGGAACAATCCCTTCTTCGACGAGATCTTTTAACAAGGTAATAAACATCATCCAATTTGCACGCCCGTTGGTTGCCATGTACATATCAACACCGGCATTAATCGCATTGGCAATTTGCGCCTTAAAACTACCCCCCGATAATTGTATAAACGCAGCCCAGTCGGAAATTATAAACCCTTCAAAGCCCATATCTTCCTTTAACAAACCGGTCAGAAGTTCCTTGCTTTCGTGCATTTTTATTCCGTTAATGCTGGAATATGACGGCATCAGCGAAATGGCGCCTGCATCCATAGCCGCTCTGTACGGCGGAAGAATACGTTCAATTCCGGCCCGATCCAGCAGCGCATTACCTTGATTACGCCCGTCTATTGTCTGTCCTTCGCCCAGAAAGTGTTTCATGCACGCAGCCGCTCCGCCTTCCTGTAAACCTCTGACAAAATTCGCACCCATTACGGTAACAATCTCAACATTTTCACTGTAGCTTTCGTAGGTACGGCCCCAACGTATGTCTTCCGCCACGCCCAGCACCGGCGCAAAATTCCAGCGAACGCCGGTTGCCAGCATTTCCTCCGCTGTAATAAACCCTGCCGAATATGCCGCTTCTGCACCCCGCCGCGAATCGCCTGCGGCTATTGCGCCTAACCCCACATTGTGCGGTAATACCGTCGCATCCAGTACAATTGCATTACCATGTACTGCATCGAGCCCGTAGATCACGGGGATACCCAGCCGTGTTTGCAGGGATTCTTCAATAAAAGCATTGGTCATATCGACCCAGCCTTCCGGTGTATTTTCTGCCGGTGTTGAACCGCCGCCGCTCAGGATCGAACCAAGAAAATATGTTTTAATATCGCCTTCGCGGATGTCTCCGCGTTCAGCCTGCGTCATCTGGCCTACCTTTTCTGCCAGCGTCATCTGTGACACCAATTCTTCCAGGGAATTCCAGGTAACAGATTTTTTATTTGCAGATGCCCTGTTGCACGATGTCTGTGTAAATAACAATAAGCTTGCGGCAAATAAAAGAATAAAATATTTTTTCATAAACGCTTTTCCTCCGCATCAATATTACTGTCGGTATTTCAGTAAAAACGAAAAATGCCTTTTTGTAAAGATTTTACTTGTAACCAAGCCGGGAAGCTTCGGCAAAATCAGCATTGGCGGCGCTGGTGTTTCCCGCCATACGGTAAGCAGTCCCGCGGTTATGCCAGGCAAGGGCATAGTTGGGTTTTAATCGTATTGCTTCGGAAAAGTCCCGTATAGCCCGTTCGTCATTTTCTTTATAATACCATGCGGTACCGCGCTGGTTATAGGCCGAAGAATTATTGGGTTCCAGCTGAATAAGCCGGCTAAAATCCTCAATTGCCTTGTCATACTGTCCCGTAACCCTGTACGAATACCCCCGGTTATAGAGTACATCTGTATAATCTCTTTTAAGGACAAGAGCCTGATTATAATCGCTCAGAGCTCTTGCATAATCGCCTCTTTGGGCATAAATGTAACCTCGGTAGTTGTAGGCTGCAGCGCTGTCTTTCTTCAGACTAATTGTTCTGTTATAGTCTTCCAGAGCCCGGTTCAGGTCTCCTCTGATTTGATAAGTTCTGCCCCGTGAAAAGAACGCTTCTGCATAATCAGATTTCAGACTAAGAGCCTTGTTGTATTCTGCCAATGCCCTGTCGTAGTTACGTTCGTTTAAATATCTTTCTCCCATAATGAAAGAAATCTGGTATTGTTCCATTCCCATCTGAAGCAGTATTGCAGGATCAACGGTTTTATAGTTTACCGGATTCAGTTCGCCGATAAAAACTCCCCGGCCGCTTCTGATTGTACTTAATGAAGCAAGGGATTCACCGCCGGATCGTACGGCATAGTTTGTATTGCTGCTCCCTGAATTTCTGCCGCCCGCAAAGCTGTTACTACCCGCAGCATTTGTTGTGTAAGAGGCTTGCTGTACTGTAGAATTTTGGTTTTCGCCTTGTTTGTCCTGTACTGTATTGTCGGTTTCTGTAACAGACGCCAATACTGCAGTATCTTCAAGACTGACGGAACCTTCCGCTTCACTTTGGGAAACATTCAGATCGGATGAGCTTACTGCTTTTTTCCCGCATCCGGAAAACATCACAGTAAATTGAAATACCCAAACAAGTGTAAAAAATAAAATTATTAACGTGGTTTTCTTTTTCATTGCCTCACCCAATAGTATCAATCTATTTTTTTGTTAATCAATTGTCATAGGCTGCAATTGATCCGAAAGACGGTAATTTCTGGGAACCAGGATTTCCCAATCGGACGGTTCCTGGCTGTCTCTGTCTATACGCATAAAGATCTGTTGTTCGTAATTCGGCGAAGGACGAAGGATATTTTGAGTATTAAGATAGGCCAGATTAATTCCGGGACTGTATAGATCCCTGATAGGCTGCATCCTCGCCATACTTTCGGGATCGCGTGTTAATACATCCCATGCCCTGATTGATTCCGAAAAAAGAGCCAGCGCTCTGGAACGGTAACTGGTGTCACCGCTTATCCGCGTAAGGGTTTCCAGCGTTACTCCAAGGTTATTGTCGGCTACCATGATTCTTTCCGCAAGATCCTGTTCTTCCGGACGGCCGCCCGGGAAAATACTCGGGAAACGAACCTTTTCTGCATCAAGAAGATCCATAAGCCTGTTGTAGTAACCCTGGGCCGCAAAATAATTACCTCTTAGGTAAGCAGTATTTCCCAATGCATAGAGCAGCCGTCTGTTATTGGGCATAACCGAAGTAAGCGTAAAGAAACGCATTAGCGCTTCTTCCCATTGTTCGTTTTGATAATATGCTACACCCATACGGTATTGCATTTCTGGAGGCGACCAGTCATTTCGTTCCGCTTCCTGATAGAAGCGGAGCGCCGCATCCATGTCGCCGCTTTTTACATAGAATTCCAGATCTCCCAAATCGGCATAGAGCCTGCCGAATTCCGGCCGGGGATTCTTGATTATTCCCCTGGCGCGGGCATCCTCGTAGAGCCTGACGCCGCGAATCAACTCTTCTTCCGCAGGAAAAAACTCTTTGGAATTTATCAGTATTTCTGCATAGAGACGCTGGGTATCTATATGATAACCAACTCTCCTGGGTGATTCTTCGGGCGCAGACGAAAATGCACGTATTGCATCCCGTAAACTTTGGCGCTCTTCGTTAATATTACCGTAACGGGAATAGTACCTGGCCAGATGGTAATATGATTCAGGATACGATCTGTCGGCATTAATAGCCCGGATTAATACATCCCTGATTCCTTCTATCTGATCTGCAAATTCCTCGGGAACCCCGCCTGTATCTTCAAATCTTTTGTCCAGAAGATACCCTCCCAGTTCGGCCAGCGTGGGAACGGAAATTTTTCGTTTTTTGGGATTGCTCATAAAGTGGGCCTGCAAAGGAAGTACCTCTTTCAGATTGTCTGTTCTGATAAAGTACTTAAGCATTCCTTCCAGGTAAGGATCCTGTTTGCCGTATTTTTCCATTAACCTTGCATAGGCTTCTCTGGCTTCATCGTAACGGCTATAATCGGTTTCACCCCAGGCAAGGCTGTTTTCCGCCAGGGCTAAAAGTCCTTCCTTGTCGTTTACTGCATAATCAAGAATATTGACCCGTATAATTCGATCCGCTTTTTCGTAATTTCTTATATAGTACGTTTCCATGGCAGCATAGTCCAATGCGCCTTTCTTGTCCTGCGGGTAGACCCGGAGAAGTTCGTCGTATTTTCGCTCTGCATAGATATACTGCCGTTCATCCCGGAAAGCTTCCGCATAGCGGTAAAACCAGTTTTTAACCCGGTGTATTTCAAAAGCCTGGCGGAACCGTTCATTCGCCTGGACATATTCTCCGCTTTGGATAAGGGCATATCCTTCTTTGTAACGCCTTTCTGCCTGCAATGGAATTACGGCAAAGCGCCATATCAGGTATCCCAAAGAAGCTGTAACCAGAACAATAGCTCCGGCAATTTTTAGCACAGGCAAAAAACGGTGTGTAAAAATATACCCAAAGCTTGCTTGTTCCGCTTCCAGTTCTGCCCCGGTTTTTTTTGAATAACCTTTGGGAATGGTGATGGTCTTTCCCAAAATCTTTCCCGCAAGTCCAGCTGTCTCTTTGGCCGGAGCGCCTCTTACCAATAGATTAACAAGAGCCGACATTTTGTCAGGGGCAACAGCTTGTTCTGCAATAAGTTCTTCGCAGGCAATGCGGAGGTTTAATGGGTAGGCAGAAAGAGTATCCTGAAGCTGCTGATAATCGTCTTCGTTAAGCTGGATCTCTTCAACTTCGTCAGGGGATCCCTGTGTAGTTCCAAAAGCCGCAGCTTTTGCCGGTTTTCCGCTCTCGCCTACATCGTCAAATCCGGAAAGTGAAAAGTCACCAAACTCATCTGCCGGTGTTTCATTAAAATCCGGTGTATCTAAAGTAGTATCTCCGGAAGCAAAACTTTCAAAAGGATCTATGCTTTCATCTCCGGTCTCAGCCGACGCCGGTATATCGTCGAAATTGCCTATATCTTCTGTATCAAGAGTGATATCTTGGTCAGATTCTCCAAATTCAGTGTCAAAACCGGAACCTAAGTCTTCACTGCCAATGTCCAGAGATTCTTCAGTTGAAAAATCACCGGCTGTATCGTTAAAATCAAAATCGTCCGTTTGTCCGGCATCAAAGCTGCCAGAACCTGCATCAAAGCCAATGTCACCGGTGTCAAAGTCGCCGGCGGCACTATCGTCTGAAACAAAATCACCTGCGTTAAAGTCATCTCCGTCCGGCATATCCATGGAAAAGTCGCCGGTTTCCGGCAAGGTTTCGCCAAAGCTGCCGGCTTCACCCTGATCCAGGTCAAAAGAATAATCTTCATCTCCGGAAATATCTTCTCCGGCAGAAAATGCTCCGGAATCATCTTCCATGGAAATTTGCGGAGAGGCAGTTTCTCCGCCCATGTCGACAGCCTGGGACAGATCAATGTCGGGGAATTCAATGCCATCTGATCCGCCAGCCTCAGGAGAAGGAGTTTCTCCGCCCATGTCAACGGACTGAGACAGATCAATGTCGGGGAATTCAATGCCGGAAAAATCAGATTCACCGGCAGGAGTTTCCATGGATCCAATATCATCCATGTTAAATCCGTCTGTGTCCTCT
>Ga0082212_10001987_pt1 | contig 30011 bp, 15 predicted proteins | sample TergutNt197P3_FD_71548 | JGI IMG/M metagenome (GOLD analysis project Ga0082212, IMG submission 71548) | Neocapritermes taracua P3 segment gut microbial communities from Petit-Saut dam, French Guiana - Nt197 P3 | ecosystem: Host-associated > Arthropoda: Insects > Digestive system > Gut ...
AGGATGATGACTGCCTCGACACCTGGTGCTCGTCCTGGCTCTGGCCTGTTTCCGTGTTCGACGGCATCAATCAGCCGGATAATGAAGATATCGGGTATTATTATCCTACGAACGATCTGGTGACGGCGCCCGAGATTATTTTCTTCTGGGTGGCGCGCATGATCATGTCGGGATACGAATATCGCAATAAACCCTGTTTTTATAATGTGTATTTTAATGGAATAGTACGGGATAAACTCGGACGTAAGATGTCGAAATCGCTCGGTAACTCGCCCGATCCGATTGAGTTAATGGATCGTTACGGCGCCGATGGCGTCAGGATGGGTATGTTGCTTTCATCGCCGGCCGGTAACGACCTGCTCTTTGATGAGGCGCTTTGCGAGCAGGGGCGTAACTTTAACAATAAGATATGGAACGCGTTCCGCCTCGTGAAAGGATGGGAGGTAGCTGTCGGCATACCGCAACCCGATTCTGCACGCATTGCAATCGAATGGTTTGATGCGATCCTTGGAGCCACCATAGCGACTATTAACGATGACTTCGAGAAATACCGTATTTCGGAAGCGTTAATGACAGTATACAAACTTTTTTGGGACGAATTTTCATCCTGGTATCTCGAAATGGTGAAACCTGCCTATCAAATGCCTGTTGACAGCGTCACCTGGCAGGCAACACTCGACTTTTTTGAACGGCTGACGATCCTGCTTCATCCTTTCATGCCCTTCATCACGGAAGAAATATGGCAGTCGATCGCCGACCGAAAGGCAGGCGGGAGCATTATGGTTGTCACAATGCCCGAAGCAACCGTCAAAAACGACAAACTGATGGCCGACATCGGGATTGTCAAGCAGATTATTGCAGGCGTTCGTTCCGTTCGTCTGGAAAATAATATCCGTACGAAAGACCCGCTTGTTTTACGCGTTGTTGCGGGCGGGTACTGCGACATGTATGACGCGGTAATCATGAAAATGTGTAATTTAGACCGTATCGAACGCGCAGGACAAAACGCTGCCGACGCTTCCTGTATGGCTTCCGCATCCCCGCTTTCGGAGGGAGCTGGCGGGGCTTCCGCTTCGTTCATGGTAGGGACGACCGCCTTTTCGGTTCCGCTCGGAAGTGCAATCAATATGGAAGACGGGATAAAAAAGATGAAAGACGAAATCGGGTATCTCGAAGGTTTCCTGAAGTCGGTCGAAAAAAAGTTGGGTAATGCAAATTTCATCGCGAAAGCCGACCCGAAAATCGTGGCAGCCGAACAGAAAAAACAAGCCGACGCGCTATTGAAAATTGCAAATTACCGATCACGGATCAAACAATACGGGGAGGCAATAAATTTATAATAGGATAGTTATTCAATTGTTCATAATTCAAAAATATGATACGCTTCATTTACAGTTTCATTATGCTATTCATGGCGCTGACATTCGTTTCATGCCAGTCGTACAGGACGGTGAACATTGAAATGTATAAACCTGCATCCATCACTTTTCCGCCTGAGGTCAGGACGATTATGATTATTGATAATACGGTGCGGCAACCGGATAATTTTGGTCATCATTTACTGGGTGTTCAGAATCAGGATTCGACCGTGCCGGTTTCCACCGACAGCATGTCGTATTACTTTTGTCTCTCTCTGGGAAAAGCCATAGCCGAATCGCCACTGTTTGATGATGTGCGATTATGTGACGACACCTTCCGTCGCGATTCACTCTTTTATTTAACCAGGCCGTTTGCGATTGGTGATGTTAAAAGGCTTTGCGATGAGTATGATGTTGATGCGATTGTTACTTTGGACAAGTTGATTTTTAATACCCTGTTGTATAACAGGGAAAGTAACAACACTTACGGATTTGATTTTCTCGTGACCGGGATTGATGGCGAGATGAAAGCGTTTTGGCGGGGACAAAATGTGTTGTTTTCAATACCTTTCACAGATTCATTGACATGGACTTTTGATACATACGGTCCGAATGAGACGATTACAACGCGGGATATGGAATATGGAATACGCTATTTATCGGAAAATACCGGACAAAAAATGTATATTCATTTTGTTCCTTTCTGGTTAAGCGACGAGCGTTGGTACTATACAAGTGTTATTTCCGACTGGAAGCGGGCTACGGCATATGCAGTAGCAGAAAAATGGGAATCGGCAGCGAATATTTGGCTGCCGCTGTTCAGCACAACAACACAAAAAAAACGAAAGGCGCATCTGGCATCCAACCTTGCCTTGACGCAGGAAATGAAGGGTAACTTTCTCAAAGCCATCGAATATGCGGAAATTGCCGCTTCGCTTTATAAGGAAATAGCCGACGGGGATAATAAATTCCGGAAAATGCAACAGGATTACCTCGAACTGCTGCAAAAACGGCTGGAAGACGAAAGTAAATTGTCCGAACAACTGCGCGAAAATTAATCTGTTTTCGTTTCATATTGCAGCTTGTCGAGCATGAAAGGTATTTCATCAGGCGAAATGCCGGCTGCGGTCAGTTCGGGTATATCTTTTACAAACTCTTTTCGGAAGGTCTCAAAATCATTCTTTGCGGCATGAATGGATTGCATGTAGTAGTCGAATGACCCCTGCAAATACCGGAGTGCCCATTCGGTATGACCCGCATTCGTATAGTCCTGGCTGTCGGGGTCGGACGAAAGTATTTTACTGTAATAATTACGGGCTTGCCCGTAATTTCCCATCAGGAACGAGCACCAGGCAATCGGACGCCATGCCTTTCCGCTTTCGTCGTCTAAGTAGTCTGCTTTAAAATAGTATTTCAGGGCTTCCGTATAGTTTTTCATTTCCATATGACAGGAGCCGATGCTCAGTAGTACGGAGATGGATTGTTTGGATCCACGCAACGACGTAGAGGTCTTGTTGTCGGGATTCGTCTTCTCTAAGAGAAAGTAATAGTCGAGCGCCTTTTCCGGGTTTTTTAAGGCGCGGTGACACTGTGCCGTGCGGCGAAACAGCCATTTACTATCCGGATTGATCATCTCCGCTTTTGCATATTCTTCCAGCGCGCCTGAAAAATCGCCGGTCATCTGACGGCAATAACCCTTTTTCTGAAAGAGCATTTCGTCACCCTCAAAACTGTCCGACAGACGGTAATAGATGGTCAGGGCATCTTCAAAATAATTTTTGCGCAGATAATATTCCGCTATGTTCAACAGGTCGTTTTTATCGGAAAAATAACGCTGTACGATGGGTAAATTATGAAAATCAAGATTCTGGGCGAAAATATCCTGAAATTCATGCTTGCGGGGAAACAGTTTGAAAAAACGGTATAAGTCCTGGATGTAGTGACCGATGATACGTTCCGTCCTGTCGTTTTGCGTCTGTAATGATGCGCTCTGCTGCTGACTCCATTCGGTTAACTGGCTTTCGAGTTTTTGCAGCATCGCGGTGCGCCCTTCATCGAGGATCGACTTGATGCTGAAGTAAAACGAGTACAGGTCGGAATTGCACATCAACCCGACTTTCGTCATTGTTTCCAGCGAGCGGGTAACCATATTCGTATCCAGCAAAAACGACAGTCCGCTGTGAAACGGTAAAAACCAGTGACTTATTTCGTTGAAGAAAGGGAAATGTTTTAGATTGACAAAACTGAAAAGCATCACATCAGCCCCTTCTTCCTGCAACTGGCTGAACTCCTCCAGTTTTTTCCCCAGACCGGAGTTTTCGAATTTCTCCATCCATTCGGGGTTCATCTCAAATTCAAAACTTTCCAAAGTGAAATCTTTTGATGATGACTTGGAAGTAAGTTTGGGATTCAATTTCATCATTTCCGGAACGATCTCTTCTTTCATACGGGTAGTGATTTTTTCTGTTTCCCTTGCCAGGATAAACCGCAGGATGACGAAGTACACGATTTTCTTAAACTCCGCCTGTTCCGAAAGCGTGTCGATACGCCAGGTCAGATCGGGATAAAATGCTAACCGGTGTTTGTATCTGTAAAGCGTAATCATGATTCCTGTATACGCGCGTATTTTCACTTCTTCATCGTCGCTGTCGGCGGCAATGAGCAGCAGTTGCATTTTCCGTTTGTCGAAAAGGGTTTGTAATCCGATGATTAGCGCCGAAACTAACTGGCAGTTCAGGATGGACATGTAGCCTGACGGGCCGGCATGACCGGATGACGCTTCCTGATTGAGGAGTGAACTTTGGAGACTGTTCATATCAGCCTCCGAAAGGAATGTAGATGTCCAAATCGTTTTGAACAATTGCGCAGTCAACGATTCTGCATGGGTAATGTTTTGGATGTCGTAGGCTGAACGGATGGTATCTGTCAGTTTTGAAATGCTTTCCGGATGAATCGCCAATGTTCTGCGTATGGAATAATAGAGATTGGGTGAATCGCTTGACAGTTTTTTCTGCATGATGGCGTCTGCCAATTCATAGCCGGATGCTATCAACTCCGAAAAAATCTTCTGCCGCATCGGATCGTCCGAACCGGTCAAATAGTAATGTAACAGGCGCGTGTAAGTCTCTTCCAACTTAAATAACTCATCCTGAAACATATAGGCACGTGATTCGGCAATAAATTGATGTATCAGTTCGAAAGCGCTCTTCAACGCTCTCTGATCAAGCAATTGGATGATTCGTTCATATAAGGATTGAATTGACATAAGGGCAATTGAATTATAAGATATGAGTTATGACTTTTAATATGGCGCAAATATAGCGAAAGTCGAGCGAAATACAAAAAACTTGTTTTTTTATTTCCGAGACAAAGATATATTCTGTTTTTTGACAAAATATAGCGAAAGTCGAGCGAAATACAAAAAACTTGTTAACTTCGTCCGAAATACTTGGAATTTCCTGAATTTTAACGTAATTTTGCCCCTCGAAATTCGAAATTCATTCCTGAATCAAGTTCAGGATGACGTCTCATAATTCATAATGTATAATTGAACATAAATGTATCACATTCGCAACTTTTGTATCATCGCGCATATCGACCACGGAAAAAGTACGCTGGCTGATCGTCTTCTTGAATACACGCACACGATTGATGCGAAAAACATGCAGAGTCAGGTATTGGACGATATGGAACTGGAACGTGAACGCGGCATTACGATAAAAAGCCATGCCATCCAGATGGATTACACCTTTCAGGACGAACCGTATATCCTGAATCTGATTGATACGCCGGGGCATGTCGATTTTTCGTACGAAGTATCGCGATCGATTGCTGCCTGCGAAGGCGCCTTACTGATTGTCGATGCGGCGCAGGGTATCCAGGCGCAAACCATTTCAAACCTGTATATGGCAATCGGGAACGACCTCGAGATCATACCCGTGATCAATAAAATCGACCTCCCGAGCGCCATGCCGGAGGAAGTCGAAGACCAGATCGTCGAACTGCTCGGATGCCGCCGTGATACGGTTATCCGCGCCAGCGGCAAAACGGGCGAAGGCGTCTTCGACATACTGAACGCCATCATCGAGCGGATTCCGGCGCCTAAAGGCGATCCCGCGGCGCCGCTGCAATGCCTTATTTTCGACTCTGTCTTTAATCCGTTCCGGGGCATCATCGCTTACTTTAAAGTAGTGAACGGCGTCATCCGCAAAGGTGACGCGGTAAAGTTTGTTGCAACTGAAAAAGAATACGACGCCGACGAGGTGGGCGTATTGAAACTGGAGTTGAGCCCGCGAAACGAAGTGTTGACCGGCGACGTGGGATACATCATATCCGGTATTAAAACTTCAAAAGAGGTGAGGGTAGGGGATACGGTCACCCACCTGAAGAATGGAGCAGCCGAAGGAATTGCCGGATTCGAGGATGTCAAACCGATGGTCTTTGCCGGCGTCTACCCCATCGATCCCGAAGAGTTCGAGAATTTGAGGAGTTCGCTGGAGAAACTGCAACTCAATGATGCCTCACTGACATTTCAACCCGAGAGTTCCGTTGCTTTAGGTTTTGGCTTCCGTTGCGGATTCCTGGGGCTGCTGCACATGGAGATCGTACAGGAACGCCTCGACCGTGAGTTTAACATGGATGTGATTACAACCGTACCTAACGTGTCGTATAACGTCTACGACCGCAAAGGTGTATGTAACGAAGTGCATAATCCGGGCGGACTGCCCGACCCGATGCTCATCGAACGCATTGACGAACCGTACATTCGCGCGTCGGTGATCACACAAACAACCTATATCGGTCCGATCATGACGTTGTGCCTCGGAAAACGCGGTATTTTGATCCGGCAGGAATATATAACGGGAAACCGTATCGAGTTGATCTACGACCTGCCATTGGGCGAGATTGTGATCGATTTCTACGACAAACTGAAAAGTATCTCCAAGGGATATGCCTCGTTCGATTATCATTTGCATGATTACCGTCCGAGCAAGCTGGTTAAACTGGATATCCTGCTGAACGGCGAATCGGTCGATGCGCTTTCGACGTTGACCCATTTTGACAACAGCATTGCTTTCGGGCGGCGCATGTGTGAAAAACTGAAAGAACTCATCCCGCGACAGCAGTTCGACATTGCCATTCAAGCCGCAATCGGATCGAAGATCATCGCACGCGAAACGGTGAAAGCCGTTCGCAAGGATGTGACTGCCAAATGCTACGGAGGTGATGTGTCGCGTAAACGCAAACTGCTCGAAAAACAGAAGGAGGGAAAGAAACGAATGAAACAGATCGGCACCGTCGAAGTACCCCAGAAAGCATTCTTAGCCGTCCTCAAGCTGGATTGAATTGCGAATTACAAATTACAAATTACAAATTGCGAATTACGGGTATGGACAGTCAATGGCAAATGATAATACATGGTTTTTTAATCTTGATGTCAATATGTCATTGCATGGCTCCCTTGTGTGCACAGACTTCAGAAAAACTTCCGGCGACCACGGTTATCGGTACCGAACTAAGCGTTGATTATGCCGATGACAGTATTCCGTCGACAACCGTTAATACGAAACACAATGCTTTTGACGGCGATCTGAATACTTATTTTTCTTCTTTCGAACGTAGTGGAACCTGGGTTGGACTGGATTTGGGAGAAGCGCATGTGATTACAAAAATCGCGTATGCGCCGCGTCGTGATTATATAGATGGCCCCGATCGTCTGTTGTTGGGTATTTTTGAGGGCGCCAACGATGCTGATTTTCTGGAGGCTGTTCCTTTGTTGATGATCACCGAACTGCCGCAGGCGGATACTTTGACCGCGCAAGTCGTGAACTGCTCGAAAGGGTTTCGTTATGTCAGATATGTAGGACCCAATAATGTGCGTTGTAACATTGCCGAGATTGAATTTTACGGCTATAAGGGTGTGGGCGACGACTCGCAGTTTCTGCAACTGACCAATTTGCCTACGGTCGTCATTCATACCGAAGAGGCGGAGGCGATAGAAAGTAAGGATTTTTACGTAAACGGTTTTGTGACGTTCATTTCCGATGATGGTAAAACGCTTTATAAAGATGGTTTGGGCATTCGCGGCAGAGGTCATTCCAGCTGGACGTTTCCCAAAAAGCCTTATCGGATCAAGTTGTTCAAAAAAGTAAATTTGCTGGGATTTCCCGCTAAGGAAAGAAATTGGACGCTGATTTCCAATTATGGTGATAAAACATTGATGCGTAATCTGTTGGCTTTTGATTTAAGTAGGAGGCTCGAAATGGTATATACAAGCGTAGGAATACCCGTCGACTTGATTTTGAACGGCGAATACCAGGGAACGTATAATCTTTGCGATCAAATAGAAGTGGCTTTCGACCGTATTGAAGTACAGGAGATGACGCCCGACGATATCGCGCCGCCCGATGTTACGGGAGGTTATTTCATTGAAGTCGATGCGTATGCGCCCGAAGAAGAAAGCTGGTTTAGATCATCGCGGTTAGGAACGCCAGTAAAAATAAGGTATCCGGATAGTGAAGATATTGTCATGGAACAGTTTAATTACATCCGCACCCATTATGAAAAAATGGAAAACGCCATTTTTACGCCCCATTATTACGATCCTGTAAACGGTTATAGGAAATACATGGATGTGGAGAGTTTCATTCGTCATTTTCTTGTAGGCGAAATTTCCGGAAATACCGATACTTACTGGAGCGTGTACATGTACAAGGAAAGAGGCGACGAAATTTTTAAGTTCGGACCTGTCTGGGATTTTGATCTTGCTTACGAAAACGATTTCCGTACTTACCCGATTAATCAGCGTAATCAATGGATTTATCAGATCGGAAGCACTGCCGACGGCTTTTTGGATGTTGTAAATCGTTTGTTTACCGACAATTCGCTTGTCAACAGCGTTAAAGATACCTATGCAGGTTACCGAAATAGCGGCGTTTTAACCAAAGATGCCCTGTTGCAGGTTGCCGACCATTATGCGACCGTGTTAAGTCAGTCGCAACGCTTGAATTTCATGCGTTGGAACATCATGAACAGGATTGTACATGGCAATCCGCTCATTCATGGCAGTTTTGAAAACGAGGTGGCGAATGTAAAACATTACATCTCCGAAAGAATCGACTGGATGGATCATAAATTAGGTTATGTCACATCGTCCAATGCGTCCATACCGGCGGTCTTTGTTTTTGCAAGCGAAAACGCCATTAGCATCCGTACCGTTTCAGAACCTGTCCATGTGGTGATAGCCGGCATCACGGGAAGGATAATCGTTTCAAAAACAATAAGCCATGACGTATCGTTCGCTGTTCCGAAAGGCATGTACCTGATCACTATCTCCAATACGAAGGGAAATCAGACAACAACGAAGCGCATCGTACGGTAACTGCTGCCCGCTATCCGCCGGACAGTTTTTCAGCTATTGTGCGCACATATTTGTCGCGGTTATAGTAGGAGTCGAAAACCGAACGGTATTCGCCGGCGATCTGGTCGGGGTCGATTTTTTGCTTCTCGATTGCGAGAATCCGCTCGATGATATGGTCCGGATCGTTGTGGTCGCATGTGATCACATATTGCAATGAACGGAATACGCGTTTGAAATCGCCGATCACATCCGTGAAGATGGGAATGACGCCGGCAGCCATGTACGAATTTATTTTTGTGGGAGTTGATACTTCGTTGATAATCATATTTTCCCTCAACAGAAAACCATATTTGTACTGTGCCAGTTCTTGTAGCAAATCTGGCAGTGGAACGTATTTCACTTCGGCTGTGACGCCCTGTTCTGCAAGCGCCTTGCGGGCTTCGGCCTGTTCGGCTGTCAGTATCGTCAGGGTGGCTTCCGGGATCATCTCTTTTATTTTTGAAAACAACGCGATAGTTTCTTCTACGCATTGCCATTTAACGAGTGCACCGGCATAGACGAATGTCGGTTTTTCATAGCGGGAAGCGATAAAACACGATTCGTCCATCTTTTTGTTGAAACATGGCATAATGATATAATTGTCTTTGTCATAACCATATTTTGTCCGGTAATGATGGCGCAGTTTGTCGGAAACAAAAAAAATGAGGCGTGCTTTTTTTAAAATATATTTTTCAGCATACCCGTACAGGAACGATTTGACTGTTGAGTAAAGTCCGCCGTAAAGATAGGCTATCTCTTCGGGAACAACGCCTTGAAACCAATACAGGAACTTCTGTTTTGGTCTGAACAGTAAGCCGTTAAATAATACCGACTGAGGGGTGATGACAATAAGACAGTCGTCTTTTTTGATCTCTTTGGCTGAATAAACCGTAGGGATATCCCTTGCGCCGCACGATAGGACGGCCGCATCTTTTATCACGTTGATATATTCGTGCGTGGCATTATTGTCTTCATTTTTTCGCAGTAATACTTTAAAATTCATTGCCGTCGTTTCATCATTGTTTCAAAATTGTTGATGATCCTTTTGGAACGCAAAGACAAGCGGCGCCATTTTGATTGCTTCGGGACGCGTGCCGAAGACGGGTAATACGGTTTGCATGAATGATGAACCATGAATTATTAATCGGGCGCTATTTGACGTGTTTCTTCAAAATGAAAAGGAAATACGCCAGACAGCAGGTTGTTATAGTCAAAACGATCAAATCCAGGATTCTATTGTATGTGGCATGAAAAATAATTCCGCCGGCAATCAGCACGACGGTTGCGGCATAAAATTCTTTCTTAAGCCGGATGGGAAGAATCGATTTCGTTTGAAAAAACCTGAATATGAACATATATGCGTAAGCGATCGTCAGCGCAACGGTCATCCCCGACAAACCGAAATGCTTCGTCAACAGGAATGTAAGCGGAAACGAGAGGATGGCGCAAGTGACGATGGAATACAGAATTTTATCGGTTTGTTTCGTACATTGAAACGTAATTTCCAAAAACAAAGCCATACCGTAACATACCGTGCCGGCGCAATAGATATAGATCAGGTCGATGCTTGGATAGTATGACGAACCCATCAGGACGGCCTTGAACGAACGAAGTCCGAACGAGATGCATACGACGAGCAGACAAAGCGCCAGCACGTACTTGTTGAACACTTCCGAAAAAAACTGCTCGCTGCCGTTTTCCTTATAATTCTTTACTGCCGACACTTGCCATGCCTGGTGGAACGTTACGACGAGGACATAGAGGATCGACATGTATTTTTGAGCGATGGCAAGGATGCCGTTAGCCTCGTTGCCTAAGTAATGATTAACGATGTACTTGCCGGACAAGGTTATCGAACCGAAAGCGACGGCTGTCCACATCATCGGTATGGAATATTGAAATATCTCCCTGATGAATGATTTTCGGAAATGGCGCACCGACAGATTGCCGACGATACGCCGGCGCGGGATCTCGATGATGAGTATGGCCGCAACACGCGCGATGAGATTCCCCATGAAAAGGGCTTCGATTCCTCTTTTGAAAACAAAATAAAACAGGAATACCAGTGTGACAGTCAGAAATGATGAAATGAAATTGATGAGTACATACTGCGTCGAAGAATAGACTGCCCGGACAGCCTGTATGTATATGTCGTAGAGACAATATGCACAGACCGACAGGACGATCAGATGGAAATAGCGGACAGTAATGAAAAAAGGTAGAAACGATGCGACAGCCAGTATGAATACAAAGATGGCGCCCTCAACGAAAAAGGTGGTGGTCAAGATATGCTTCCGGTAGGTTTCGTCTTTCGCATCGAGCAGAAACCGGAATGTGGATTCCCGCATTTGCAGCGTGACGATCGGCAATAGGAACAGAATCGCTTCAAGCGAGATGTCGTAATATCCCAACTCTTCGCTTTGCAGAAAAAAGGTAAGAACGGGAAACAGCAGGAATACCAGAAACTTGTTCCCAAGATTCCCGATACCGTATACCGCAATATCTTTTACTAATTGTCTGTTTCTTTCAACCTTCATGATATTTTTTTTAAATAACGCTAAAAATAATGAATTATTATTGCTGTACTGAAACAATAATTGAACATTCGTTTCGTTTTATCATTGCACTTGTTTGTTTTTAAACAAAAATTATAAAATATGAAGCGTATATTTTTTTTCGGATTAATCACCATTTTACTGACCGGCGCATGTCGGACGCCTCAAATATCCTATTTCCAGGGGGTAGAAAATCTGACGGAAGAGCAACAGGCGGCAATGACGCATAAATATATACCCATTATATGCATTGACGATGCATTGATTATCAATGTGACCTCGCCCGACAGGGCGACAACGGCGCCGTTTTCGCCGCCTCCTTTCGGATTTTACATGCCAGGTGAGGCTGAAATCGGCATCTCGGCAACTACGCAAAACCTGTTCACTTATTTAGTCGACGAGAACGGTGAAATCAATTTCCCCATCCTCGGGAGGATACACGTTGCCGGACTGTCGATCAACGAAACGATCCGGATGTTGGAAAAAATGATTCGCGAAACAGCGCCGGAAGCAGTGGTGAGCATCCAGATCGCCAACTTTAAAGTCGGGATTGTCGGAGAAGTGAAAACGCCCAATATCTTTACCATCAAGACGCCGCGTATTTCAATCCTCGATCTGATCGCCATGGCAGGCGATCTGACGATCATGGCTGACCGGAAAAATGTGTGGATTCATCGGGATAACGACGGCGAAAAAATTCAGGTGCAGATGGACCTCACCGATCCGGCCATTTTTGCATCGCCCTATTATTACCTGCAACAGAACGACCTGGTTTATGTACGACCGAATGAAGCGCAGATGCGAAGCTCGAAGTTCAGCCAGTATGAAAGCTTGAAGGTAGCCATGATTGCCGCCATTTCACCTACCGTCACCTTTCTCATTTCCGTCATACTGACCATCAGAGGGCAAAACAGGGATTAGTATAAAATTAAACTGATAAATATGGAAGAAAAAGACCGCGAAAATGTGAGTTTGAAAAATATACTGGTAAGGTACATGCGTCACTGGAAGTTGTTTCTGGCGGTGTTTATACTGTCCTTTATTCCGGCAGTCCTGTATCTGCAACTGTATCCGCGAACGTATGAATTTGCTGCAAGCATCCTGCTCCAGGACGAAAAGGAATCACCCATGTCGGCCATGGGCCTGGGCGAGGCAGCCGGTCTGATGAAGTCGTTCGGGATTGGAGGTCTCGGAAGCGAGAGCCTCAATATTGACGATGAAATAGAGATACTGGCGTCGAACAGGATTTTCCGGTCGATGATTCTTGACCTGGGTATCAACGTGATTTATAAAAAACCTTATTCGTTCTATAAAATGTATAATGAAGCGCCGTTGACGCTGACTGCCGATTCGGCTACTATGGCAAACCTGCAGGACGAATACCGCTTTGCCGTGTCGGTGGAGCACGGCCAAATCAGGGTGAAAGCGAAAACGTATCCGGGTAAACTGAATAAAACCTTTACCTTTACTTCGCTTCCGGCAACAATGCGTATCGACCGCGACGTGTTTACGCTCGATTTCTGTCGCAACGGCTCACAGGCGAATCCCTTCAAACTGAATATCAGAGTGCTTCCCGCAGGCTGGATGGCCGAAACATTAAGCAAAAAAATTGAAATTGAAGATGTTTCCAAGTCTTCGAATGTGCTTACGCTTACGCATGGCGATCATGTCAAACAGCGTGGACTGGATATGCTCAATTCACTCATCAGGGTATACAACGAAGATATTGAATCCTATAAACACATACAGGCAAACAAAACCATGGTGTTTGTCGATAACCGGATCTCGGAAGTCGTGACAGCGTTAAATGAAGTAGAGACCGGTCTGCAGGATTTCAAAAAGAAGAATAACATGACCCTGCTGGAAGCCGACGTCACATTGTACAGCGAATTGTTCAAGGATTTGATTACTGCCATTACCGAAGAAGAGGCGAAAGCCTATCAGATCGATTTGCTGGACGAATATTTGCATGATCCCGCAAACAGGAATAAACCGATTCCTTCGATATTTTCGGTCGATGAGGGCGAAAAAGGCGTCATTGCGCAGTATAATAAAATAGTCGCCGAACGCGAAAAAATATTGAAAAATTCTAACGAATCCAATTTTATGTATCGGTCGTTAAGCGCCCAGACGGATGCGCTTCGCGAAAGCGTGATGGCGATGATAGGAAACGCCCGGAAAGGCATTGCGGAAACTTTAAGCGATTTGAAGTCGCGCGAAAACGAATTGCAGTCTAAATTCAGGTCGATCCCTGAAAAAGAACGCGAATACGTCGGTTTTATGCGCGACCAGGAAATACTGCACGGCATTTATCTCATCATGCTGCAAAAACGCGAGGAGACAATCCATTCACTGGGGAAACAACTCGACCGCGCACGGGTAATCGAGCCGCCTTACATCAGGAAAAAACCGCTCGGTCCGCGAAAACTGTACGCCGGCATCGGCATCATTGTGCTGACGCTTGCCGTACCTGTCGCTTACCTGTTCGCCAAAGGTTTGATTATCTCTATCATTGAAGAATACAAACGAATCCCCAATTCATAATTCATAATTTCCCATGCCCCTACCATGAAAATACCTCCACCCTCCGACATGTGCATCATCACCACCTACCGTTGTCCGATGCGCTGTGCGATGTGCAATATCTGGAATAACCCCTCGGATAAAAGCAGGGAAATAACGCCCGGTGAGATACGGCTACTCCCAAAGGTGAAGTTTATCAACCTCACGGGCGGCGAACCTTTCATCCGCGAAGACCTGGCGGAAATCGTCGAAGTGTGTTATACCCGATCGCCCCGCGTCGTGATCTCCACGTCGGGATGGTACGGCGACAGGGTGATCGAACTGGCACGACGTTTCCCGAAAGTGGGTATTCGCATCAGTATTGAGGGACTGGCATGTAAAAACGATGAACTGCGCGGTCGTGCAGGCGGTTTCGACAGGGGGCTTCGGACGCTGCTGACCCTGAAGGAAATGGGACTCAGGGACATTGGCTTTGGCTGTACCGTCTCCGACAATAATTCGGCCGACATGCTTTCGCTCTACCTCCTGTCGAAGTCGGTCGGACTCGAATTTGCCACATCGGCGTTCCATAACTCGTATTACTTCCACAAGAATGATAACCTGATTGCAAATAGGGAAGTAGTGTGCGGCGACTTCGAGCGTCTGGTAAACATGCAGCTGAAGGAAAATCATCCCAAGTCGTGGTTCAGGGCGTTCTTTAACATGGGACTGATCAATTATATCGAAGGCAGGCGGCGTCTGCTGCCATGTGAGGCGGGATTAGTCAATTTCTTTGTCGATCCTTACGGTGATGTGTATCCCTGCAACGGACTGGAAGATAAATACTGGATGGAAAAAATGGGTAACATACGCGAGACGCCCGACTTTCAAGCCATCTGGAACAGCGGGCAGGCGAGGCTTGTACGCGACAAGGTACGCGACTGCCCTAAAAACTGCTGGATGGTAGGCACCGTGTCGCCGGTGATGAAAAAATATTTCGGACAACCGCTGCGATGGGCATTAAAAAATAAATGGCGCAGCCTCAGGGGTAAAGACGCCTGCCTGTACAAATGTGCCATGCCGGAAAAGCCGCTGAATGGATAATATACTGACGAAAAAAATCGTTGTTACCGGCACGCGGGGCATCCCCGGTATACTGGGCGGCGTGGAGACGGTATGCGGGGAACTTTTCCCCCGCATCGCGGCACAGGGCTGCGACGTGACGCTCATTCGTCGCAGGAGCTACGTCCACGACAGCCTGTCCGTATACAAAGGTGTGAAACTGCTGGATTTGCAGGCGCCGCGAATGAAATCGCTTGAAACGATCGTTCATACGCTGCGGGCTGTCGGGGTTGCCAAATTCAAGTTACGGGCCGGCATACTGCATATCCATGCCGTCGGACCGGCGTTAGTCACCCCGATTGCACGGCTGCTGGGGCTGAAGGTTGTTTTTACGCATCACGGACCCGATTACGACCGGAAAAAATGGAACGGGATAGCCCGCTTCATGCTCCGCCTCGGCGAAAGGATGGGCGTCAGGTATGCCCACGAAGTCATCGTCATTTCCAATGTTATCAATACGCATGTGAAGAAAAAATACGGACGGACGGATGCCTGCCTGATTTACAACGGCGTGCCTGAACCCGACTTCACGACCGGCACGCAATATCCGGAATCGCTCGGTCTCACACCTCAACAATACATTTTTACCATGGGACGCTTTGTGCCCGAAAAGAACTTCCACCAACTCATCAACGCCTTCGCGACACTGCGCGACAAGCGATGCTGTCGATTGGTCATTGCCGGCGATGCCGATTTTGAAGACGCCTACGCGCGCGAACTGAAAGCGCTCGCCCACCGCGAAGGCGTGATCCTTACCGGATTTGTCAAAGGCGCGAAACTGAACGCTTTGCTCGCGCACGCCGGCGCCTTTGTATTGCCTTCTTCGCATGAGGGACTGCCACTCTCGCTCCTCGAAGCCATGACTTACAACCTGCCCGTTCTCGTGAGCGACATCCCCGCGCATCTTGAAATGGGATTGCCCGGCGATGCTTATTTTCCGGCAGGCAATGAAGAAAAACTTGCGGAAAAACTCGACGCGCTGCTCGACGCAATGCCGTTCCGCCGCACCTATCCGCTGGCACAGTATCAATGGGACCGTATTGCCGAACAGACGCTGCACGTCTACCGGAAATTATCGGATTGAAAATCGTCCGGTTGAAAGGGGTGCATTGCAAATTGTTTCATCCAGTCATTGCTTTCCTGGTAAGTTCAATTTGTAAATGGGAACATTTAGGATAGAAAAATTGTTGTTTTCAAAAAAAAGAATTACATTTGCAGTTCAAAGCGCTATAAAGGTTATTGTATGGCAAAGACAGGTTCAAAAACAAAGGCGGGAAGCGCCGAACCGGATATGAACGGCATGCTTATAGATTCGGTATATATCAGTCCGCTGACGGATTTCGGATTCAAGAGGCTGTTTTACAACAGCGAGTTGCTGATACCGTTCCTTAACGATATCGTCGGGATGGATATTAAAACCGTGGAGTACAAGTCGACCGAAGGTTTGGGATGGTTTTTCGAAGAGCGGACGGCTGTTTTTGATTTGCTGTGCACGACTAACAAAGAAGAGCAGTTTGTTGTTGAAATGCAGTTGGGACAGCAAACCTTTTTCCGTGACAGGGCGCTGTTTTACGGTTCACATGTAATACGCCGGCAGGCCCCGCGAAGGAAGAACTGGAACTTCAACCTCAAACCCGTGTATATTGTTTCCGTTCTTAATTTTAACATATTCCGGGACGAGGCTTCGAAAGACAGGGTGATAGAAAGGGTCTATCTGTATCGCGAATCGGCGGGGGAGCGTTTTTCGGACAAGTTTCAGATGATATTTGTCCAGTTGCCCAAATTCGGGAAAGCGTTACGGGAACTGGAGAGCAGCACGGACAACTGGCTCTTCCTGCTGAAAAATGCGGAAAGGCTGAAGTCGTGTCCGCCCGAGATAACGGGCGAGCCGTTCAAGTTGTTTTTAGAGATTGCAGAAATTAAAAAATTAACACCGGAAGATATGAACAGGTATGAAGTAAGTTTGGAAAAAAGCTATCAAATGCGCAACATCGCCAATTTTGCCAGGATGGAAGGCATGATGGAAGGCAGAATGGAAGGCAGGATGGAAGGTCTGATGGAAGGAGAAATGAAGGGCATGAAAAAAGGCATTACGGAAAAAAGTCAACAGATTGCCGTTAAGTTGCTAATGAGAGGCGAGACGGTTGACGACATTGTTTCAATTACGGAACTGACCCGCGAGCAGGTAACGGCGTTATTAAGTCAACTTCCAAAAGTATAGAAAATCATTTTGCCGCTTATCCGCATAAGGCAAGGAAAGCCTCATGGCTTGCATGCGCAACATAAGCCTGAATAAATCTCCATCAGCCGTTTATAAAACGTCTCCTGCGCGAATTTGTCGCAGGCTTCGGATGCCATGCCGGCATAATCAAACCGCTTCGCGTCGTCTGAGTAGAAAAGATCGATTTTTTCCAGCAGGCTGGCGACGTTGCCCGCGTCGAACAGGTATCCGTTTTCCCCTTCCCGTATCAGTTCGGGGATGCCGCCGATGCGTGCGCCAAGTACGGGCGTTCCCATGCAAAGCGCTTCGATGACGCTGTACGGGTTGTTCTCGTACCATATCGAAGGCATCACGAGAAAACGGGCTTTCCGGACGATGGGATAAAGCGATTCGGGCGACATCTGACCGGTGAAATCAACATGCGCCAGCGGATAGCGTTCGCGGCAGGTTTCCAATAACGGACCCCCCCCGATTATTTTTAGCGGGTAAGGACGGTGCGCGGCTGCCTGAAGCAGCGATTCGATGCCTTTCTCGGCGGATATGCGTCCTACATAACAGTAGTAATCGCCTTTGTCGGTTTCCACAGCCGGCTTTTGCAGCATGAAGTTGGGCAGTACCGCAATCTGTTCGGGCGAAAAGCCGGCTTCCGTCATTTTGGTCTTTAGAAAATCGCTCGGACTGATGAAGACGTTCGTGACGCACGATAACTTTTTGCGGTTCCAGTAGCAGGCTTCCAGATAAGCCATCATACTCGCCAGACGACTGTCTTTCATACATTTGTGCCGGATAACGCCGGTTTTGCTGCTGAAACAGGCTTCACAGACCCTTCCGTTGCGGAAGCACCGGTATGACGGACAAATCAGCTTGTAGTCATGCAAGGTCCATACGACCCGGATGCCTTTGCGGTGTGCGATTCGGGCGACAATCGGCGACAGATAGGAATGTATGTTATGCAAATGAACTACATCGGGCCGGAAATCGGCAATCAGGCTTTCGAATTTGCGGGCTACTTCCCGCGAGTGGAAGAGGCGCATGAACGCGGCGACCTTTCCCGACAGGCCTGCGCCTGAAAAATCAATAGCCGACGGGAAATATTCCGTCCAGGGGGATTCAATGTTTTCAGGGTATTGCATGCTGAAAACGGCGACGTCGTGACCTTTGTCGGCCAGCAACCGCTCCATGGCGAAAACCGCCGTGCAGTCGCCGCCGCGCCGGTAATAGAATTTATTGACTAACAGTACTCTCATGTGTGTCTTTGTTTTTTAGGTCCGCGAAAACCAGTCCTGCCATCATCATCATGAACATGCCTCTGTTGTGCGTCAGCGTCGCATCGGAAGTACATTCGATGAGGAAAAACACGACTATCATGATTGCCATGACCGATTCCCTGATAAATCCTTTCGAGAACATCCGGACAGCCTTTTTCAGCAAACGGATCCAAAAGAAGAAAAACAGTATGACGCCCGCATACCCGAATTGTGCCAGCGCCGGATAATACGTGTCGGCGATGAAATCGTGCGACGACTTGGTTAGTCCGTACATGCTGCTCATATTGTATTTGCCGTAAATCGACGAATAGCTCTCGCCCGACGCATAGGTCGCATACGACGCAAAACCGCTCCCGAAAGGAAAGAAATCCCTGAGGACAAGCGTCGAAAAATAATAAAGCGCCATGCGCGCATACAAATCGTCGGCCGAGCGCCCCGCACCGAACCCCCCCGTGACAAAGTAAAAATAGATTTTATTCCAGGCAACCAGCGCCGTAAGCCCTAAAGCCGCCACAAAGAAAAAGACGTTCCTGAACGAGAATTTCATCTTCGACGGCCGGTTCATGTAGAAGACAAGCAGGATGCAGACAACAAAATAACCGTAATGCTTGGAGCGTGTCGACAGCAGACCGAGCGCAAGTATCACCGCAAACAGGTACCTGTCGGTTTTCGTGTAGTCGCTGCAGTAAAGATACAGGATCGCCAGTACGGAAGATGCCGTGGCAAGACGAGACTGGTGACCGAAAGTGAACTCCATGATATCGTCATTGACAATGCCGGCTACGCCCACAAGGAGTACATAGACACTGCATAACGCAATCAACTGCCGGATGATCTTTTTTTGACTGTCCGAAAAAACGGGACGGATGGCATACACGCAGAAAAACGACAGGTAAGGTTTTAGCTGGATGACAAAATCCGTCAGGATAGCACCCGGCGTGTTCGACCGGATGACAAACGAATAAACCAGGTAGAAGATAAAAACGGAGAGGGTGATGAGAAAAGCCCTGTTGAACTGCCACGCCGCCGATGCAACCAGCTTGTAACCGAACAGAAAAAGCGCGAACAGCGCACACAGCTCGTCGGTATAACTGAATCCCAGCTTGTCGATCATGTCGTAAAAGATCACCCCGAAAATCAGCGCGAACAGCGTCAGGTTGAAAAAATGCCTGTTGATAAAGGCTTGCCGGGTGACTGTAATATGCTGCATAAGGCATCGTTTACTATATAACGTATAAAACCGCAAAATAGTATTTGGAAATGATTCCGGATGCAAAAACAAAAAAAAATAGAAAAATGTTTGCATGTTCAAAAACAATTCGTATTTTTGCCATTGCTTATTTATTATTAACCTATGTTTATAGATAAAAGTAAACCGAAAGCGCAGTCGATCATGGAATCGGTTTTCACCGAAGCCATCGCGAAGTTGTCGAAAACCGACAGCGGACAACCCGTCGGCGCCTTGCTTGTACAGTTGGATTTGGCGACCGGCGAAGTGCACGTTTTCGACGACAGTGAAAATCTGCTTGATAAGAACATTGTTTACGAGTGGGCCGGACAGTACGACAAGAACCCGCGCCTGTTCCGTCAGGCACAGCATTTCATGCGCGTTGCGCTGCAAGCGCTGAAAGCGCGCAAAGTCCTCGACGTCCCCATACTCGCCAGACCCTTTCGCGTGATGATCGTCGATGATGTCTTTAATGAAATCGAAACGGTCTTTACGCTCGAAGGAGGACCCGATATGCTGTCGGAAGGAAGGCTGATGAAAAATTTAGAGCAGGACCTGCAAATTTTTTATAAAAAAATATTTGCAAATCTCGAATGATGTTGTATCTTTGCACGATTAATCGTTTAACTGATGAACGCTTTGTTTAATAATGATCTGATATTTAGATGTTAATCGCGAAAAAAGCCGAAATGGCTCAGTTGGTAGAGCAATTCATTCGTAATGAATAGGTCCCCGGTTCGAGTCCGGGTTTCGGCTCATGAGAATGAAAAACAACGATAGTTATTATAATGTACACGCGTACATAAATTATACGATACCTGCGTGTTCGCACAAATTAAGAATTGAAAAAAAGTTTTATGAGAGACATGGTTCACAAACGGAAAATGGAGAATTGCAGGGGGGCGCCCTGCGGTCGCAACGGTGGAATGGCAGGGTTGCACCTGCATGTTCGCCAAAGGGGATACGGTTTGTTATCTAAAGTTGGTGTTTTGTACTAAAAAAGCAGCATTTGGATAATAAATCACGGTACATTGAAAAAAAAATCGAAAAACGCATTGTTATTCGAAAATGAGTTCGTATTTTTGTACCGATGTAGATTAGGTTTCGAGTAATCTATTATAAGAGAATATGAAGAATATGAGATTAAATAAATAAAATTTTAAGTACTAATTTAAATTAAGTTATTATGAACAAAAAGATTTTTACATTATTAGCAGTTGCGTGTGTGCTGTTTATGGCAGCTTATCACGTCAACGCTAGGATTGTGTCCGATAGATGTATCGGCACTCTCGTGAAATCGCTCCCAGAGGGCTTGTCAAAAGGGATGTACCACATTCAGGTTGACTCTATCTGCCTTAGAGACCAGGGTGACCTAGAACTGAAATGGTTTCCCGTAACGTATGATGGAGGTCCCGGCACCCAGAATTCCGGAGGAGTTACCGGATTGTTTTTACATTTTAACGGTTCGGGTAACACGTTAAGTTACGCCTTGTCGGATGTTACACCTGCTGGAAATCCTGCCTTGCAGGATACGATTGTCCTGGCAGTCACCGAACAGGGACAGGTCGTTATGATTAGCGCCAAGGACTTGAGGAACAACCTGGCATTTAACGGCAAACCCGCCAGGGCTAATCTGGCCGACCTTCAAGCCGCCATGTGGTGTATTGAAGTGGAAGACCCGGCAGTGCCGCAATGGGGTAACTGGCCCACGTTCCACTTTACAAACAAAATTTTCGATCTTGATCTGGATTTTACCGAAGGTATGACCTATGTCAACGACCTCGATAGGGGATGGATGTTTTCGGCATCGCATGAGAATAATCAACTGTTCAACAAAATGCCTTTTTTCCGTAATGACGATCCGGGAAGCGGCAATTATCTCGTGCTCGCAACTAACTTTGTTGCCGGTGGCGGACTTGCAGCCAGCGCACATTCACAACTGAACCTTGACGGAAGGCTTACCTCCAGAAAAGTCACCGTTGAGGAATTTGCTTCTAACTTAGTACCCGGCATGTTGAAACTGTCGATCGTGACGGTTGCTCCGGTCGTGCTGACCGCAGAGGATTTCAATACCAAGCTGGGCAACACAAAGGATGGAAAACCGATTCAACTTTCGTATAGTCCCAAAACAACCATTGATAACCCGTTCAATCATTACCTGCGGGCATTCGAGTCGGAAAATGTGGCGGATTATGGCAAAGCGCGGACGATAAATCCGAGTGCGCCTTCCGCAAATGAGTTGGGTTACTTGAATGTCGCAGTCTATTCAGATGAAAACGGCACTGATTTCGAGGGATATATCGCCAATATGAACGCCGATGACCCCGATCAGTACGAAAACGATAACGCCACCCAATGGCTGAACTTCTTTGCCGTAAAAGCAACTAAAAAAGAACGCGAGGTTGATACGGATGATGATGATTTCAACTATAGCTACCGCTTCGTCTATTTCCCGTCGCAGGATAGCCTTGTCATCAATGCTTACTATGTAAAGCATAACGGTCATAACAAATTCACGGACGGCTGGTTCGTCGACGCCGGCAATTACGATTTCGATCCTCCGGGTACTCCGTACTTTCCGGGACCTCCTCCAATTCCTGCCGTACCCTACGCTCCCTATTATTACGGCCTGTATAATGACGATATTCACCTGGGACTGATTGTACGCTATCAGGATCTGTCGGGCTCGAACGGCGCCAGCATGTTAACTATCAGGGAACATTGGGATAATGTACGCTTCTTCTTCGATATAAACAGTTGCGCGCAGATGTGGTTAGACGTGTGGAGGCCGTCGCCAGGTGTTTATACGATCTGGGATCAGAGAGGCCTCGCACTGGGTATCAAGATGTACAACGGTACCTATACGCCGCAATGGATCAAACTCGAAGACGATATTGAATGTCCCGACCGTATTCCTTCCTATCAGTGGGTTGTCGAATATGCACAGGGTGGAAGATCACAGTCGCGCGTCACCATAACGAGCCGCGAGTTCGGCGATTTCACGATATATGCACCTGCTTTTGCTTCCGAAATCGTTCAGATGAAAAACGTGCTGATCAAGAAAGGATATTCAAAGATTTTCGCTTCGCAGTCGCAGTTCGTGTATGGTCCGCTCGTGCCGGATGCAAGCTATCCGGGCTATGAACCGATCACATTCGCTTTAGTGAAAGGCGCATACCTGACGCCGCTTATCGACGCTAACGGCGCTGATGCGCCGACAGAGTGCGGTACCGGAGGCATGCCCGATTATAGCGGATTCCGTCCGGTTATCAATGCTTACCTCGGACAGGAAACACTCGGTTATAAACACTTTAACGTAGGCAAGAATCCGCTGTGGCCGGATTATGGCAAATCGGAAGATGTAGGCAATGAGAAAGGAATGGATTTCAATGCATTCACGTTCAATTATTATGCACCCAAACTCGACCCGACCCATAACACCTATATCCACTTGGGCGAAAGGTATGATGAACAATTGTTGAAAATAGAAAAGGACGCTAAAACACCGTTCCAGTTCATGATAGGTCAGGAACTGAGGTATAACTCCTACAAGGAAGAAGTGTACGGCTATCCGCTGAGTGTTTGGACTGACCTGGAAATCACGGAATTCGGATCAAGTAAAGTGCTCTACGTTCAACACAAGGTACCGCGTCTCATACGCTACTACTATGAATTGAAAGTAGCCGACTACTATACATACCGTGACGGTCTCGCACAACAGTTCGTCGTTTTGAAAGGCGCCGAGAGAGATCATTCAAGCATCAACAACGCTATGATTTACGGTTTGGCCAATGTATGGGCGCTCCGTGAACCGTTCAAGTTTGCCAATGTCTATCTCCGCGAAACCTACTTCCCGAAAATGGACAGGAAACCGGGCGCTTTTGAAGAGAGAAATAAAGCCGACGATACACGCCGTATATACTATGCCATATTAGACCGTATCGAACTCGAACAGGTCGACCTGATAACCGAATTGGGACCGTATGAGATTTCCGATGTGCTCTATGTAGGCGACGGCTCCACTCCTTACAGCCTCGTGGGCTGGGATGGCGACTTCACCAATCAATGGGTGAAAGCACGCGGAAAAGTTGCTTCAACGATTAATATCGCCACGTTTGCACTCGAATATTTCAACTATGATTTGTACAGACGTCTGCGCAGTACCGAACACGATACGGCCAATCCGCTGGGCGACGGCATGGATCCCGAACTGGGCGCACAACTCGGCACCAACCTCGACGCTCCGAAGACCTTGCGCATCTGGGCAACCCGCAATAACTTCAATTTCCTGTATGAAGATGCCATGAGCGCAATGTCGCAGAACAGGTTTGACACAGGCGGAAAACAAATCAACTTCCTGGGCCAGAACAGCATCAACCAGTATCCTGAAAAATATGCACCCGACGGAACGGTTAAGTACAATTATAATCTGTTCATCGACACGGCTTACATCAACCGCGGAACAGGACCGATCAAACCGCAATACCTGATCGCTGTCGGACAGCAGGTGGTAACCGAAAGATATGTCTACGGATTCGACAACTGCGACAACCTGATCAACGTACCGCTGCAACCTTATATCATCGGTCGTTACTTAGTCAATGCAACCGACTCCGCCCGCGCACCGGGCAGCAATGGCGACTCGACGGCTCCGCAACGTACGAATGAAAGCGGTAAGGACTTCCTGTGGGATACGAACTGGGATCGCCTCTGCTTCGTGCCTGCCGTACATATTCACGACCGTCTCTATATTATCAGCGAAGTCGATAAGAGGTTAATATCGCTCGGTATCGATCCGGCTATCTACTGGGTACGCGACGTCGAGGACAATGAGTTGTATATCAACGGTGAAGTGCTGTTCGATATGACGTTGCCCGGAGGAGCGCTCTACAATACGCAAAGATGTTGGGACATAAGCGACATGCTCGGTACTTACTACGATTTCGAAGACTGGGACAACTATCATAACGACGTATGCTTCTCCCTGCGTTTCACGCATCCGGGAGTAGTCAATCCGGATGAAAACGGCGACGACGTATGCTCCAATTACGACAAGCGTTTCTATATCGAATCCGAAACGAACGACCGTACGCCGTATGGCAATCCGAAGATTGCTCCGGTACAGGGCGGCTGGATCAAGATACAGAACCTGGTGCCGGTGTTAAGCCGCTCCTCGTATGGCGACCCGATTCAGCAAGGTGAAATATTCAATATCGCCGAACCTCCCGTGACCGACTGGCAGGATGGCGTGGCTACGCAAAACGAACGTGTATCGAGTGTTAGCGTGGTTGCAGGCGACGGATTCGTAACCATATTCAATGCCGACGGCAAACAGGTGAAAATAGCCAATATGCTCGGTCAGACATTAACAAACAAAGTGTTGACAGGTAATAAACAGGCAGTTTCGGTTCCGGCCGGTATTGCAGTTGTGACTGTCGAAGGTGAAAAAGCTGTTAAAGTAATTATTAAATAACAGACAAAGAACGCATCTCCCCCCGCTTTTTTTGATAGACAGTTCCGGCAACGGAATGTCTGTCAAAAAAAGACGGGAAGAGTGAAAAAAGGAAATTAATAAATAATAAAAAAATATGATTATGAACAAAAAGATTTTCACTTTATTAGTAGGAGCAATAATGCTTATTGGCTCCGTATTTACAGTGGAGGCACAGTTGCCAGATTTCCCTTATACGCCTAACAAACAAGCGCAGCCTGATGCCACCTTGTTTAGGGATAAGCTGACGGCTTCCGACGTAATTAGTCTGCCTGCGTATGATGATCTTAAAGATTATTATTATCTGCTCACAGTAACCGGTATTGCAAATCCGAAGAATATATCAGATTTCGTGAATCAATTTTATGGTCAGCATAGTAATGTAATATTGGAAGATTTGGTGTTGTGTGTGGATTCATTTGCTGCCGACAATAGATACCTGCGCCTTGAAGAATTGGCAAAGCTCGACTATAAATACGATTACAAATATTGGTACTCGCATAAATTCGGCGCGCTTCGCAGCGCTTTATGGTGTCTGGATTATGATTCGGGCGTCATCGATGGCTCGAACATGGTTTATAACTTCACGCAGATGTCAACAGGTTACCCGTTGCGTGCGCCTTACTATGATCCTGCCGACATATTATCTTTCATACCCTCTTACTGGAGTACAGATCCGGGCGACGGAAATTTGATTTTCAACAACGGCGCTATGGGTATTAATACCGTGGATGAAGATTTAATTGTGGACGGATGGCATTTTTCACAGGTTTATAAAAATGGACAGAATATTCAGCAGAATATGCCGATCTATTCTTATTACAAAAAAGATTCAGTCATCGTGCTTGTGCTGGAACAGGAAATTGAATATGACGATCCTGATTTAGACGATATCATCTATACTTCTGCACCTAATAAAGTTAAAAGACCGGACGGAACAGGCGAAGAGGCAAGAACCGGCGGATGGAAAGTAGCCATGAAGTATGTATCGGTCTATGACCTGATTCACGATAATGCACAGGGCAATGTATATACGGGACCGGACAAGGTTGTCGACAATGTACTCCTTTTCACCTTGAAGAAAGTAAACAAATTCGTCATGAACGCCGACGACTGGAATTCAGTTAGCCGTTCCAATGGCATCGCGTTCTACAAAAACAATGTCACGGTTAATACCGAAGTAACCAATAACAACCATAATCCGGCTATCAAATACACGAATCCGTTTACCGATAGCGGTATCCGGCCGTTGATTGCAACTGAAGTAAACGACTCGCTCTACCATTACGGTTACATGCAGTTCCAGAATTCAATTTCTTCCGGAGCCTATGCAAAGAAATGGCTGTATGTCGATACCGCCTTTGTCAATAACGGTATCAATCAGTTCCTCGCATTCGCATGGTCCGACAGACGCGATAACTCAGTTCCGGCAACGGGTACGATGACCTGGGGCAGCTCGTTTAAACCGTCAGCAGGTAATTTTACGCCTGAAATAAATAACGGGGTTTTAGATAACTTGCTTTATATTTCCGGAGGTTATGACTGGCTTGCTGCCGATTATGTTTACTGGAGACTGGACAGTTTTGTTTGGGCGCTTATGGATAATATTCTTGAAGAAGCCCAAGCGATCGATCCTGATTTGACAATGGACGATTTTATCTGGCAGAAACCGCCGGCAGCATATAACGGAATGGGATTTTATAACAATTCCGGTAATGATATAATATTTACAGTGACTGCCGATGATATAAAATTATTTAGAGATGAAATAACCGCTGAGTGTGCTTTGCTTGGTATAACTCTTCCAGTCTATTGGCACTCGGGTATAGTTACTGACCAAACATATAAATGGCCAAAAGGATATTATTGGTATTATAGTAATGATATTGGAATTGATCCAAATCAGGGTTTGTTTTTTGATCCATCAGTGACTATTAATCCATTAGGTCCTTCAAGGATTGTAGATTTCAAGGTAGGCGTGCATTATACCTTCCCGAGGCCAAATTATAATTATGCTGATCTTAATAAGATAAAAAACAGTTATAATTTTGACCAGGAAAACTTGAAATGGGTTTACCTGAAAGACTCCATCATGGAGAATCAGTCGAAGTTCCGCGTAGTGTACGACCCGACAGCCGACAGCACATTTATCAATGTCTATCAGACGCGTGTAAGGTATCCGGATATGACCAACATTAATAATTCAATTGGCGTACAATGGCCCGCATGGTGGACGAACTCGTTCGGCATTAAAGATTTATCTGTAGGTGCTTTTTCAGATATTCCGCTTATTTCATTTGAAATTACCAGACCTCAGGATCTTTGGACGAGTCGTCTGTACGACGGAAGGAAAGTAAATGCCGCTTATAATGAAAGAACAATTGAACAGGCGGCTATAACTTATTATACCCGAGTTAACTCTCAGATACTGGACAGATCTGATTTGGCTGTTAATATGTTCGGGCGTCAGGTAGCAGGGCATGGACATGGCGATGCGCTGGGACTGCGTCAGGTATCGGGGGGATTTAGTATCTACAACATCCATTCATTCATGGAGTTTTGGCCGAAATCCACGACACCGGGAATAGACAGGGTCATGATCTCGACTGCAGATACAGTGCCCATTGCCATTGAATTTTATGGAATGACTCAAGGACCTGCGCCAGCTGAAATTCCAACACTCGGTACAACTCCTCCCACTGCAAACTGGGGAACACTGAGCCATTATTACGGATGGTCGCAGACGGCTAACGGCATGAATATCTACCAGGACTCGCTGTTCTATGTCGACCTGCAGGATCTGGACGGTTCCACGATCGTCACGCTGAACCAGTCGTATCTCAAGGGCGCCAAGAAGTTGAACACGCAGATTAAACTTACTTACGGTACAAAATGTAAGGCTATCATCGGCCCGAACGGTCCGATAGCTCAGATTGACGACGACCTGTACCTGATTCGCAATACGCTGGGTCAGTTCCTGTGCGTTCCGCTGTGGTCAACCTGCGATTCAATCTACTGGGTAGCTCCTGAAAGATATGAAGACCTGACAAAGATACCGTCGTACCAGTGGGCTATCCTTAACCTGCGCAATACCGAAGGTTCACCATTCGAAATGTATAACCGTGAATTTGAAAAAGTACATATCAGTTATGCCTACGTTTATAAAAACCAACCGGGTCCATTCTATATCAATGGCTTGTATGCTAACGCAAGATTCAACGCCAACCGTAATGTCGTCGGTAAAGCAACAACGAAAGCACAAGCGCTTCCATGGGGTCCGTTCGATCCTAACCCGACAGACTTTTTCAGAAACGACCTGAAGAAACTGTTCGCTGAAACCGAGTATTCGTTCATCCGTCTGGGTAAAACGGTTAAGGAAAATCAACTGCTCGGTTATAAATATATCGACAGGGATAATACTTATATCGATGTATATGCTTTCAAATTCAAACACTTCATCGAAGATGTCTACCTGAGTTGGAACGGTGATGATAATCCGAAAGATTCCGTACTGTATGCTGCCGGTCAAAGCTACAATGACAAGTTGTATTTCAACCTGACGGAAATGACTACGGACGAAATTGGCATGGAGGCTGCAAAAGATATACCCGACTTGCAGGGCTGGGTCGTTCTCGACAAGGAGAATACGGCAGCCGGTAAGGCAAATGCCGACTTCCTCAGTCTCTATAACGAGCTTACACGGAAAGATCGCATATATTACAATAACACAGGCATCGTTCTGGAAAGATTCGGATTCTATAAGACCAAAACTGTTGGCGGCAAGGCGGTACCCGTTATCGAAGACCTCAAACCGCTGGCTCGCCAGGCTTACCGTCTCTTCTATCAAGATTACTACCGCTGGCATCCGACCATACAAGGTCATTATGTGACAGTCGGACAACATGACTTCTATGTGCTTTCTGATAAATCCAACGCATCGAAAGCATATATAAAAGGCTCAGGTCTGATAGACGGCTTGTTCGGTATTCCTCACTTCTATTTCCGCGAGACATTCTTTAAAGTTGATCCGGAAAATGCAAGCAAGGCAGATCCGAGAACCGGCATTCAGGAACGCGACTACTTCGCTCTCATTCAACGCCTCGATACCGCCAGACTTGACAGGATGCATATTGATAAAGAAGAGTACTTTAACTGGGGCGTACCCAAATGGGACGATATCCGCGACTATATGACGCTGATTTATGGCAGTAACGTTGCCGGAAAATTAGAGGATATGATAAAAATCAACCGCGAACATCAGTTGGCGCTTGTGGATATCGATCCGGCATTCCTGTACGCTAAATTCCAGTTGCGCGGCGATGCTGCTACCATTGTCAATATCTCGGCATTCCAGCTTGAGAGAGACGAAGACCCGATCTACCGTCGCTTCCACAAGAACGAACCGAAAGAGAAATTCGGCGATCAACTGTGGGATACCGACATACCCGATACGCTTGAATTCCATCTGAACAATAACTTTGCAGTTAAACTGTTCGAAAATTCAGGTAACTATATCCATCCCAACCAGTCAGACCCGTTAGGAGAAGACGGTGGACGTATCTTCAACCGCGACCACGTGAAGGGTGACTATTTCAGAGATACAATCAAAAATGTATTGAGTTTCCTCGGATCAAGCAATGTCTACGATTATCCGAACACGAACCGCGCATTTTTCCTCGATACCGCCTATATCAATCGCGGAACAGGCTGGATCAAACCGCAGTATCTGATCGTTGTCGACCCGCTGAACCCGTTTGAGAAAGGACTTTGCGATCCGGTAACCGGTCTCACACCCGATCCTAACCCGACTTATGTCATCGGTCGTTATATGTACAACACCGCACAGTATGCCAAAGCAGTGAAAGAT
>Ga0082212_10001988_pt1 | contig 30010 bp, 20 predicted proteins | sample TergutNt197P3_FD_71548 | JGI IMG/M metagenome (GOLD analysis project Ga0082212, IMG submission 71548) | Neocapritermes taracua P3 segment gut microbial communities from Petit-Saut dam, French Guiana - Nt197 P3 | ecosystem: Host-associated > Arthropoda: Insects > Digestive system > Gut ...
GGATTACTGGCTGTTTCAAGGCTTTGTTAGAAAATCTGTTAGAAAAGGGCAAAAAATGAACCATTCTTTAGTGCGTTAAAGAAGCAATGGCGGATATAAAAAAAGCCTTGAACCGCTGCAATTCAAAGACTTTTTTGTTGGTGCGCGAGGGGGGACTTGAACCCCCACCCACATTACGTGGACTAGAACCTGAATCTAGCGAGTCTGCCAATTCCACCACTCGCGCATATTTTGCTCATAGAAATCGTACAAAGACGAGCAGGAATCAGTATAGCAAGAACTAATGTGCATGTCAAGAAAAAAGCAGCCGGAAAAAGCAGCCGGAAAGACTGCAGAGGCGGCCATTGTTATCAGGTTGAGCCATTTGGGTCATAATGACGGCTTGACAAGCATTTTTCCATACTTTAGAATGTTTGCAACAGGGTTTATAAAATAGCATTGACGAGGGGTGTTGTAGTGTATTCAGTGGGCTTTGACAATGACAAGTACTTAAAACTGCAATCCGAGAAAATTCTGGAGCGCATAGAGGTGTTTGAAAACAAGCTCTATCTCGAATTCGGCGGCAAGCTCTATGACGATCAACACGCTTCACGCGTCCTGCCGGGCTATATTCCGGATATTAAGGTCAAACTGCTCAAAACACTGGCAGACAAAGCCGAAATCGTCATAGTAATCAACGCTTCGAACATTGATTCGAATAAGGCGATTGGCGATACAGGCATTTCCTATGATGATGATGTTCTACGGCTTATTGACGAACTGCGCAAAGGCCACCTTTTCGTTGGCAGCGTCGTAATCAGCCAATACCTTGGACAGCCTGCGGCAGATAAATTCAAGGACTATCTGGAGGGGCGCGGCATCACGGTGTATGTCATGCACTATATACCGGAGTCCGATTATCCCAATAATATTCAGTTGATCCTCAGCGATGAGGGCTACGGAAACAACGACTACATCAGAACTTCAAGACCGCTCGTTGTCGTTACCGCTCCGGGGCCGGGCAGCGGCAAGATGGCCGCCTGCCTGTCGCAGCTTTACCATGAGAATAAGCGTGGTATAAAAGCCGGCTATGCGAAATTTGAGACTTTTCCCATATGGAACCGCCCTCTCAAGCATATGATAAACTTGGCTTATGAGTCTGCGACCGCAGACCTTGATGACGTCAATATGATCGACCCGTTCCATCTTGAAGCATACAACGTTTCTGCTGTGAACTATAACCGTGATATTGAGGTATTCCCGATACTGAACGCAATGTTCACAAGGATTTGGGGAGAAAGCCCCTATCGTTCGCCTACGGACATGGGCGTCAATATGGTGGGATATTGCATCTCTGACGACGATATATGCGCCGAAGCTTCAAAGCAAGAATTAATCCGCAGGTATTTCAACACCCAGCTCGATTATGCAAAGGGAAACGTACAAAAATCTGCAGTATCAAAATTAGAGCTCCTAATGAATAACTCGGGTCTTTCTGCTGACGACCGCGCGCCCGTTTTGCCGGCGCTAAGAAAGGCTGACCAGACCGATGGACCATGTGTCGCCATCGAGCTGCCCGACGGCACGATCATAACCGGAAAGACTTCGGATCTGCTCGGCGCCTCGTCTGCGGCATTGCTAAATGCGCTGAAGCATCTGGCGGGAATCGATGATAAGGTTCCGCTTATCTCCCCGGGCGTCATTGAACCTACTCAAAAGCTAAAGGTGGGTTATCTTGGCAACGAGAACCCGCGAATGCACACCGACGAGCTGCTTTTGGCGCTTGCGATCAGCACTACGACAAATCCGACTGCCGGTCTTGTGCTTGAACAGCTCCCGATGCTGAGATATTCGGAAGCGCATTCCAGTGTAATACTGTCACAAGTAGATATCGGGGTTTTTCGGCAGCTGGGGGTCAATATCACCTGCGAGCCGGTGTTTCAAAACAAAAGACTGTTTCATAGATGAAAAGCGACGCATAAACGCCGCTTGTAAACAGGTATAAACAATAGTTTGGGATTCCTTTGCCGCTTTTGCTCCGACCGGAGGCGGCAGAGGGATCCACGCATATGCACAACTATTTAGCAGCCGCCGCGCAGCAGCGCAATCAGCAAGGGATTGCAGTGGCCCGCCGCCGTTGTATTCCCTGTGCGAAGCGGATACTGGTTTGACTCATGCCGCGAATATCGCTGCGAGGTCCAGCGATTCGAACTCGTCTGTGTATACAATGTCGAGCAGGCCAACCCATCTGTCTCTCAACTCGTCGTACATTTCAATTGCCGTAATGCTTCTGAGCGAATCGGATTCATTTATAGTTCCGTACGACGCCGGAACAACGTCGTAGTTGATCGGTATCCTGTAAATAATATGGTATCCGTAAGAAGCTTCTATGACTTCGCTGTAGTCGCCTATATCCAGAAGTAAGCACGCATCGTAGAATACAGGGTTCATATCGCCTGCCTGGAATAAATAACCGTCGGGAAACGGTTCCAATCCGGGATCCTCGCTGTGCTCGAGCATCAGCGAGTCGAAAAACTCGTCGAAATCGTTTCCGTCATAAGCATTGAGTTGGTCGAGTATTTCTTCAATTTCGCTGCGGGGAGTGTCGCTATCGTCATCTGATATAAGCCGAAGAATATGTTTTGCCATCAAGTATCCGCCATCGGCGGTTAGTACCGCAACATCATCGTCTGATAACAGCGAGCCGTATGTGCCGAACAGAACATTAAAAGTTTGGTCAGCAAGATAGTTGATGCTGAACAAATATCTGAATAATGCAACGTTCTTGATTTTGTTGTATTCCCAAAGGTTCTCTAGGAACGTGTCTTCCCCGCCATACATGGCGACAACAGAGTTGAAGTCAGCCTCCATAAGTTCGAGAGTAGAGTCATCAAGCGTTATGTCGGAAAGGCTTGCACCGTACTGTATCCCTCGAAAAATAAGCGCGTTTTCGACTGCGTAATCTATAACCAGTTCGGAAAAGCTGGTATCGTCGTCCGTGGTTTCAAAAAAGTTTGGCAGAATACTATAAGCTGACTCAATATAACTTAATGTGTCGAATATATTATAGAACAGCTCCTCCCATGTGATAGGGTAGTCTCCCGCGATTATCATTATTGTGTCCGGGGGGTATGCGTCAAACGCGGCGTCAAAATCTAAATCAGCCATGGAAATGAAGCCGTCCATGCCTCCTGCCGTCTGCTCGCTGTCTTCGCTGTCTTCGCCGTCATCGTACCACTGCGTAGGCTCGCCGCATCCGGCTATTACGGTTATCAGCATGGCAACGCACAGAATAATAATGATACTCCTTCTTCGCTTCATTTTTTCCTCCTTGGCCGGGTAATACCCGGATTTATCGCAAAAGCACATAGTGCGCTCTTACTATAGCTGCTCAGGGTCTCTTTTGCAATCAAATAGCGATTCAATTTACCGAATGTTCTTATTTTCTGGCGCCTGCGCGGCTAAAAAGTGCAAAGCAATCTGCACCTGACGCACACTAACGTCAATTATCCACAAGTTTAGACCCGGTTGATTTCTGTATAGGGCTGTTGCTTTTTTCAACTTGCGCAAAAGCGTATGCCCGCACAAACCTGACGGCTTCGTCGACGACGGCGGGGCCTTTCAGCTTCAGCGCTATGGCTGGGCTGGTCCCGGCAAGCACCTTCACACGGCCTGTGTATTCAGGCAGGGAGTATAGTTTTGAAATGCTCTCCATATTGAAATCCGCAAGCTTCAGTCTCAGCCATCCTTCATTTTGCGATATCTCGGTTATGCCCACCAGCGACGCCTCGCTGCGCAGCATTGCGATCGAAGTAAGGGCCAAAACCTGCGGCGGGGGATCGCCGTACCTGTCGATAAGCTCGGAAATCATATCGTCGCAATCCTCTTCGGTGCGTATTAACGCTATGCGCCTGTAGATATCCATGCGTTGCTGTTCTGACGGGACGTACTTCTCAGGAATACCGGCAGAAATATTCAAATCCGCAGGGCATCCGGCTTTCTTTTGCGGCTTTTCGCCTTTTTCCTCTAAAACGGCTTCCTCGAGCAGCTTCAGATACATATCGTATCCCACGCTTACCATGTGTCCGGACTGCTCGGCGCCAAGCAGGCTGCCCGCTCCCCTGATTTCCAGGTCGCGCATGGCAATTTTGAATCCTGAGTTGAATTCCGCGAATTCTCTGATCGCGCTCAACCGTTTTTCCGCGATTTCAGACAGCGCTTTTCCGCGTCTGAATGTAAGATAGGCATATGCTCGGCGAGGCGAGCGGCCGACTCTCCCGCGGATCTGATGGAGCTGGGCAAGGCCAAGCTTATCCGCATCTTCGACTATCAGGGTGTTGACATTAGGTATATCGATGCCTGATTCAATAATCGTCGTGCAGACCAGCACCTGTATTTCGCCGGCGGCCATGCGTTCCATAACATCGCTGAGGCTATCCTCATCCATCCTGCCATGGGCGACAGCCAGGCTTATGCCTTCGAGCATTTCCGACAATCGCACTGCGACGCGCGCTATGTTTTCAATACGGTTATGCAGATAATAGACCTGGCCGCCGCGTGAAATCTCGCGCCGTATTGCATCGCACAGGACGCCCCAATTATGTTCCATTACATACGTTTGCACGGGACGACGGCTCTGCGGGGGATCCTCAATGGTTGACATATCGCGTATCCCTGAAAGCGCCATATTGAGAGTCCTCGGTATCGGAGTCGCTGACAATGTCAGTACGTCGACCTGCTTTGATATCTCTTTTAAGCGCTCCTTGTGCGATACGCCGAAGCGTTGTTCTTCGTCGACAACGAGCAGCCCGAGTTTTTTGAAAGCAACATCTTTTTGCAAGAGCCTATGCGTGCCGATAATAAAATCTATGCCGCCGTTTTCCATATCATGCAGCGCCCGCTTGATTTGAGCGGGGCTCCGGAACCTGCTCAATACTTCGATATTCACAGGATAACCCACGAATCGGCGCATCGATGTGACGTAGTGCTGCTGCGCCAGTACTGTCGTCGGAACGAGAATCGCGGCTTGATAGCCGCCAAGCACGCACTTCATTACCGCACGGAGGGCGACCTCGGTTTTTCCATATCCAACGTCTCCGCACAAAAGGCGATCCATCGGGACCGGCTTTTCCATATCCTCTTTGATTTCCTGTACGCATTTTAATTGATCGTCGGTCTCCCTGTAGCCGAATTTGTCCTCGAATTCCGTCTGCCAAACCGTATCGGACGGAAACGTGATCCCCTTCAGGCGCTGACGCTCGGCGTATAGCTTGATTAGCTCCTTCGCCATCTCTTTTGCCGCAGTCTTTGCTTTTGCCTTTTCTTTCGACCAGTCCGTCCCGCCCAGTTTTGAGAGTTTTACCCCGCCTCTGCCGCCATCCTCGTTGATGTGCTCCGTTCCGCCGCCGATATATTTCGCAACCATGTCAAGATGCGTGGCGGGGACATACAAATTGTCAGTCCCTGCATATGATATTTTTATGTAATCTTTTTCTACGCCGTCGACAGGCATCTTAGTGAATCCAACGAAACGGCCGATCCCATGCTGGTCGTGCACCACCAAGTCGCCGGAGGACAGATCGGCAAAGCTTTGCAGATGCTCGCGATTCAGCTTGTCCTTTGATTTCCTTATGCGACGCGGGGCTGTCTGGGCGATTATCTGCCCTTCTGTTATTACAGCAAGCCTTAAGCTTGTGTATTCCATACCCGCCGACAAGTCGCCGACCGCGACTACGCAATTACCAAAATCTGGAAGAGAATGGAGCGTATAGTCCAGTGCGCTGGTCACCCCGTAATTCTCCAGATGTTCGCGCAACAACCTCGCACGGCGTTCATCCCGGCATAGTATTATGGTTTTGTAGTCAGCTTCTTTGTAATGTGCGACGTCTGACATAGCCGTATCAAAACTCCCTCCGTACGAAGGAAGCCGTTTTGAACTGATATTGAGCATTGTTTTTGCCCTGAGCGGGTACGAGGTTCCCATGAAGTTGTCAGTCATTATCAAAGGGTATTCATTCATACGATAGAGAAACCCTTCCCAATCCTCCAAAAAACGAACAAAGCCGCTATCGAGCTCCCCTGACTCAAGAAGAGAAATACAGTCATCGGCATTGAATTTGATAAAACCATCAGCGCGCTCTTTTACGCGCAACGGTTCGTTTATTATCACAATTGTGTTTTCGCTGAGATAATCGAGCGCGGTAGACATTGGGGAAATGAGCTCCATGTATTTGTCGGCAGCGGGGAGATTGTGGGAATTCAGCAGCCTGTCTATATCGTAAGCGATGTTCGTAAGAAGCGCAGGGTTTGTCGACTTCTGCTTTTTTAGCAGCGATAGGCGATCTTCAAGTTCGCCGGCAAGGCCGGAAGCGCCATTACCGTGCTTTCCGCTATACAGTGTCGGAAGTATTTCGGCGACAGGGACTATCCGCGCTTCGTTGACGTCCTCTATCCTGCGCTGCGATGATATGTCAAAGAACCCCATGGTTTCTATTTCATCGCCAAAAAACTCGCATCGTACCGGATCGTCATGTATTGGGGAAAAGAAATCGAGGATTCCGCCGCGCAGGGAAAACTGGCCCGGGCCTTCGACCTGGTCGCTCCTGCTATATCCGCATAGGAGAAGCCTTTCGGTGATCATGCCCAAGTCATATTTCCCGCTAAGTTTCAAAGTCAAAGAGGCAGCGGAAAGCTGCCCCGGAGAAAGAGTGCGCTGCAGAGCGCCGCTAATAGACATGACGACGATTGGAGCTTTATTATCAATGAGCGCTGTCAGTACTGCAAGCCTGCGCTGTTCGATATGACGCGATATAACCTCTGCGCTGTGAAACGTGAATTCTCTCACATTTAGAGTGTGCGCCTGTTCCATTGTCAGCGCAGCGATATCCTGCGCCATCCGCGCGGTCTCGTCTTCAGCCGCGCAAATAACCGCAACCGGGCGCATCGTAGCCGCCCTGATAGCGGCAGCGACGTGAGCGCGATGTATCTCGGACAAACCGGATATGACCGCCGGACACTCGCCTGCATCGATTCCTGCTATAAGACGCTTGAATTCCGGCTCGCCTAAAAGCGATTTTGTCAATGCCAGCATATGATGCTCCTTTTCAAACAGGAAACACATTTATCCCCGATAGAATGATTACCGAGAGTTGATACATTATGATGCTTGATATAAATAAATCTTGTGGCTAAGCTGTTCTCTTTAAGGCAAAAATATCTATATATTGTTTCACGTGAAACAATTTGCAGCAGGCGGCGCTTTCAAACAAACTCCTTCATGAAACCATAGGACTTCTTTTCAAAACCGTTGCTTTCATAGAAAGCGTGCGCTTCGACTCTATGAAGCCTGCTTGTCAGGATTATTCTTTCCATTTTGTTTGCAATTGCGTAATCTTCGATCGCTTTAATGAGTTGCGAGCCGATTCCTTTATTTTGCAGATCTTTTCTCACGGCCATCGCGAAAACCTGCAGATATTCCGTTTCTACATTATACGCAAGACCTCTTTGAACGCCGATAAAACCCGAAGTTTCTCCGTTTATCTCGGCAACGAGGGTCATATGAGTATCGTCCGTATTCATTTTGTCAAGCCTTTTATAGAGCTTGTCTGTATCGATCCGGGGATACCCCAGCTCGTTTTTTATTAGCTCGCCTATCATCTGGTAGTCGCAAGGCTGAGCTTCCCTGATTGAAATTTGCATTATCTAACACCTTTTCATAAAAGCGCAACTGCTCTGCTAAGCTGCTTCGCTGAGCCGCCATATAGCCGGCAACAGAGAGTGTTTTGTTTATCCTGCACCCGCTCTACAGAGGATGCTTTTGTATCCTGGCAAAGCGCCGTGGATATTTTTCCGGCGTGTTTGCCGTTTTGCAGATAAGCGCCGCCTGATGAGTTATATCCGTGCCAGGTATGGAGTAATCAATGCAGTCGCGCAGTTTTGCGCCAAGCGCCTCTATCGCATCGCTCGCCTCAGTGATTTCGTCTGCTGCACCGGCGCCTTTCATCGCTACGAATAAGCCTCCGATACGGACGAAAGGCAAACATAACTCGCACAGCACATTCAGCCGGGCAACTGCGCGCGACAACGCAATATCATAGCGTTCGCGCATGTTGTTTTTGCGCGCAGATTCTTCGGCTCTTGAATGCAAGCAGAACGCGTCGATTTCAAGCTTCGCGCATAATTCCGTTAGAAAATCTACCCTTTTCCCTGTCGCGTCCAGCAATGTCAGGTCAACCGACGGCTCGGCGAGTTTTACAGGCACGCCCGGAAAACCGGCGCCACTTCCAACGTCGATTACTCGCGCTCCTTTGAAATCGCATATCTTAAGCAGGGCGAGAGAATCGAGGAAATGCAGCCGCACAACGTCATCCTCGCCGGATATTGCGGTGAGGTTTACGCTCCTGCCGCGCTCCTCGAGAAAACTGAAATATCGCCTAAATGCCGCGCCGGCCCCACGCGGCAGGACAATACCCAGCTCCTCCGCGCCGCGCGTAACGGCAGCTTCTATTTCACAATTGTTTTCTCTCAAATCTTCTGTTTCAATCTATTGTTTTTGTATTTCCTCTGAATCAATGCAGCATGCTTTACAGCGTCGACAAATCATGCGCCTTTTTTCTCTTTTAGGATGTCTCGTATCTCAGCCAGCAATTGTTCCTGTTTCGTCGGTTCCGGAGGAGCTTCCTCAGTTTTCTTCTGGCGGAATTTATTGAGAGCTTTTACAAATATGAAAACTGTAAATGCTATCACCACGAAACTGATAATGCTATTGAAGAACAGGCCGATGCCAAGCGTGCCGGGTTCGGCGTTGCCGTAAAGTTTAGGCAGCTCGATCTCCCAGCTCTTAAAATCCACGCCGATGAGAATGCCTATAAGCGGCGTCACGATATGGGTGACGATTGCGGTTATGACAGCTGTAAACGCACCGCCGACGATTATGCCGACAGCCATATCGATCATGTTGCCTTTTATGGCGAACGCTCTGAATTCGGCAAAAAACTTCTTCATTTTGGTAGCTCCTTTATACTTTCAATATCTACTATTTGAAATAGTTCTCTATTTGAGGTTTCTAATTGATTGCGACCATCATCGCGGACTAGTATAGTGTTTACGAATTAACCAGCTAATTCGCAAACGCTATACTAGAGCTATGCTCAGCGCTAGTCAAATACAGTGAGGCTTTCGCGCCTTGCCTCCCAATGGACGCGAGGGTGAGATCAAATACTTCGGATCCCGGCGCTTTACCAGGGAACGCCTTCCGCAATCACTTCAAGCCCGCCCAGATATTTCCGCAAGACTTCCGGAATGACGATACTGCCGTCTTTTTGCTGATTCTGCTCTACAAGCGCGGGGAGTATTCGGCTCGTCGCCAGACCGGAACCGTTGAGAGTATGCATAAATTCGATTTTGCCCGACTCAGCGCGCTTAAAGCGCATCGCGCCCCGGCGCGCCTGGTAACAATGCGCGTTTGAGACAGAGGAGACCTCCTTGAACCCGCTCATTGACGGTATCTGAATTTCGATGTCATAAGTCCTCGCCATTGCGGCAGAGCAGTCTCCCGCTGCAAGTTTGACTGTCCTGAAATGGAATCCCAACCCGGCGACCAGGGTTTCCGCCTTGCCTACAAGTTCGTCAAACGCGGCGGGGGAACCCTCCGGCGTCGTGAATTGGACCATCTCCACCTTGTTGAACTGGTGTCCGCGTATCATTCCGCGTTCGTCAGAGCCGTATGTACCGGCTTCGCGCCTAAAGCAAGGGGTGAAGGATATGTATTTCTTCGGCAGTTCTTCTTCTGGCAGGATCTCGTCGCGGTGAAGCGAAACAAGCGCTGCCTCCGCTGTCGGGAGCATGTAATGCAGCCTGTCATCGGTCGGGTTGGCGATTTTATATACCTCGTCGGCAAACTTCGGGAATTGCCCTGCCGTCAATCCGCACTGATATTCAAGCATATATGGGACGAACATCATTTCATATCCGTCCGCCAGATGCGTGTCGATAAAGTAATTAAGCAACGCCCACTCCAGCCTTGCGCCAAACCCTCTGTATATCCAAAACCCGCTGCCCGCAAGCTTGACCCCGCGCGCATAGTCTATCAAGTTAAGGCTCGTACAGAGATCCACATGGTTTTTCGGCTCGAAATCGAATGTATGGGGTTGGCCATAATAGCGCAGAGGCTCGTTATTGTCCTTGCCGCCCGGGGCAAGGTCGTCATCGGGAGTGTTCGGCAGACCGAGCATAAGCTCGTCTATGTCACTCTCCACAGAGCGCAGTTCAATATCAGCTTCGCGTATCCGGCCTTTCAACATATTCATACGCGCAAAGATCTCAGTCGTATCACCGCCGGCTTTCTTTATTTCCGGGATTTGCTTTGATACTTTGTTCTGCTCGGCCTTGTCATTTTCATTTGACGCAATTATCGCGCGGCGTTTTTTGTCCAGTTCCACAATGCGGTCGATATCCGCAGAGTAGTCAGAGCCCCTTTTCAAAAGACTTTGTTTAATATAGTCAGGAGTTTCACGAATGAGTTTAATATCGATCAATTTTATTGCCTCCCATGCTTTATTTTGACCAGCATATCGAAAAGGGAGTCGAAATCATCTTGGTCATAGTACTCTATTTCAATCTTGCCCTTGCCCCGGCTCTGATTAATTGTTACGCGCCGCCCAAACGCCGAGGACAATTGTTTTTGCGCATCAAGCAGATACTCGGTATTGAAGTTTCGCTGTTTTGTGCGCGTCACTTTGTCCCGATCAAGTTTTCTGACGTATGCTTCAACTTCGCGGACACTCATTCCGTTTGATACGGCTACGCGTGCCGCGCTGCACATGGACTCATTGCTTTTTAACGCAAGCAGGGCCCTCGCGCTCCCGGCAGACAATTCGCCGCGAAGTACAAGTTCTTTCAGTTCAGCCGGAAGCGATAGCAAACGGAGTGCGTTTGCTACTGACGGACGCGATTTGCTGACCCTTTGGGCGATTTCTTCCTGGGTCATGCCAAATTCCTCTATTAGCGCTCTGTATCCTCGCGCTTCCTCGATCGGACTGAGATCCTCGCGCTGGAGATTCTCAACCATCGCCAATTCCAGCGCCCTTTTGTCATCGGCGACGACAATGCGAGCAGGCAGCTCATTGAGGCCAGCCGCGCGCGCTGCCCGCCATCGTCGCTCGCCCGCGATTATCTGATAAGACCCGTCGCCCATGCTTCGTACCATCAGCGGAGAAAGGACCCCATGCTCTCGTATTGAATCCGACAGCTCGTCGATCTTTTCCTGTTCAAATAATGTACGAGGTTGATCCTGCCGCGGCTCTATCCGCTGTATCGGCAGGTATTCAAAATCGCTGGGCGTCGGTTCGATTGCCGCGTCACCGAACAATGCACCAAGCCCGGTACCCAGACCTCTTTGTTTCATTGCCAGAAACCTCTCAATCAAATTACTAAGAGTTTCGTTTCATTAATTCCTTTGCAAGTTCCAGATATGCCAGAGAACCGCGTGAAGTCCTATCGTAAACTGTTACCGGTACGCCATGGCTTGGAGCTTCCGAAAGGCGAATATTTCGAGGGATCACCACATTATATGTTTTCTGTCTGAAATATCTCTTAATTTCAGTTGCCACTTGTGATGAGAAGTTTGTTCGGGCATCGAACATTGTGAGCAAAACGCCTTCTATCTCCAAAGACGGATTGAGGGCTTTTTTTATCATGCGGATCGTTGACATTAGATCCGTGAGGCCCTCGAGCGCGAAATACTCGCACTGTACGGGGATGAGCACAGAATCCGCTGCGCATAGCGAGTTGAGTGTCAGCATCTCCAGAGATGGCGGACAATCAATCAGAATATAGTCATAATTGTCGCGGATGCCGGTCAGCACATTCTTTAGAATAAACTCGCGATCTTGCATCATAACGAGTTCGACGCCGGCTCCTGACAGGATTTTATTGGATGGCAGAATATCGCCGAATTTAGTCGAAACGATCACTTCGGCAGCGTTGACGCCTTCAATGAGAACGTTGTAGATGTTCGCGCTGCCCTTGTTTTTGTCGACGCCAAGCCCTGACGTCGAATTACTCTGCGGATCCATATCGCAGAGCAGAACCTTTGTATCCGTCTCAGCCAGCGCAGCGCACAGGTTTACGCAAGTCGTGGTCTTGCCGACCCCGCCTTTCTGGTTTGCTATTGCTATTATTTTACCCATTTGCAGTCAACCCAGCCGCGACTCTCTCTTCGCTCGTTCGGTCATGTCCGAGCAAGCTCGGCCGCGACTCTCTCTTCGCTTGATTATGGCAAAAATGCCGAAATCTTCGCTCGTTCGGTCATGTCCGAGCAAGCTCGGCCGCGACTCTCTCTTCGCTTGATTATAGCATATGTAGGTTGTATTTCAATATAAAAAGCTAAAAATGTTTCACGTGAAACATTTTTAGCCGGAATACGCCCGGCATCAGGGCTGTCAGCAGAGTTATTGCATATGCTCGCGAGGAGCGCTGCTTATGCAGTCGATAATGCGGCGGAAGTCGTATCGAGCTCGACTTCCGCCGCCTAAAGCCTGTGGAGTTTATGTGACGCAATGTTGTTTTATGAGTTCTGAGGTTGCCCGGCAGTGAGATTTTCATCAAAGGTTATTGATAATTTTACCTCCTCGCCATTTCTCCAGACTGTCATTGTCGTCGTATCGCCCGCGCTAAAACGCCTCAAGGCAAATAATAGCCCGTCTCTGGAATCGATTTCGATGTCCCCAAGCTCGATAATGATATCGCCAATGGCGAGCCCGGACTTTTCGCCGGCGGATTCAGCCGCCACTGACCGGACATATGCGCCGACTACCCAGCCATAGAAATCAGCGTGTCCGCTTGTTACAGTTTGTACGGTTATGCCAATATAGGGCCTGCCGGATATATAACCATGCTCAATCAGTTCCGAAGCAATCAGTATGGCGTCGTTTATCGGTATGGCAAACCCGATTCCTTCAACGGAGTTGCCCATAAGCTTCATTGAAACGATACCGATGACATCCCCGTTAGCGTCATAGACCGGACCTCCTGAATTGCCGGAGTTTACTGCCGCATCGAATTGAAACGCGCTTATGCGCTTGTCTTCGACGGTCACGACTCTGTCAAGAGCGGATACAATGCCCGAGGTCATCGTGTAAACCAGATCGCCGAACGGATTGCCAACTGCATAGACCATCTGGCCGACGCGGTTATTATCGCTGTTGCCTATTACCACGGGATTGAGGCCCTCAGCGTCAATCTTTATCAACGCAACGTCGCTGTACTCGTCATAGCCGATTATGTCCGCTTCATACACAGATTCATTGTGGAGATAGACCTTAAGCGGAAGGTTGTTTTCACGAGCTGTCTGAATGACATGATAGTTCGTAAGAATATACCCGTCGCTCGAAATGATAAACCCTGAACCGGTGACAGATCCTTGAACTCCGAAGATGCCACCATAGGCGGGCGCTTCTGTCTCTACTCCCACTACTTGGCTGAGAGCCATATCGTAGATAATCTCTGCCGCCAGTTCTGAACCGGTCCTTGCAACCGGGGCGACAATGCCGAACTGCTGACTGCCGGAATTCTCGCCGCCGATTACGACCTGATTAGTCATCGTAATGTCGAAGTCGCCTCTTTGAAGCCTGTATTCAATTACTCCATATGACGCCGCGCCACTTAGTGCGGCACAGATGATAACTAAGCATATCGCACGCAGGATTCTGCCGGCACGCCCGCTCCGCGCGCGCTTGGGAATATCGGGGTTTGCTTCAGTATTGCGTTTTTTATATTGCTGATGATTGGGGTAAATGCCGGGTGTATACATATCGGATGTAGTCTCGTATGCAAGGCTATATGAGGGCTCGCGCCAATCCTCCGCATATGGCGCTAAAACCCGTTCCCCGGCTATCTCGCTTGAACGCGAGGGAAAAGGCCGCCATGCCGGAGCATTTTCTGCGGATATCGGCTGCGCTTTGGATTCTACGTCAGCCGCTGCAACAGGCTCATGCGAACCAGTCGCCGGCATATAGGGGGGAGCTTCGCTGGCTCCGACCGGCGCTGCCTGTGGGCTGTTGATCATAGTTTCAGGCCTGGGGTGGACGTCAGGCGCGCTGTTCGGCGGCATGGGCGGGTTATGCCCGAAACCTGCATATCCGTTATTATTGTCATCATAGTTGTACTGCATATCCATTTTACCTCCTCGAGTCAATCTTCTTTGCCAGCGTAGCGTAATGATAGATGAATAATGTGTATATTACGTGAATAAAATTGAAATAATTTTTGAAATAAGATTGAAATAATTTTGAAGACAGGCCTATTGATGCGACAAAGTCAAAATAGGAGCTAGAATAAGCCAATATGAGAGCAAAAGGCAAATAATCCTTGACGCAAAGCCGATTCCCGTACTATAATGCAAGATTATATAAACGATACGACATATATGACGAAAACGAAAGGAGCGCCCTGCATATGGCATTTTTCTTTGATGAGCCATCGCGCACGTTCAGCGAATATCTGCTCGTGCCAGGATATACCAGTGCTAAATGCATCCCCGACAATGTCGATTTGAAAACTCCGCTTGTTAAATATAACCGTGGCGAAGAACCTGATCTAAGCATCAATATCCCGCTGACATCCGCCATCATGCAATCGGTATCAGACGACAACATGGCTGTAGCGCTTGCAAAAGAGGGCGGCGTGTCTTTTATATACTGCTCGCAAACTATTGAGAATCAGGCCGCAATGGTCGGAAGGGTAAAATCATATAAAGCAGGGTTTGTCGCCAGCGACTCAAATATCAGTCCGGACGCAACGCTTTTTGACATACTATCGCTCAAAGACAAGACAGGGCACTCAACCGTTGCGGTTACGTCGGATGGCACATGCAATGGCAAATTAGTCGGCCTTGTCACAAGCCGCGATTACCGGGTAAGCCGAATGACAGGCACGGAAAAAGTGCATGATTTCATGACTCCGATCGAAAAACTGGTCACAGCGCCATCCGCGACATCGCTGAAGGAAGCAAATGACATCATTTGGGACAACAAACTCAATTGCCTGCCTGTGATCGACGATCAAGGCCGGCTAATGCATATGGTTTTCAGAAAAGACTATGATTCTCATAAGGAAAATCCGCTTGAACTGCTGGACGCCCATAAAAAGTATATCGTAGGCGCCGGCGTCAATACCCATGATTACACCGAACGTATCCCCACGCTCATAGAAGCCGGCGCCGATGTGTTTTGCATCGATTCGTCAGAGGGGTTTTCGGAGTGGCAGAAGCATACGCTTTCATGGGTGCGCAGGAAATATGGCGATTCTGTCAGGATCGGGGCGGGCAATGTCGTTGACGGAGAAGGCTTCCGGTTTCTGGCGAATTGTGGCGCTGATTTTATCAAAGTCGGCATAGGAGGCGGCTCGATTTGCATCACACGCGAGCAAAAAGGCATAGGACGGGGACAGGCCACTGCAGTCATAGATGTTTGTAATGCGCGCAATGAGTACTATAAGAATACAGGTATTTATATACCGATTTGTTCAGACGGCGGTATTGTACTGGATTATCACTTCACGCTCGCGCTTGCGATGGGCGCTGATTTTCTTATGCTGGGGCGTTATTTTGCGCGATTTGACGAGAGCCCGACAAGCAGAATCAGCATCGGCGGCAATTATATGAAAGAATACTGGGGCGAAGGATCCGCGAGGGCGCGCAACTGGCAGCGTTACGATCTCGGAGGACAACCGAGACTGTCGTTCGAGGAGGGGGTTGACTCCTATGTGCCCTACGCCGGCAGCTTGAAAGACAACGTTGGCCTGACGCTTGGCAAGGTGCGATCGACAATGTGCAATTGCGGAGCTCTCACTATATCGGAACTACAGAAAAAAGCAAAGCTCACACTTGTTTCCGCGACTTCGATCGTCGAAGGCAGTGCGCACGACGTTATTTTAAAAGATAATGTCGCGCCAAAAGCGTAAAAAAACACGAAAAACCGAAAAAACAACGAGAAAAGACGCGTCGAGCCGAAAGCCCAAAAAAAACTTGACGGTTGCAGTAAAGCTGTGTTATTATATCGTTCGCTGATGTTTTGGCTCTGGTGCGCTTCGAGGCGTCAGACAGTCCATTTGGCGCATTCGCAATCTTGAACAAAACAAAAAGTCAATAACGCGGGGTGGAGCAGTCCGGTAGCTCGTCGGGCTCATAACCCGAAGGCCAGAGGTTCAAATCCTCTCCCCGCAACCAAAAAGAAACCCTGTGGTTGCAAAGACCGCAGGGTTTCTTTTCGGAGATTGCGATTTCTGCGATTTTGCCCTTGAAGTTTATGTTTCCCCTCCGGCGACGCGATAATCATGCTATGGTTGACCGACGTCGCGTATCATTGACAATCCTGCATCATCCGGCGGCGATTTGGGAAATGATTGCTGCTTTTTAATAATGATTGTGATATAATCCCTTACGCAATATCATTCCCTTCAAGGATTCGTGAACGACGCCGATTCGCGTTGCGGCAAAACAGGAGGACTGAATATGTCTCAAAAGAAAAAACAAGCGGCGCAAATTCGGGATGAACACGAGCGCGTCAAGCTTTTGCTGGACGCAACACCTCTTGCCTGTTGCCTGTGGAGCCGGGATTTTAATATCTTCGAATGCAACAACGAAAGCGTAAAGCTCTTCGGTCTAAGCGGCAAAGATGAGTTTATGGAGCGCTTCTTTGAATTATCCCCCGAATTTCAGGAGGACGGGCGGCGCTCACATGATACCGAAATAGCGATACTCAAAGAAGCATTTGATGGTAAAAGGATGGTATTTGAATGGCTGCACCAAAAATTGGATGGGACGCCTATACCCTGTGAAACCACGCTGGTACGCGTAAGGTACGGGGATGATTACGTCGTCGCGGGATATACGCGCGATTTGCGCGACCATAAAAAGATGATGGGCGAAATCGAGAGGCGCGATAGGCTGCTGACAACAGGAAACGGCACCGCAGCTTTGCTTCTTTCTACGAAAAACGAGGTCAGTATTGAATCCGCGCTGATGCAAAGCATGGAGCTTGTAGGGCTTTCCGCAGACGTTGACCGCGTTCAGCTCTGGCGCAATGAGATGATAGGCGGTTCGCTTCATTTTGTTCATGCATATCAGTGGTTAAGCGACGTAGGAAAAGAAAAAGCGACCGTGCCAATCGGCTTGAGTTTCTCATACGACGATAAACCTAAGTGGAAGGAACTATTTGAACGTGGCGAAAGCATCTATGGACCTGTATCAGCGCTGGCGCATGATGATCGTGCATTTTTAGAAGACTATGACATTAAAACCATCGTGATAATCCCGCTCTTCTTACAAGACGCATTTTGGGGGTTCTTCAGCATTGACGATTGCAGGCAAGAGCGTAGCTTCACAGATGATGAAATTGAGATACTGCGTTACGTCGGCTTGATGATGCTCAACGCTTTTATCCGCAGCACCCAGGCGGCAAAGATCCTTGAGGCAAACGAGTATACGGAGCTTCTGCTTGAAGCAATGCCGTATTCATGCAATCTCTGGGACAAAGATTTCAATCTTTTCAAATGCAACGAAGGAAGCGTCCGGATGTTTGAAGTCGGCAGCAAACAAGAGTTTATCGACCATTTCTTTGAGTTTTCGCCTGAATTCCAACCTGACGGACAGAAGTCCTTAGAAAAATCCAGACAACTCGTCAAAACAGCATTTGAAAAAGGCACCTATATCAGCGAGTGGATGCACCAAAAACGTGACGGCGCCCCGATCCCAACTGAAGTTACGCTTGTCCGCATTGCTCATGCCGACAATCAAATAGTTGCCGCCTATGTGCGTGACCTGCGTGAACACAAACAGATGATAGATGAAATAAAGCGCAATTCTGAATTGCTTTATACAGTGAACCAGATGGCGAACATATTGCTGCAATCGGAAAGCGACAGCTTTGAGGCTGACTTGAATCAGTGCATGGGCATGATTGGCAAGGCGGTAACCGCTGATCGCGTATGCATATGGAAAAACAAAACCAAGGCAGGGAAGCTTTATTGCGATCTGGTTTACGATTGGCCCGGCGGCGCAAATTCAATGATAAACAAAGCCGAGGCTATTGATGTGTCATATGATGAAAACACACCTGGTTGGGAAGAAATACTATCTCAGGGGAATTGCATTAATACTTCAATCGGCCGCTTGTCGCCACAGGAACAAGCACAACTCAGAGCGCATGGGGTAATGTCGCTCTTCGTAGCTCCTGTATTCGTGCAAAACGAGTTTTGGGGCTATGTGGGCTTTGACGACTACCATAACGAAAAAATATTTACGAAAAACGAAGTGTCTACCCTGTATTCCGGCAGCCTATTGATTGCCAATGCATTAATCAGAAATGAAATGGTGCTGAACCTTAGAGACGCGAACAAAGCAAAGAGCGACTTTCTGGCCAAGATCAGCCATGAGATGCGTACACCGTTGAATGCAGTCATTGGCCTTAGCGCGCTCGCCCTTGAGGATGAAGAGGTTAATGAAGAAACGCGTTTGAATATTGAAAAAGTCAGCAACGCAGGCGAACTCCTGTTGTCAACGGTCAACGACATATTGGACATTTCCAAAATAGAAGCGGGAAAACTTGAACTTATGCCGACAAAATATGATGTCCCAAGCCTCATAAACGACACCATTACGCAAAGCGTAATGTACATAGGTGAGAAACCGATCGAATTTATCTTGAATATTGATGAAACACTCCCTGCGCAACTATACGGAGATGACCTGCGCATCAAGCAGATGCTCAACAATTTGCTCTCAAACGCTTTCAGGTACACAAGAGAAGGCACTGTGGAGCTTGGCATCCGATGCGAGCGAGGGACTGAAGACGAGGAAACGGTCTGGATGACGATTTACGTCAGGGATACAGGCATAGGTATAAAACCGGAATCAATGGACACTCTATTCAGTGAATTTATCCAGGCGGATGCGCAGATCAACCGCCATATAGTCGGATCGGGACTTGGGCTTTCCATCACCAAGAAAATGGCGGAGCTTATGGATGGTTCTATTGCTGCGGAAAGCAAGTACGGCAAAGGCAGCACGTTTACGGTCAAACTGCGGCAAAGGTTTGTTACAGATCAATGCATAGGCGTGGAGGTCGTGGAAAACCTGCAGAGTCTCCGCTATTCCGACCACAAGCGCCGCAGAAATTCCAAGATGGTCAGGCCGAGGTTCCCATATGCGCGCGTATTGGTAGTGGATGACAATATTACCAATCTCGACGTCGCGAGAGGCCTAATGAAGCCATATGGCATGACAATCGACTGTGTAATAAGCGGGCAGGAAGCGATAGATGCTATTCGATTAGAAGCTGTACGCTACAACGCAGTATTTATGGATCACATGATGCCGGGGATGGATGGGATAGAAGCGACCGATCTTATCAGGAAAATAGGCACGGAATACGCAAAAACAGTCCCCATAATCGCATGTACGGCAAATGCGATTGTCGGGAGCGAGCAAATGTTTTTGGATAATGGTTTCCAAGATTTCATTTCGAAACCCATTGACATCGGAAACCTTGACGAGGTAATGCGGCGTTGGGTAAGGGACAAAGAACAGGAAAAAGCGGCTGGAAATCACAGCGGAAACGAATCTCCAAATTTGCCAAATGAGCAGGAACAGCGAGTCATATCGAACAGGAGAAGCGGCATAGACCGGCGCAAGGCAAACATGAAACTCACGGGGCTGGATATCGATAAGGGCATAGAACGCTTTGGCGGCGATAGGGAGTCCTTTTTCAAAATCCTGCACTCGTATATGGTCCACACCCGCCCTCTTCTCGACTCAATAAAAGACGTCACCGAAGAGCAATTGGCTGACTATGCCATAGCGGTGCATGGGATAAAAGGATCAAGCCGCGGCATTCATGCGGATATAATCGGCAGCGCGGCGGAAAATCTCGAAAAAGCGGCCAAGGCGGGAGACTTCGGATATGTCAGCACCCATAACGACACTTTCCTTAATACTGTGTGGAAACTTATTTTTGACCTCGAGGACTTGCTTTCGAATTTAGATACCGGTGACCCAAAACCGATAAAGGACAAGCCGAATGAAGAGACGCTGTCCCAGCTTCTTGAGGCCTGCAAAGCCTACGATATGGACGGCGTTGACGATGCAATGGCAGAGATTGAAAAATATAATTATGAAGCTGACGAAGGCCTTGTAGCTTGGCTGATAGACAATATAAGGCAAATGAGATTCAAAAAAATCGTCGAGAGGCTGACCAATCAAACCGATAAGGTTCTATGACTCGAAAGATATAGAAAGGAGGCCTTTGAAATGGGAAAAAATCGTGACAGGATTATTCTAGTGGACGATCTTATTCCTAATCTGGATCAAGGGAGGAATATTCTCAAGACTTTCTTTGAGGTATTTCCGGCGCCGTCTGCCGAAATACTTTTTGAAATTCTCGAAAATGTTATTCCAGACCTGATCCTGCTGGATATAGAAATGCCGAAAATGAACGGGTACGAAGTAATAAAAAAGCTAAAATCCGATCCGCGCTATTCTGACATCCCCGTTATATTTCTAACATCAAAAGACGACGATGAAAGCGAAATGGAAGGATTTGATTTGGGCGCGGCGGATTATGTGACCAAACCTTTTTCCGGGCCTCTGTTGCTCAAGCGTATCACGAACCAACTTTTGATCATACAGCAGAAAAAAGAATTGCTGGAAGCCCATAAAAAATTAAGGTTATACGCGGACAATCTGGAAATCAAGGTAAGAGATAAAGACGCCGAGGTAATTGACCTGCAAAACGCGATCATAGCTACCGTTGCTGATCTTGTGGAGTATCGCGACAAACTCACGGGAGGGCATATAGCGCGCACACAGCGCTATTTGCAAGCGATTATCGGCGAAATGGTACAAAAAGGTATATATGCGGACGAAATATCAAAATGGAATATGGAGTTCTTTTTTCCTGCGGTACAGCTGCATGATGTGGGCAAAATCGCTATTTCCGACATGATCTTGAATAAACCGGCTAAACTCACCGCAGAAGAATTCGAGATTATGAAAACCCATGTAGCCGTGGGCGTGGACGCGATAGAGCAGATCATGAAAAAAACCAAAGAACATGCATTCTTGAGTCATGCGATGCTTATCACAGGGACGCATCACGAAAAATGGGACGGCAGCGGATATCCCGTTGGAATCAGAGGAAATAATATCCCGCTGGAAGGGCGCCTTATGGCAATCGCGGACGTATATGACGCATTAGTCTCAGAACGCCCGTATAAAAAAGCATATGCCCATGAAGAAGCATACAGGATCATAAAAGACAGCGCAGGAAGCCATTTTGATCCTGTTTTGGTGGAGGTTTTCCTTAATGTCGAAAATGAATTCAAGCGTATAGCGCTAGAAAACATGGGCTGATTGTGAAATACCACACTATATCAAAGAAAACGAAGCCTCAAAGGGCTTCGCTTTCTTTCAACAAGTGGCAAATTCGGGCTATAAGACACTTTAGCCGTCAAATCACCACTGGATAGTTACGACGGGCTTTATTAAATCAGCCGGTTTGTTTTTCATGAGCATAAGAGCTTCTTCGATTTTATCAAAACCGTTGAACCGATGGGTCAGTAGTTTTGACGTATCAATGCGTCCGGTAACCATAAGAGAGGCCAGTTTTTCCATTCTGCGCCTGCCTCCGGGCATCAAGCCTGCTGCGATGACTTTGTGTCCCATGCCGACTCCCCAGTCCACTCTGGGAATTTTCACGAAATCCCCATCGCCGAGGTAATTGACATTCCCTATACGGCCTCCGGGTTTTAGCATTTTGACAGCGTCCTGGAAAGTATCGCAATCGCCGCCGGCGATGATAACTTTGTCAACGCCCTTTCCCTTGGTTTTTTCAATAATCTGATCCGAAATGCTGCCATTTTTATAGTTGATAATATCTGTTGCCCCGTATTCTTTTGCGATCTTCACGCAATCCGGCCTTGTACCCACGGCATAGACAAAAGACGCGCCTTTCAGCACGGCCCCGGCCACGCCCATCAAGCCCACAGGGCCAATCCCTACTACACATACCGTGTCACCATATTCCACCTGTGCCAGCTCTGCGCCGTGAAACCCGGTCGGAACCATGTCGGACAGCATAGTCGCGGCGGCAGGATCCAAACCGTCGGGAAGCAAGGCCAAGTTTCCGTCCGCATCGTTTACATGAAAAAATTCTCCAAAAACGCCGTCCTTGAAATTCGAAAACTTCCAGCCGCCCAGCATCCCTCCGGAATGCATAGAAAAACCGCCTTGCGCCTCGACGGAATTCCAGTCCGGCGTAATGGCTGGAACAATGACCCGATCACCCGGCTTGAAGTCTTTGACCATGTTCCCGACCTCAACTACCTCGCCAACAGCTTCATGGCCAAGGATCATGTCGCTTCTTTCACCGATGGCGCCCTCCCATACGGTATGTACATCCGATGTACAAGGCGCGACGGCAATAGGACGCAATATGGCGTCCATCGGCCCGCATACAGGTCTTTCTTTTTCTATCCAACCGGTTTTTCCAATTCCTAGCATTGCATAGCCCTTCATACAGTTACCTTCTCTCCTTAGTTTTTTTTATTCAATACAGCGTGACTATAGCAGTTTGGTTTCCACGCTGAAATTACGCTGAATCTTAAGCGGACTGATTATGCGCCAGACCGACTCGGGCCAAAGATTAATATCCAATTATTTCCATTTGGCTTTGAAATCCTCGTCTCTTGAACTTCGGCTTATGATAATGTAACATAGTATCGTCAGAAAGGCAACGCTAAATTTCGTGAGGGAAAGAGAGAAATGCAAAATGATTGAATTGCCCGAAGCCGTAGTTTTATCGCGGCAGTTGAACGATGTCATCACAGGAAAGCGGATTGCGAAAGTTATTGCAGCGGGATCGCCGCACAAATTCGCGTGGTTCTTTGGGGAACCCTCTGAATACGACGCCCTTTTATGCGGGCGCATGATTGAAAAGACTGTACCATACGGAGGAAGGGTCGAGATTGCGGCGGAGGGCGCGTGCTTGCACTTTGGCGACGGAGTAATTTTACGTTATTACAAAGCCGGAGAAAAACTCCCTGCCAAACACCAGATGATGATCACTTTCGATGACGATTCCGTACTTGTCGGGACAGTCGCAATGTACGGCGGCTTGTGGGCATTTTTAGAAGGAGCTATGGACGACAACTTTTACTACGCGGCTGCGAAAAACGCTACATCGCCGCTTTCAGACGCGTTTAATTATGAGTATTATCAGACATTATTCACCGAAAAAAGCCTTAAAATGAGCGCTAAAGCCTTCCTTGCCACCGAACAGCGCATACCGGGACTCGGCAACGGAGTCTTGCAGGATATTTTATTAAACGCCAGGATCAACCCCAAGAAAAAGATGAACACTCTGTCAGACGAACAGCGCAGCGGAGTTTTTGATAGCGTGAAGTCTACCCTGGCTGAAATGACCGAAAGCGGAGGCCGCGATACCGAGAAGGATTTGTTTGGAAATCAAGGCGGCTACAAAACCAAGCTGTCCAAAAACAACGCGACATTGGTTTGCCCTGATTGCGGAGGCGCGGTGAAAAAGGAAGCCTATATGGGCGGAAGCGTTTACTATTGCGAATGCTGTCAAGAAAAATAGGACACTGGAACATGCAAGTGGTGAAAAAACCGATCCCCTCCCATCAATCAGCTATGTAGCCTGAAGTCGTGTCAATCGCGATCGTTTGCGTGGCTTAATCCCAATGCAAACTGTTCATCGCTTTGCATAATTTACCCACCATGAAAAGCTTTTCACTAATAAGCTATTCAGTTATTGTTGTTCCATAAAATGTCACGCTCACCACGCTATCAGGATTCGTAAAGTTCATCGTGTAGGCGAAAGAAGCCGTTATTAATGAGTCAAACATACTTGAGTCGAACCTAGGGTGAATAATTGTTCCGTCTTCCAGCAGAATCGTGACGGCGTCGGTTTCAAGGATATCATATGGGAATGCATTGTTGAAGTAATCAGCTTCCATCAGAAACTCAATGCTTGTCGCGCCGAGTTTTACCCTGACACTGTTGCCTTCAAACTCTCCGTCGATCAATCGCGGTGCAAGTACGTTGTCGCCGGAGACAGTAAACTCCCAGTTGCCGGTTATTACATAGTCTGCGCGGCTGCCGTTCCATACAAGCGTTAAGTCGTTCGGATCTAAGTCTCCAATATCTATGTATGAAAAGCGCATCTCCGTAGCGGCAGAAGCCGACACGCCGTTGCCCCATATAATCCCGCCATCCGGTTTTTTTACTCCAAGGAATGCTGAACCCCAACCATACGCAGAGGGATCAGAATCTCGAAACGCGATAGTGATCCTGCCCCCGCTTTGCGTGATCCCGGTGACCTCGATGAACTCCGCGCCAGGCACAATCACCGGAGCGTCGATGCTCAAATGCTCCCCGATATTGAACTGCGTGGGCTGCTCCTCATAATAGTAGGTGATGCCTGAAGCGATTTTGACTATTTGTATTGTTGCATCACCTGGATTGACAGGCGAGATAAACAAACTCGCGACAGCGGTATTTGCGTCAATTAGCACCACGCTGACATCACCAGTACTAAGAGGATGTTCCATTAATCCACTTATTGTCAGGAAAAGGAGCGAGTCTGATAATCTTCCCCCTATCGGGTCTGTGATGCGCAATTCCAGATACAGTCCGCTGAGGGCGGATTCAAAGAACGCAGCTATCGGTTCAACTGTGACTTCGTCTTCACTTAATGCCTCATGGGGTTGCATAATTATATCGTCGCCTGTTTGGATATACGGAGCGGCTTCTTTATTCCTGAAAATAGAATCGAATACTGAACCAAAGTCAATAATACCAGAGAAAGCGAGCGCGGTTGTGGCGAGCGCGAACAATAACGCAACGGCGACTGCGGCTATCGCAAACTTTCTTGCAAAATGCCTGGGGGCATAGTCACCAGCGGCGGGTACAGCGTCATGTATTTTGTGCATAGTTAGCTCCTTTATGCGATCAGCGGACCATTCTTCATTTGCGTATACGCCGCTGTCCGGTTGTCTTATTTTCATATCCCAAATACCTCCTGACTACCGAGGATAGCCTGTAGTTTTTTCTTCCCGCGTACGAGGCGCTTCCTTACCGTCGCTTCTTTAATTCCGGTTTCAGCAACTATTGTAGCAACAGTTTGAGAGTCATAGTAGTGCCGTAGGAATATTTCACGGTCGAGCGTATCCATCGAGAGGATTGCATCCTTCACTGCTTGACGTTCATAGTTTGTGATAATAGCGTTTTCAATTTCTTGTACAGCGTCCGACATCATTTCGTCGTCGAGCGGTAAATCATTACGTATCTCGCGCAGTTTGTTCTTTGCCTTATTTCGCGCTGTTGCGCTAAGCCATGCTTTGATCTTCTCAACGTTTCCGGCGTTCTGCCACAATGCGAAGAATACATCAGCCGCAATCTCCTCAACATCTTCGTGCGTAAGGCTTTCACCTACAGTATTGCGGATTATGACGCACACATAAGCGGTGTATTTATCTATGATCTGAGCGAGAGCGTTTTCATTTCCGCGCCGGACAGCGCCAAGTAATATTGCATCAATCATTGCCTATGGATCACCTCTTTTTTTGTTCAACGGCCGCCACTTATATAGACACAAAAAAACGGCAAATAGAGACATAAAAAAGGAAAAAAAGTCATTCGAGAGAGTTGAAATGCAAAAATCTCTTCTTTTTAAGAGCAAAATATTTCATTATCAGAGAATTTTCCTTGACACGCTAAACCCACGCTCTACTGCGTGGGCTTTATTTGTCATATAATGAAATATCTATATAAAATTATGTGCCTCTTTCAAGTATAGTATAGTATTTTTTGAAAATGTACCTCTTGTTCCGTATTTTTTTCGGGGTAATATCGTTTAGAATATTGTTCTTTTCAAAAGCCTCAATAATTTTCGTTGCTGTGGGGTGCGAAATATTCAGGTGACGTGAAGCAAAGCTAATATTTATTACCGGATATTCAAATATTAAGTCAAGAAGTCGTTGATGATTACCTGATGTATTCTTTTGCGAATAGAGGAATCCCGAGAGTTCCGTCCTAAGATTGATAATCTCCTTTGCTGATTCTATCGACTCATCCGAGGCAATGGCTATACCACGTAAAAAGAATTTTATCCAGTTTTCCCATTCTCCTTTTTCTCTGACAGCCATAAGCCGATCATAGTATTCTGACTTATTTAATTTAAAATAATAACTCAAATAGAGAAGCGGACGACTCAATATTTTCTGTTGGCATAGCCAGAATGTAATTAGTAGTCTCCCCACTCTGCCATTTCCATCAAGAAAAGGATGTATTGTTTCAAACTGAGCATGAACAAGGGCTATTTTTATTAAAGCAGGAATTGGATCTTTATTATATAAATATTCTTCTAAATCGTTCATTGCTTTAATCATGTCAGAAACTGCTGGAGGTACGAATATTGCAGTATTCAGAGTACTACCGGGTGGGCCAATCCAATTCTGTGAAGCTCGGAAATTGCCAGGATCCTTTGTGCTACCACGTCCGCTTGCGAGCAATTCGTAATGAATTTCTCTAATAAGTCTTAAACATAACGGTAATTCTGAAAGTCGCAACAACCCATAGTTCATTGCTCTGACATAGTTTACCACTTCTTCAACATCTAGACCTTTATTCTCGTCCTCGATATCAATAACGTCAATCAATGAGGCTTGCGTACCTTCAATTTGGGAGCTTAACAAGGCTTCTTTTCTTACGTACATGGCAACAAAAAAATCTGGATTCGGTAAAACTTCAGTAATCCCATCTAGCCTACCAAGTTTTCTATCTGCAAAAGAAAGTAGCTCCTGCATTTCGTCATCATAAATAATTGAAGGGAATGGTGGTAGTTTTTTAGGAACAAAAGCATGGTATCCAGTGAGTTGTTCTGCATATTCACCGGCTCGGTTATTCATTATGCCGCCTCTTTCTCAACAAGTTATCATCATGGTAATAAAACAATCATACACTATATTTTAATTATATGCAATAAAAAGCATAGTAATTAAATAAATAGTAAATATATTTAATTATATTCTGTCAAAAAGGCACTAATGTAAGTAGTCTTACATTAACTATGCTTTAATAAAATAACTTACATATAAGCTCGTTGTCTATCCTACTGTGGAACTTACTATGGGAATTTACGATTATTCCATATTTGTTGATTATTGAGCACGCTTTTGATAAACTGATACCGTTAGTATTATTATCTGCGCGTAAGGTTAAGCAACCAGGCGCTAACACGAATTTATACCGCATGGAACTACATATAAAGAAGTGCGTCCAAAGACTTGAGGTGAGCTATTTGAAAAGAGATATAGTGTTTAGAATTGCTCTTGTGCTTCTACTCTTTTCGTGTGTTGGTTGCTCTAATATACCCGGTCAAGCAGCGGCGCAGCAGGAAACGCCTCCAGTAAATAGCCCTATAGAAATGCAGCAGGAGTTTCCTCCAGACTATAGTCGCGCAGAATCAATTAAGATTACAATTTATGGCGGCACAGCTACCGGGCAGAGTTTTATTGTGAAACGTGCGGATGATAGTATGATGTGGAATCGGGAGGAACTTCCGATTGATAGTACCGGAACGCCTTACCACCCTGGCATCAATTTTACTTTCAAAGCTCCCGACGAGTATCTTTTTGATGTTCTTATGGATGTAATGTTTAACGATTGGGAGTATTTGCCGGGTAAACATACACATACCGATGAAGAAGGACATTACAACATCGCTGTTTATGATGATGAAAACTCCGAAATAATGTCATTTGACTTGTTCTATCAAAACTGCGTTTTGTTTAACGGAGCGTTCTACTCAATATCGCCCGATAGCGATCATGTAACCGGACCTATGATTGATGTGTATCCATTTACGACTGCATATTTCATATACAGAAATCTATACTCAGCAGTATAAGCAGATAGCCGCTAGTGGCTTGGCCCTTGCCGAAAATCCATTAGCCAGATTTTCTGAATTGCTGTGTTGAAGTATGACCGCTAGGTGCGTAAAGGTTCGGAAAAGCAGGCTGGTTACTTACTTTATATAACGTGGAGCGGGAGTATGGGTGTAGGAAGAATAGTAGCCACAGTTTTTACGGGCGCAATAGCGATTATCGTGTTCTTTATAACCTGAAATCCCGAAAAAATATATCTAGGTGGGAGACTCAACGCCCAGCGCGATATAGAGCTTCCTTTGTTTATCAGTAATTTCCCCGTAATAGGAAGCGCCGCCTGGTTGCTGATAGGATTCAATTACATCCAGTTCGTCAAAAAGCTCCTGCATAGTGTAGTTTTTGAACAACCCGGCTTTATCCATTGCCCGCTTGACATATGACAGATAGATCAGCGCTACGAATTGCAGGAAGAGTTTCCCCTCTAGGTTCTCTTCCGACGACACGGAGGTACGCCTCATATTAAGCCGATCTTTCAAGTCTGTGAATGCCTTTTCTATCATATCCTTAGAGCGGTATATCTTGAGCGCTTCGACAGGATCCTTTACTCCGTTTGATAAGAGCACGAAAAACCCGAAGTTTTTCCTAGCCGAATCGATCGCTGCTTGTATTGGCGCAATACGCATGCCACGTACCGGCGTTTCAGCGACATAGAAGTATTTTGCATAGTTCTTCTCATGCCCCTCTACACGCTTCCCTGAACGGAGTTCTTCCTCAAGCGCGTCTAGCATCTTGTTGAACCGTATCTTCTCATCCGCTGCCAACTGGTCGTTGTAATAGATATGTACGTATATCCGCCTTGCTTCATATATGACCTCGCCGCTGCGCACCTTAGTGTCTTCATACGGCCAATCGATCATGTGCGATATGATGAACAGCCCTGTTTCGGAATTGTAGTTCTCCCTCCTGTCAAAGTCAGCCCTCTCAGGCTTTAGCTGCTCCTGGATGTATTTGAGCGATATCTTCGCCCCTATGACGAATTTGTGATGGCCTTTGTATAGGGCATTGACATTCTTAGCGCTGTAGAAACCTCTGTCCATGACGATCTTGATCTTTTTGAGATCCAGGTAATCTATCCCCTTAAGCAGGTTCTCTATTGTCATCACGTCTGTAATATTCCCGGGCAGTTTGCGGAAGTATGCCGGCAAACCGGATTCTTGGCCAAGCAGTAACGCAAGGTTGATTTGCGCGAGGCTGTCGCCGTCTTTGTTCTTTCCGTACTTGACTTGCTTTAGCTGCTCCGAATACGAGCTGATAGATGTCGAATCATAAAACAGGTATTCTGTTTCCGCACGGCGCTTTGACTGCTTTCTGAAAAAATCCATCTTCGCCGCTTCCGTTAACAAAGGCAACATGTCGCTGCTTCTTTGTGACGGTATGTCCCGGCCGCACGGGTGGTCATGAGTCGTTGCCCACCGCTTGAACCGGTACATGGGGGAGAATGGCTCTAACGCCAGATAGTACGATAATGAAAGGATTTCTTTGTGGATACCGGGAAAGCAAGCCCGCAAGTCGGTTTCAATTCCAAGCTCCTCGCTGATCCTGTCGAATAGATACGTTGTTCCCGAAAACACCCGCTTGCACTCAGATGCAGGGACGGGGCCGCGCTTCCCGGATAATGCCTTTTCCTGTTCGAGTTCCTCTTTGAGCGCCTGCTTCTTATTGGGAACGAACACACCGTCTATTATCCGCCCAATATACTCGCGCTTCTGCTCTGAACGCTGCTTCTCTTTGTTCCAAACAGATTTATATACGTAAGCATACTCCCGACCGTTAATGATTTGCGTTGACTGCGGCATCGATCATCACCACCTAGATATATTATATATCTAGTATGTATGATTTGTCAATAGCAAATATCTTGAATTATCCCATTATTGCAATACTTTTAGCGATTTTTCGCTCTCTCATAGATATATTTTTTCGGGAGGGCAGGATTCAAGCAAGGTGCTTATGGCACCGTCAAGCATATCATTTACCAACTCTGCATTTGGACTCGTCCCAATTGTCCAAC
>Ga0082212_10001989_pt1 | contig 30008 bp, 27 predicted proteins | sample TergutNt197P3_FD_71548 | JGI IMG/M metagenome (GOLD analysis project Ga0082212, IMG submission 71548) | Neocapritermes taracua P3 segment gut microbial communities from Petit-Saut dam, French Guiana - Nt197 P3 | ecosystem: Host-associated > Arthropoda: Insects > Digestive system > Gut ...
TATACCTGTATATCAGCGTATCCTGCGCAATAATATGCAACAGGGATAATAACCCTATCAGCGCAGTCAATGCTGCTTTTGTTATCTTATGATTAATTCTCATATAAGGTATTTCAATCCCGCCGCGGAAATCTGAGATCTATCTTTGGTCTGTTTATTATATACTTTTTCTTTTCTTCTTCTCTAACCCAAAATCTCTTTCTATACATTTCTTCTTCACTAACCCAAGTTCCACTATATCGATTATATATATCGAAGCTGCCTTTTAAATACATTTTGTCTTCTCTGATCCAAAATCCATTTAAACCTTCGAAAGCAATTATTCCCGATGAACCTGTAAAGTAGTAGATCATGCTTACATAGTCGGTTTTGTAATGAGGTATCGTGTAAAATATGTAAATGTTATCCAAACCGTCTGTTTTATGCGTATTTACCCATTGAACACCAATACCCCTATCAATACGCCCAAATAAACTTTCTATCCGTTCATCGTTCTTTCCGCTAAAAAAAAGTTTCCAGTCTGCTTCATATTTCATAAACCATTGACCGGCGCTATCAATCTTGAAATGAAAACGATAAGGCGAATTGGCAGGAAAATCATCGAATAATCCCTCTATAATAAAAACGGAGTCGTGTAAATAATAGTGCACAATATTGCTGCTTTCAGGCCTCCGTCCGTCTATTGGATTCATATACCTGTATATCAGCGTATCCTGCGCAATAATATGCAACAGGGATAATAACCCTATCAGCGCAGTCAATATTGTTTTTTTATAAAGATCATTCATTTTCTACAGGTTTATATGTTAATCCCGAAACTTTTTTATGAAACTCTTCTATTTCTTCTTCTTTTGTGGTTATAATACCTTTAGCTCTCTTAATTAAAACCCTTTCTGAAATCCATTGTTTAAATTCATCCGATTTATCCAAACCCCTAAAGGATAGAAATTCCAAATCTTCATCACTGTAGCCTAAGTTATAGGTATCGTTATACTCTTTCATCCCTCTATATACTAACATTCTGGGAAAAGTATTATGAGTATCAGGATCTATCACTCTTCCACCTGCAGTATGAAAATAGATATGAACAGCTTCTTGAGTGCCAAATGCCCAACTTCCATGCCCCATATATACGAAGCAGTTGCCAACCTGAATGCCTTGACTCAGGAATTTAGAGTATTCTTCTTTTGAAATAATGCGTTTATTCATAACTGTCCTTTTCTAATCTATTCAGGATTATTCGTATGATCTATTCCATTGATTTTAATCTCTTCCGCTGTGATACGAATCGTGTACGAAACGGTTGAATAACCAATTGACTTTGTATATTCGGCACATCGTCCATTCGCAAACTCAATAACAATCACCGGATTCGCTATTCGGCTGAACGATGCAAAGACAATTGACCCCGAATGTTTCACACTTCGATTGAACATCCAATTGTTAATCTGCTTGTCCGCTACATGATTGATTGTCAAAGTCATTATACCTCCTTTTACCTCGTGTTGAGGCTCTCCCTTGTGATCGCATAATTTCCGAAACCGAATATTAAACGTCTCAATTTCATATTCTTGACCATTCAATATCAACTTTGCATCAACCGATGTGTCATTAAGACCCAAAGCGCTCGCAGCCTGACCTGCTATTTTTCCTGCATCCATAACTTTTCCGTTTTATATTAGTTTCCATTTCTTTGATACACTATCTGCTGTTTGAATAATCAACCCGTTTTTTTTGATTTTGCGGCGTTATTTGCAGCGGAAGTGTCAGGAAGATTTTCAATCATCAAACCAAATAATATGCTTAAAATCTGAAATATAAATATTGAGGTTTTCCAAACTTTTGTCTGTCAATATGAAATAAACAAAAATATCAAACCCGTTTTTTCCTGTAACAATAACTCGACCGCATGTAAAATCCTGCTTGTGTTTCGCGCCTTTCATGTTAAACGGATAGCTTAACATATAGTCCGCATTAAAAACAGACCTGGCTTGAATTTGCGGATAATAAAGAAACATCATTTTCATGTCTTCGATTTCCTGTTTAGTGGTAGTCTCAAATTCTCCACCATATTTAAGTTCACTTTTAATTCGATTAAAAGATATATATTGTGGTTGAGTGGTTACCTCATAACTGTTTTTCGCGGTATGCCAAACTCGGTCTATAGTTGCTTCCTGTGTATAAATCAGAACTTCACATTGTCCGTCTATATGAGATAACTTGCATCTTATTCGCATCTTTCCCAACGGACAGGATTCGTTGTCGCAGGCGTAACCCCAATGTCTAAAAGCCGTGGCAGTGTATTGTTCAGAGGGTGAAAATGTAATACCATTTAATTTTAAATCATCTTCAAGAGAACGTGCAAAGAAAGCTCGTGCCTTATCGTCAGGCTGCCACCAGGAAGTGATTACTTCATTCAACAAAACGGAATCCTCTTCAATCTTAATTAACGCGGCATCTCTTATACTCACTACACGGGATTGGTAGCCTATATATGTGACAATAAGCTCCGCATTTGGGTCAGCAGTCGGAACAGTAAATCTTCCATCCTTGTCTGTCATAGTAATGAAAATATCATCTTTGAGATAGACAGATGCTCCCCATATACCCTCTTCATTCACATCAATAATTGTTCCGGTCGTGAATGATGAAGTACATTCCTGATCATTGGAAGTTACAAACGCTTGCTCCGCTTTTTTATAAATAACAATCTTTACACCAATGATGGCATAACTGTATCCGGTGTTCGCAAGTAACTCATCGAGAATAGAATCAACAGATTTGTGTTCAAATGTTTGATTGATCACAGCCTTGTTATTTATAATCGGGTCTTGAAAGAAAATCCTGTATCCACTCTCTATCTCAAGTTGACGAAATGCTGAGTCTAAGAACTGATTATGAAACTGAATCGTTATTTGTGATGGTCTTTGAGTTTGTTGTGCAATAGTTTGAATAAAACAAAAGCACAAACTGCAAAAAAGAACAATAGTTCGGTGCATAGTTCTGTTGATTTTTTTCATTGATAGAAAAACAATTATTTATTTAATGCAAATTCATTGACTTATCGCTGCAAAGATAACAATATATTTTGAATACCGATTTTTTTTATTTTTTTTTAATATTACATTAATAATTCACCACATCAGTTTCCGTAAATACAGTATATGCAGGCAAAAACGGATAATTTTGTCTTGCTTTAATGCCGTTTCAATACCGAAATGCCTTGTTTGGCAACGGATATACTGAATCCACGGCTATTGCCAATCAGGGAACCTTGGTCGGCAGCAATTGAGGCAGTGAATATCCAGTCTTTGCGGCAATAGGAAAAGTCGGTTGAAAAAGATGTACCTGTAAGTTTTTTAAGTGTCGGTGCATACGGGGTGCCCAAACTTTCCATGGCAGACAGTCGAAGTCGCCAGGCTAAATAACGGCCGATCTCGCCTTCAGCACCCATATACCATGCCTGTACACGGATATGCTTAAATCCTACTTCGCCGGATTGATTGTATGCAGGCGAAAGTAGAAACGGGGTGCCCAAACCACGATTGAAGTAGGAAAAGCCGGTGGTGTATTCCTCATTATTATAGTAACGGTCAGCCCCTCCTCCGTAACCCGGATATTTATCGTGATCGAATTGGATAAAATGAAATGGTCCGCTTTGATTAAGCGTGTAGAGATGTTCAAAAACAATCTTTTTCAACCAATGGAATTTAGGCGTTTCTACCTGAAGGCCTTTCAGTCCGTCTAATCCATTGTAGAACTCCATGCCGGAAGCGTCACAGAAAATATGCTGATAATAAGCATATACAGCCCAATCTTTCTTTTCGTATCCCAACCGAAAATCGTATGATCCAAGATGAGCGCCAAGCGCATTGACTTGATCTGACAAAGTAGCTGATTCACCACCGGAACGTCCAAGCACCACACGCACGAAATCCTTCATTGTCTGTGGTTGCTGTCCTTTGATTAAAGGATTTGTAGCCTCGCCGCCCCATTGGACGGCATGGCGAATACCTGCGATAAAAGAAAAAGGGGAGTTATTTTTTGTGTCTTTCAGTCTTACATACAACGACTTATGATGCCATAACAGATTTTGAATATAATATTGATTTTCGCCAATAAACGATTCTAAATAATCCGTATCGAACGAACGCCCTACGGCAAAATTCGCTTTGCCTTGCAGCCAGTCTCCCGCCCATGGCAACGAAATAAACTCCGGCAAATAAAGATTGATTTCAGGAATCGGACGGGCATTTGTGGCCAATCCAAGGTCGCCGCTACTTAAAAAAGGGTCGGTAACGGTTTGCAGGTATCTACCGGTTTCATGACTGCCAATACTTAGCCGCACCCCTTTACAGGCAAGCTCTGTATACAGTTGTTGCATGTAAAAATTCCGATAGCGTGGGGCGGCAGCCACCACATCCGCTTTAGTTACCCAACTCCAATCACTGTTAATGTAATGATGATACCCAATCTGTGTACGCAGATATCCATTATTAGCCTCTAAAGGGACAACCCCATATTGATTACTAACCATCCAGAAAGGCGTCTGCTCACCGGTCGAAACAGACCCGAATGTCCCGACACGATAACTTAGTTGATTGACATCCTCCTGTGCATCGACGGAAAGAAGAAATGCCGACAGTAGGATGCAGTAGGGCAGTAATCGTTTGAAACGATTTCTGCCTTGACATGTACGTATTAAATAGTTATTCAAGTGAAGAAAGGATTTCTGTAATCTGTTCAACCGTTAATCCGGTGACGCTTGAAATGAGTTCTACCGGCAATCCCTCCCGATGGCTGTTTTGAACGATTATTTCCTGTACTTTGGATCGTCCTATCGCTTCACCTTTTTCTAAACCTATCGCTTCACCTTTTTCCAAACCTATCGCTTCACCTTCAGCACGCCCTTTTATTTCGCCGTCGCCGAAAGCCGACTTTACTTCAGAATCCCTGATCCGTTTGTTTTCTAATTCGCGGTTATAATCCCATTTCTCTTTGTCGGTGAGGTTGTCGTATGCCAGTATTTCACGCGCCCTGTCGATGCCCTGTGCCTTGAAATCGTCACGTATGCGGTTGTTCTTCAGGTAATATATCCATTCGTCGAGCGTGTCTCGTGCCACATCATCGAAATTGCGTACCTTGATAATGTAATATTCGGGGTGCAGTTCGTGCAAATATTTCTTTCCATACAGCTGCTGCTGTTTGTCATTCAGTAACAGCTCTTTATGCGTATGAAGCCCCGTAAAAACAGTGCTTCCGTGATACACATAATCTTCACCCTTGCCCAGGTCGAAATAGACAATGTTCACCGAATAAACTTTCCGCACTTCGGCAAAAGGGTTGCCTGCGCTGATATATTCCGTAATCGATTTGCTCGTACCGTAGAGCATTCGCTGAAAATAATCGTCCTGCGTGTCATACTGTAGTTCGATGATGACAAGCTCGCGGTCATCGGCCTGTACCAGAATATCCACGCGGTTGGTTTTGTCTTTCCTGTCAGTCGCATTACTCTCGCTTTCGCCGATATTCATGATAATGATCCTGCGGCGTAGCAGTTCACTCAGAAAACCTTCCAGCACCTCAAAGTTGGCTTTATTACGAAGCAGGCGTTTCATTGCCCAATCAAATGAAATCATACTGCGGGTTATCATTGACATCTTTTACTTAATTAATGATTTACCCTGCAAAGATAGCGAAAACGAAGCGAAATACAAAATGTTTTTTTTTAATTATTTGATTTTTTTGTTGCTGATTTGAAATAATTTTTAATTTTTAATTCTTAATTCTTAATTTTTTACTACCTTTGCACCCGCAAATTTAAAATTAATAAAAAAGTATGAACGATTACGAAGCCGTTTTCATTTTAACTCCCGTTTTGTCTGATGCACAGATGAAGGAAGCGGTAGAAAAATTTAAGGGCGTTCTCACCGGCGAGAATGCCGAGATTGTGAACGAAGAGAATTGGGGGCTGCGCAAGCTGGCTTACCCGATTGAGAAAAAGACAACAGGATTTTACCAGTTGATTGAATTTAAGGCAAGGCCTGAAACCATTGCTGTTTTAGAAACGCAATTCCGCCGCGATGAGCGAGTGATTCGCTTCCTGACTTTCCGCCAGGATAAGTTTGCAGCCGAATATGCAGCGAAGAGAAGAAGTTTAAGGGCAACAAAAGAAGCAGAAAAGGAGAATTAAGTCATGGCAACAAACAACAATCAATCTGAAATCAGGTACTTAACCCCCATGACAGTGGACGTTAAGAAGAAAAAATACTGTCGTTTTAAGAAAAGTGGAATCAAATATATTGATTACAAAGACCCCGAATTTCTGAAGAAATTCCTCAATGAGCAAGGGAAAATACTCCCGCGCCGTATTACCGGTACTTCTTTGAAGTTTCAACGCCGGATATCACAGGCCGTAAAAAGAGCACGTCATTTGGCGTTGCTTCCTTTTGTAACCGATTTGATGAAATAACTAAAGAAGAGGAGAACGAAAATATGCGGGTTATTTTAATAGAAGATGTAGCAAATCTGGGCTACAAAGATGATGTGGTAACAGTGAAAGACGGTTATGGACGTAACTTCCTGATTCCTCAAAAGAAAGCAGTCATAGCTTCGGAGCCGGCGCTCAAGGTGTTGGCCGAAAATGCGAAACAACGTGCACATAAGTTGGAAAAGATAAAAGCCGATGCACGGTCGGTAGCAGAAAAATTAGAAGGTATTTCGTTGGTAATTAGTGCGAAGACAAGTTCGACCGGGACAATTTTCGGCTCGGTTTCCAATATTCAGATTGCCGACGAACTGGCTAAACAAGGCATAACAATCGAACGCAAACAAATACTTGTCAAAGAACCGATAAAAGAAGTCGGCGATTATACCGTAACAGTCAAACTTCATAAAGATGTTTCGATAGAAATACCTGTTACAGTGATTTCGGAAGAAAACTAAGTTGACAACAAATAAAATAAAAAGGCCTCATAAGAGGCCTTTTTATTTTATTTGTTATCTTTGTCGCGAACTTTCAAAATAAATGTACGTATGATAAGAAATGGCCGGATATTTGGGGTATTGGTCTTTTTGTTCTTGCTGACAGCCGTGTATGCTGAAGACAAAAAGTTTACCGTTGTCATCGATGCAGGTCATGGAGGGAAGGATCCGGGAGCAATAGGCGTCACACGCGTGGAAGAAAAAAAAATCAATCTTGCAGTAGCTCAAAAATTGGGTGCGCTGATTACTGCAAACCATAAAGACGTAAATGTCATTTATACACGGAAAACGGATGTTTTTTTGGATTTAGCGGAAAGGGCGGATATAGCGAACAGGAATAAGGCAGATTTGTTTATTTCGATTCATACAAACAGCCTTGATAAACGCAGAAACAATATCAAAGGTACAGAAACATACACATTGGGTTTGGCTAAAACAGATGAAAATTTAGAAGTCGCCATCAAGGAAAATTCCGTGATTCTCACTGAAGATAATTACCTTCAACGGTACGACGGCTTCGACCCTAATTCAACAGAATCGTATATCATGTTTGAATTGATGCAAAATATGAATATGGAACATAGTGTAGTGATGGCTTCCGAAATTCAAAAAGCAATCACTTCGGCCAAACGGACTAATCGGGGCGTCAAGCAAGCCGGCTTTATGGTGCTCTGGTTGACCGGCATGCCGGGAGTTTTAGTCGAACTTGGTTTTCTTTCCAATAAAGACGAAGAAAAATATTTGAATTCCACAGCAGGACAAAACCAGTATGCTCAATCGATTTACACAGCCTTTAAAAAATATAAAGATCAACATGCCCCCAAACCGGGAGTACCGGCATCCATTACAAATGTTCCCGCAACTTCTCAGGCTGCCCCGATTTCCACCACTTCCACTGCTTCCACCACTTCCCCGATTGTATACAAAGTCCAGATCCTGACGTCAGACAGGCAACTTCCGGCCAACTCTCCTTCGCTGAAAGGATATAAAGCCGACTGGTACAAAGATGGCAACGTATATAAATATACGTATGGAGAATCTATCGACTTAAAAACCATTCAAAATATTCAAAAACAAGTGACAAAGGACTTCAAAGACGCCTTTGTAATACAAATGAGAGACGGCAAACGAGTCAATTGAAAAATAAATAAAAAAAAATAAAGATGAAAATGAAATTTACCAAAGAGATGATAATAGGCATTGTGAGTATCATTGGCCTTACATTTTTATATTTAGGCGTCAATTTCCTGAAAGGGATTAATCTGTTCGCACCTATCAATCATTATTATGTAGTATGCGACAATGTAAGTGAAGTGACGGTTGCAACACCGGTTTATGTGGGCGGATACAAAGTGGGGTTGGTCAGGGACATTATTTACGACTACAGAAACAATGGCAGCATTACGATTGAAATCAACCTTGAGAAAAGCATGAAAATCAATAAAGGCAGCTATGTGACCATTGACCGGACTTTTTTGAGCGGCGCTCAATTGAATATCAATTTGAATACCTACCTGACCGAGTTTCTTAAACCGGGAGATACGCTCGAAGGACGGATGAACGACGACCTGATGGGCGCACTGCAAGCGAAACTGTTGCCTCAGTTTATTGAACTGATGCCCAAACTCGATTCGATACTCTATGGATTGAATGTGCTGGTTAATAATCCGGCATTGACAAATACGTTAGATAACCTGCAACTGACAACAGCCAACCTGGAAGTTTCATCGCGTAAATTGAATCTTTTGCTGGGAGGATTTGAAAACGACGTCCCTGTAATCACTTCAAACCTGAAGACGGCAACAAACAATTTCGTCGGATTAAGCAATGAACTGAACAACCTGAATCTTTCGCAAAGCGTTCATTCTCTGAACGCTACACTCGAACAATTGCAACTGACCACAACCAAACTCAATGCGAAAGACAATTCGTTGGGATTACTACTAAACGATTCAATCTTGTACTTTAATCTGAACCGCACGGTCAACAATGCCTCCGATTTGCTTATTGACTTCAAAATGAACCCAAAACGATATGTGCGTTTTTCACTCTTTTAATTTCTTCACGGAATTTCAATAATTAGACTGATTCTAAAGTTAATAAAAAAGAGATTTTTTTTTATGATAACAGTAAGGCGTTGATTATTGGTTTTTTTTGAAAAATAAGCATTGATATTATTTTAAAAACAATACATCAAAGGCAATAATAGAATGTCGGTTTAATGGGTAGCCTTAACCGTTTGAGTTATTTATATTGCTAAAAAACAGGTATATAGATGCAAACTACTTGTTTTAAACAGAATATGAAATGTTAAAAAATCCCTGTTTTTTTTTTCAAATATCTTTGTCGAACTTTACGCCCGAATTAAAGTAAAATAAGAGTTAAAAGTTTTTTTTTCCAAGAGATGCAATTAGATTATAAAGTATTGTGGGATAAATGTTTGACGGTTATACGGGATGTCGTTCCCGAAGCTGCCTACAAAACGTGGTTTTTACCAATCGTTCCATTGGCATGTGAAGACAAAAAAGTGACCATACAGGTTCCGAGCCAGTTCTTTTACGAATACTTAGAAGAAAAGTATGCGAACGTGCTTCAAATGACGCTTCACCGCGTGTTCGGTAATGGAATGATATTGAATTACCGTGTTTTATCAGGTCAAAACAAGACAGGTACGGCTGCCGGATATCCCGCCGAAATCAATCAAACCGTAATCAACAGGACTTATACCGTTGATGGCGCAAAAGCTCCTGTAACCCCGTTTCAGCAGGTTACTCCGCAAGAATTAGACCCGCAGTTGAATACGAGGTATGTTTTCGATAATTTTTATGAAGGAATCTGCAACAGGTTAGCCCGGACAGCTGGCGAAGCCATTGCAAACGACCCGGGCAAGACGACATTCAATCCGTTGTTTTTGTATGGCGCCTCCGGTGTCGGAAAGACCCATTTGTGCCATGCAATCGGCTTGCGTATTCGCGAACTCCACCCTGAAAAACGCGTATTGTATGTGTCCTCCAACCTTTTCAGGATTCAGTATACCGACTCCGTGCGAAAAAATACGACAAACGACTTCCTGAATTTTTATCAACACCTTGATGTGCTTATTTTAGACGACATCCACGAACTTGTCGGGATGAAACAGACACAAAATGTTTTTTTCCATATTTTTAATAATTTACATCAGCTTGGCAAACAATTGGTGTTGACTTGCGACAAACCGCCTGTCGAACTGAACGGGATGGAAGAGCGCATGATCACGCGATTAAAATGGGGGTTGACAGCCGAAATAGCGAAGCCGGATTTGGAATTGCGTAAGTTAATATTGCGTAAAAAAATTGAACAGGAAGGCATCAAACTTAAAAATGAAGTGTTTGATTTCATCATCGAAAATGTGACCGATAATGTGCGTGACTTAGAAGGAGTCTTGGTATCGTTAATGGCTAATTCGTTGATAAATAAGGTTGAAATTGATATGGCTTTAGCAAGGAGAGTCGTGAAACAGGTTGTAGGTGAGAGTATTATAAGCAGACAGTTGACCATCGAAATGATTCTGGATGCCGTTTGCAAATATTTTAATCTGGATAAAGCACTGATACATACTGCGTCGCGCAAACAGGAGATCGTTCAGGCACGGCAGATTACCATGTATTTAGCCAAATTACATACAGCGTATTCGTATGCTCATATCGGTAAAATCGTTGGAGGTAAAGACCACGCGACAGTGGTTCATGCCTGCAAAACCGTAAAAGACCAAATTGAAATAAACAAAGCATACCGCGCCACCGTCGAAAACATCGATAACAGCTTAAAGCGCTGAATCGGCTAAGGCACGCATTTACAAAAAGCGAAAAAGTTTTATAAAACTTTTTCGCTTTTTTATTTATGTTGTCTTTTTTGGAAAACAATTTTCTTTTTCTCAAAATTTAAAACACTGATTATGTGTAATATAAAAAATATTCCGGAAAACTTATCAACAGTTTGATTTTTTTTTAAACTATATTTTTGGAAAATAATAAAGTCTTTCTAATTTTGCAGGCTTTAAGAAAAATAATAATACACAATAATCGTGAACAAGAAAAAATACACTTTTGAAGAAGCATACAAGGCTTCGTTAGATTATTTTACCGGCGATGAATTAGCCGCAAAGGTTTGGGTTAATAAATATGCCCTGAAAGATGCATTCGGTCATATCTACGAAAAATCGCCCGAAGATATGCACCACCGGTTAGCGGGCGAAATCGCTCGTGTTGAGCAGAAATATCCGAATCCTTTATCGGAATCGGAATTGTTTGATTTGTTTGACCATTTCAAATACATCGTTCCGCAGGGAAGCCCGATGACGGGTATTGGCAATGATTTTCAGATTGCCTCCTTATCGAATTGTTTTGTGATTGGGATTGATGGCCCTGCCGATTCGTACGGTGCAGTGATCCGCATTGACGAAGAGCAGGTACAACTGATGAAACGTCGGGGCGGCGTCGGGCACGACTTATCGCATATCCGCCCGAAAGGGTCGCCCGTTAAAAATTCAGCGCTTACATCAACCGGCCTCGTTCCCTTTATGGAACGTTACTCCAATTCGACGCGCGAAGTAGCGCAGGACGGGCGACGAGGTGCCCTGATGTTGAGCGTCTCGATTAAACATCCTGATGCAGAATCGTTTATCGATGCAAAAATGATTGAAGGCAAAGTGACCGGCGCCAATGTATCCGTGAAAATTGACGATGACTTTATGAAAGCCGTCGTGAATAATACCGCATATCAGCAGCAATATCCGGTCGAATCGCCTGACCCTGTAATGGTTAAGGATATTCATGCCTTGTCGTTATGGAAAAAAATCATTCATAACGCATGGAAATCGGCAGAACCCGGCGTGCTTTTCTGGGATACTATCCTGCGCGAATCTGTTCCCGATTCGTACGCAGATTTAGGTTTCAAAACCGTATCGACTAATCCTTGCGGCGAAATCCCTCTTTGTCCTTACGACAGTTGCCGGTTGCTTGCTATCAACCTGTATTCATACGTTGTAAATCCATTTACCGAACAAGCCTTTTTCGATTTTGATTTGTTTAAGGAGCATGTGGGTTTGGCACAGCGGATTATGGATGACATCATTGATTTGGAATCGGAAAAAATAGAGAAAATATTAGAGAAAATCGATGCCGATCCTGAACTGCACGAAGTCAAAAAAGCTGAGCGGTATCTGTGGGAAAAAATTCAGAAAAAAACATTGCAGGGAAGACGTACCGGCGTTGGCATTACGGCCGAAGGCGATATGCTGGCAGCGCTCAACCTGTGCTACGGAACGGAAAAAGCAACTGATTTTGCCGAAACAATTCAGAAAACATTGGCGCTTGCAGCCTACCGTTCGTCTGTTGAGATGGCCAAAAACCGGGGCGCTTTTGAAATTTATGATGCTGAAAGAGAGAAAACTAATCCGTTCATCAACCGCCTGAAAGCAGAAGATGCAGACTTATATAAGGATATGGTTCAGTATGGCCGCCGAAATATTGCATGTCTGACGATTGCCCCGACCGGCACTACCAGTCTGATGACGCAAACCACCTCCGGCATCGAACCGGTCTTCCTGCCTGTGTATAAACGTCGGCGCAAAGTAAATCCAAATGACGTTTCGGCAAGGGTCGACTATGTGGATGAATCGCAGGATGCTTTTGAAGAGTATATCGTTTTCCATCACAAGTTTGTGACATGGATGCTGGCCAATGGATATTCGGTAACAAAAAATTATGCGTCGGACGAAATTGACGAAATAGTCAAAAAATCACCGTATTACAAAGCCACCTCCAACGATGTGGATTGGGTACAAAAAATTAAAATGCAAGGACGAATCCAGCAATGGGTTGACCATTCCATAAGCGTCACCATCAATCTTCCCAACGAGGCAACAGAAGAATTGGTCGAAAAATTATATGTAGAAGCATGGAAATCAGGATGTAAGGGATGCACCGTCTACCGCGATGGCTCCCGTTCGGGCGTACTTGTTGCTGCCGATGAGAAGGGAGGCGAAAGAATATGTATAGATGCTCCGATCATCGTGGATACCCGTCCACGCGAATTGGAAGCCGATGTAGTGAAATTCCAGAATAACAAGGAAAAATGGATCGCTTTTGTCGGGTTGCTCAACGGACGACCCTACGAAATATTTACCGGATTAGCCGACGACGACGACGGATTGATGCTGCCCAAAAATGTAATCAAGGGCACAATCATCAAAAACCGCGATAGCGACGGAAAAAAACATTATGATTTCCAGTTTAAAAACAAACGCGGATATAAAATGACAATGGAAGGATTGGACAGTAAGTTCGATCCCGAATATTGGAACTATGCCAAACTGATTTCCGGCGTATTACGTTACGGGATGCCTATCGAGCAGGTTATTAAACTTGTACAGGGGATGGAACTGAACACCAAATTCATCAATACCTGGAAAAACGGCGTCGAACGTGCCCTGAAAAAATACATGCCGAACGGCGCCGAAGCCAAAGGGCAAAAATGTCCGACATGCTGCCTCGAAACATTGATTTATCAGGAAGGGTGTTTGCTTTGTACCAATTGCGGGGCTTCGAAATGCGGATGATTGATAGTTACAAGTTTCAAGTTTCAAGTTACGGGAGCGTACTTTATTCATCGGCTTTTACGAAGAATAGATTCGCACGTCCCCGTTCAAAATATGTTTCAAAGAACGACGAACAGCAATTGATTATCCGTGTTTTATGCCCCCGTATCGAAAAAAAACAGATTTTATTAATCGCCGGCAACTGCGACGAATTGGGCAATTGGAATCCACAGTTTGCCCAAAAAATGATTTGCAAGAAATTTCCGGAATGGGAAATCCGGTTGAATATCGGCAAGATTGTTTTTCCTTTCGAATATAAATTCATCATTGCCGACAAAAAAAGAGAAAACATCGTTTGGGAATATGGCGAAAACCGTTATATATCAGAACGATGCGAAGAAAAAAACACCCATTTCGTTGTAACTGATTATCCTTTCCGCGACCCACGCCCTTTGTGGAAAGGTGCAGGCACGGTGATTCCTGTTTTCGCTTTGCGATCGGAACAAAGTTTTGGCATCGGCGACTTGCACGACTTAAAATTGCTGATCGACTGGGCTAAACAAACCAACCAGTGTATGATTCAGGTGTTGCCGATGAACGATACCAATACGCTCAATAACACTAAAAACTCATATCCCTACAACGCAATTTCAATTTATGCATTGAATCCTGTATATATTTCATTATCCGATCTGGGAGAATTAAAACATGAAAAACGGGCGCTCACTTTCCAAAAACGGCAAAAGCAATTGAACACAAATAGTACTGTTTGGTATAATTTTATTTTGAAATTTAAATTGCAATATTGCCGTTATTACTTTGAACAGGAAAAAGATCATATATTAAGTAGCGAAGAATTTCAATCGTTTGTTGCCGACAATCGAAGTTGGCTTGAGCCGTATGCTTATTTTTGTTATTTTCGTGATACAAACAAGACTGCCGATTTCAATAATTGGCGCGGCAGAGTCGTTTATGATCCAAAAATTCCTCTCAGGCAAAGTTTCGGAAAGATGGTTTATAATCCGCAAATTATTGAAAAAATTTTCAAAAAAGCACCCGGACAAAAGAATGTATTACTTTTTACCTGTTTTCTGCAATTTGTACTACATAAACAATTCAAAGCAGTTACGGATTATGCACGCAAACAAGGGATTATACTGAAAGGAGATTTGCCCATCGGTGTTAGTCGCACAAGCGTTGAAACATGGACGGAGTCGTCCTATTTTAATTGTGAAATGCAAACCGGTGCGCCGCCTGATTTGTTTTCGGAAACAGGGCAGGTGTGGTCGTTTCCAACTTACAACTGGCAGGCAATGGAAAAAGACGGCTTTTCATGGTGGAAAAAACGCTTTCATAAAATGAGCGAATTTTATGATGCTTTCCGAATCGATCATATTTTGGGCTTTTTCCGAATTTGGGAGGTTCCCCGTGATGATATTCAGGGACTGCATGGCCATTTCAATCCGGCGCTTCCGCTTACGGTCGAAGAGATCGAAAAGGCCGGCTTTCATTTCGACACTAAGTATGTCCGACCGCGAATTCACCGCCGTTTTTTGTTTGATTTATTTGAAAATGATACGGATAAAATAGTTTTAATGTATCTTTTTCTCATTGATGACGATTATTTTGTGTTGGCAAATAATTGTGATACACAACTTAAAATTGACAGACTGTCGCGGAAGTATTATGGTAAAGGGATATACAATAAAGAAGTAAAAGAAGGTTTTGGCAAAATCAGAGAGGGGTTGTTGAAAATCTCAAACGAAGTACTTTTTATTGAAGACCCCTACGAAAGAGGCAAATATCATCCACGCATTGCAGGGTCTCAAACATACGCATTTCGCGAATTGGATAGAGCGCAACAAATCGCATGGCAACAAATTGCGAATGATTTTTTCTACGAACGCCATAATGAATTTTGGAAATCAGAGGCATTGAAACGTCTGACGCCATTGGTTAATAGTACGGATATGCTGATTTGCGGAGAAGATCTGGGTATGATACCCAAGTCAGTACAGGAGGTAATGGACGAATTGCATATTTTAAGTCTGGAATTGGAGCGCACCCCAAAAGCAACCGGCATAGATTTTACAAACCTGCAAACAGCGCCATATCTATCTGTCTGTACCACCTCGACACACGATATGGAGCCGCTGCGGGAGTGGTGGAAAGCGGACATGCAAAAGACGCAACATTATTATACATCCGTGTTGCAAAGGTCGGGGATATCGCCTGATGAGTGTACGTCTACGCTCGCCAAACAGATCATCCTGAATCACTTAAATGCTTCGTCTATGCTGACAGTCATTCCATTGCAGGACTGGTTGGCATTAAGTGATGAATTGAAACTTAAGAAAAAGAAATCCGAACGAATCAATATCCCGGAAAATCCCGACCATTACTGGAATTATCGTATGCATATTTCAATCGAACAACTTCTGCAAGCAGACGGTTTGAATCAAAAGATTCGTGAACTGATTGAGCGTAGCGGACGATAAGGAACTGCCTGAATAACAGGGTGTTGCCCTATCTAAATGCTCTCGCCCCTCTAAGGCTTAGAATAATCGCGATATAATGCTTAACCTGACGGCAATGGTCGCGTCGCTATGTCGTCGTCAGATTGATTTTCGGTGTTTTATCAATGCTATCCAACGGACTCTTTCCTGACATGGTACACGAGCCGTTAAAATTAGCTCCCGGTTCGATTTCGAGCGTTTGGCTGAAAACATCCCCTTTGATAAAAGCCGAAGATTTGAAAATCAACTTCCCTTTTATACGAATGGTGCCTTCTACATTCCCCAAAATCTCGGCATGATCGGAAATGATGTTTCCTAAAATACTCCCTTTTGGCCCAACTACTATTTTCCCTTTGCAGTTGATATCGCCTTCAATTCGTCCATCTAAACGAAAATCGGATTCGGTGGTAATCGTGCCGGTAACAACTGTTCCGCCGGCCAATACATTGTGCACGCCTCCACTACTGTTATTCACTTGTATTTCTTCCTGTCTTGTTCGCATCCTGTTTTTTTTTAGTTGTTTTTGCAAAGATATATAAATTTTTTTATCAAATAATTTCTTTTTTGTATTTTTACAAAAAATTTGAAAAAAAATGAATATTACCATTGCATTGAACGCGATGAAATTCTACGCTTACCATGGTGTTTTACCGCAGGAAACGGAAGTCGGGAATTATTTTGTTGTCGATGTCACGTATACTTGTCCTTCCGAAAAGGCTTGTCTAAGTGATGATTTGAATGATACCATCAATTATGCGGATGTATATAATTTGGTTAAATCCGAAATGGAATGTCCGTCCAAATTATTAGAACACATAGCCGGACGCATCTCAATCGCATTAATATCGACATTTCCGCAGGTGACGTCCCTGAAAATCACCGTATCCAAAATGAATCCTCCGCTGGGAGGCGAAGTGCAAAGCGCATCAGTCACAATCGAACACGATTTTTAAACAATACAATACGATGAAAAGAAGAGATTTTTTGAAAACTACCGCAGGCGCCGGCATGGCTTTGGTCGGAACAAGCCTGTTACCTTCCGGTTGTACGAGCCGGAACGCAAGCGGTTTTAATCCGAAAGGATTGCCGACAACGATGTTTGGCAATACAGGCGTCCGTATTCCACGAATTGTTTTGGGATTAGGTAGCCGGTTTTGCCATATTGACAGCGATCAGGAAGCATTCGATATGCTGAATTTTGCATTGGACAATGGTTTCTACTATTGGGACACAGCCCATACCTACGACAATACCATCGCCCTCCCTCCGGGAAAAGCGCAACCGACAAGACTTGTTTACAGTGAAGTCAGGCTGGGTGAAGTGGTCAAAACACGCCGTCAGGAAATATTCCTTTCGACCAAAGTGGCCGCACGCGACCCGTCGGAAGCAATGAAGCAAATCGAACTGAGTCTGAAACGCCTCCAAACCGATCGTTTGGATATGCTCAAAATCCATAGCGTCGAATCGATCAACGACGTCGACCAAATGAGCCAAAAAGGAAATCTGATAGATATCCTGTTGCGTATGAAAGAAGAAAAAGTGACCCGTTTCATTGGATTTTCATGCCATGGCGACCCTTTGGCAGCGCGGGAAATGACCGGTCGCGCCCCGTTCGACAGTATGTTGATTGCCCTGAATCATTATCCTCCCATTGCCAACCGTCACGAGATCGCTTCACAGACAGCCAAAGAAAAACAAATGGGCTTCCTGCTGATGAAGTCCGTTCGCCCGCGTGAAACAGTCGCCGGTTTACATGCCGTCGATCTGATCAAATATGCGTTGTCGTTGGATGGCCCCCATGCGCTTGCTTTGGGAATGGATAGCATTGATGTGGTCAGGTCGAATAAAGAAATCCTGCACAATTTCCAAAAATTACCTGTGGAACGCATGCAGGAACTGACCGTCCGGCTGGCTCCTTTCTACCGCCACGAAAATCTGCCGTGGATGCAAAAAGACTATCGCGACGGAAACTGGAAGAGTTAAAAAAAACAAGGGGTTACCACCCCTTGTTTTTTATGCACCCGCACTAATTGCTTCGGTGGGGCAACAGTCAGCACAAGTACCGCAATCGGTACACATTTCAGGGTCAATCGTATAAATATCACCTTCACTAATTGCCTCAACCGGACATTCACCTATACAGGTTCCGCATGCAATACAATCTTCACTAATTACGTAAGCCATTGTTTTAAAATTTTATTTATGAAACGTCCTGCAAAAATAATCTTTTCTTTGTATACCAAAAAACTTCTATCCTTTTTTTTACCAAACAATTCAAATTATTGCCCCCGCTTTTAGCAAAAAACACCTGATTTTTGCCCCCAAAATGAAAAAAAGACTGATTTTTCTCGCATGAAAAAGTCATCATCGCATCACAATATCTTTTTTTTTCCTGCGTTATTAATTGGTAAATACAGTTATAGCTTTGAAACGATTACTTATTATTATATGTATATGTAATTTAGCGATTACCGGCAGGCTTGAGGCTCAGATGCAAAAGCCAAAAAATCAGCCATTTGCTGATATGAAATGGTATCATTTGGGGTTTCATATCGGTTTGCATGCACAGGATTTGATTCTGACAAATTCGGGTGCTGTAACGCCCGACGGTGAGGTTTGGTTTGCCGAAATTCCTTCCTACTCGCCCGGGTTTAGTGTGGGCGTCATCGGCGATCTCTTTCTGAATCCTTATATGAATCTGCGGTTTACGCCAACGGTGCATTTCGGAGATAAAGCTGTTGTGGCTGTAAAACAGGATTATAGAGAGGATAAAGTCAATGGCGAACGTCTGAACACTTTTGTGCGCTCCAACTACCTGATGCTGCCGTTAGATGTGAAATTTTCGTCGATGCGCCTGAATAATTATCGCCCATACGTCTTGACAGGTGTGTTTGGCGCTTTTGATATGGGACGAAAAAAGGGAGAACCTGTGCTTTTGAAAGGTTTTGACTACGGACTTGAATTTGGATTCGGATGCGATATTTATTTGCCGTTCTTCAAACTTTGTCCCGAGATAAAATTTTGTTTCGGTCTGGCTGACGTGTTAGTAAAGAACAGACCTGATCTATTGATGGAATCAGATATGATTATCACGAATGCATTGTCGAAAGCTACTTCGCGTATGATTGTGTTTACGTTTAATTTCGAATAAACAGTTCCATATAAATAAATACGGCAGGAGCGGCCAGCATAATACTGTCGAACCGATCTAAGATACCGCCATGTCCGGGGAAAAATGTCCCCGAATCCTTCACTCCTCTCGTACGTTTCAGCAACGACTCCACCAAATCGCCATAAGTACCGAAGATAACGGTAAAAATGCCCAGCGACAAACTGTGATGCCATTTTATTATTTCAGGGAAAAAATAAGCTAACGCTAAAGAAGATATTACGACAAATATACATCCTCCCCAAAAACCCTCCCACGATTTTTTAGGTGAAACACGTTGAAATAAAGGATGTTTGCCAAAAGTAATGCCTGTCAGATAGGCAAAGGTATCGTTTATCCAGACAAAAATAAAAATTAGCAGGGCAACATAAGGAATGTATTGTTTGGTGGCCGGATCGAACACAATAAAATTCAGTACCGACAGCAGTCCGGCACAATATAGCTGGGCGAAAAGCGCAAGTGCACAATTTTCAGCCGGATTAGGAGTGGTACGGTATAACGACAAAATCAGCAACGCCAAAAGAAAACCTATATATGGATAAAAAATATGTGCGGAAGCAAAACCGCCTGCATAAAGAAACGAGGCTGTGAAAAGATACATGCCACCGATTATAGCAGTCAGTCTGTGCCGTACTTTACTTTCCTTTTCCAAATCGTAAAATTCCCAGATTGCCAATCCTGTAACTATTGCGAACAGCACAAGAAAAGTGAAAGGATGGAGGCAAATAGCTGCTACTATAGTCGCCACATAGATAATTCCGGTTAATGCCCTTGTAATAAAATTTTTCATATTCACCTTTTTACTCCCCCTTTGAAGGGGGGCAGGGGGATGTTAGCATTTACGTTTTTGAAGGGCGACCGCAAGTGTACGCCCCTACAATCATTATCCATTAACCATTACTTCCTGTTCCATAATTTCCTGCGAACGCGAAATCCATGGACGTTTACCGAAAATATCTTCCACATCTTCCGAATAAATCACTTCCGTGTCTAATAGACGATCAGCTAATTGTCTGTGTTTTTCCGCATTATCCGACAAAATAGATTTTGCCCGGGCGTATTGGGTGTTTACGATTAGCTGCACTTCCGCATCAATCAGTTTGGCTGTTTCTTCGCTGTAAGGTTTTGTAAATCCCCAGTCCTGACCGGACGAATCATAATAATTCAGGTTCGGCAGTTTTTCACTCATACCGAAAAAGACCACCATGGCATACGCCTGTTTGGTCACACGCTCCAGGTCGTTCGATGCGCCGGTCGATATCTCTTTGATGAACAGTTCTTCGGCAGCCCTTCCCCCCAGTGTGGCGCACATTTCGTCGAGCAACTGTTCGCGTGTAGTGATTTGGCGCTCTTCGGGCAGGTACCATGCTGCGCCAAGCGCTTTGCCACGCGGCACGATCGTTACCTTGACCAACGGATTGGCATGTTCGAGCAACCAACTGAGTGAGGCATGTCCGGCTTCATGGATGGCAATACTACGGCGCTCATTGTTAGTCGTGATTTTCGAGCGTTTTTCAAGGCCGCCGATAATGCGGTCAACCGCGCTCATAAAATCGTCTTTTTGCACATAATTCTTTCCTTTGCGCGCAGCAATCAGCGCTGCCTCGTTGCATACATTGGCAATATCGGCTCCTGAAAATCCGGGTGTCTGACGTGCCAAAAAGTCAGTTTCAACCGACTGCTCAATTTTTATCGGACGCAGGTGCACGCCGAAAATCTCTTTCCGTTCGTTCAGGTCGGGCAATTCCACATGAATCTGCCGGTCGAACCGTCCGGCGCGAAGCAGGGCTTTATCGAGCACATCGGCGCGGTTTGTGGCAGCAAGGATGATCACTCCGCTATTCGAACCGAATCCGTCCATTTCGGTAAGCAATTGATTCAAAGTGCTTTCGCGCTCGTCGTTGGTATTCATGTTGGTGTTTTTTCCCCGGGCACGCCCTACGGCATCAATCTCGTCGATAAACACAATGCAGGGCGCTTTTTCTTTGGCCTGTCTGAAGAGGTCGCGCACGCGCGAAGCCCCTACTCCGACAAACATTTCGACAAAGTCCGATCCTGACAGCGACAGGAACGGCACATTCGCTTCGCCTGCCACAGCCTTTGCCAGCAATGTTTTACCGGTCCCCGGCGGGCCAACCAGCAAGGCTCCTTTCGGGATCTTGCCTCCCAATTCCGTATACTTACCAGGGTTTTTAAGGAATGAGACAATTTCTTCGACTTCCTGTTTTGCTTCGGCAAGTCCGGCTACATCTTTGAAAGTGACTTTGTTATTCGTATTTTTATCAAACAGTTGCGCTTTCGATTTGCCCACGCTGAAAACTCCTCCGCCGCCAAATCCTCCTCCGGACATCCGCCGCATGAAAAATATCCACAGGAAGATAATGATTGCAAAAGGTGCAGCAGTCATCAGGATATTCCACAACATATCCTCCCCTTCCTTATAGTTTACATGTGCGCTGATGCCATTTTCTTCTTTTATCTTGTCATAAAATTCCGAAAATTTATCGGGTGAAGGTATTTTTACAAAAACTTTCGGGTTTGTGCCGAGCCGGTCAAGGTTTTCTTTAAAGACTACATGCTTCCGGTCGTTTTTTACGGTCGCTTCCACAACGTTTTTTTTGTTGAGAACTTCCATTTTCAAAAACACATCATCTTTCGCAAATTGCTGAAACTCTGTCCATCCCAATTCTTTTACTTCCGTGTTATTATTCGTCCAAAAAAGACCCATCAGGGTTACGAGAATAATGCCGTAGAGCCAGTACATGCTGATACGGACTTTCGGTTTATTATTTTTTTGCTGGTTATTTGTTTCTTCCATAAAAACTTATCTATCAATCTAAATCAGGAATTTCTGTAATTGTTGCATCTGCCCAAAGATTTTCGAGGTTATAAAACGAACGGTATTCGGGCAAAAAGATATGTACAAGAACCGTGCCATAATCCATTCCAATCCATGGCGAATTGCGATTGCCGTCAATAGAAAGTGGTTTTTCGCCGGTGTCTTTCCGTACAATATCCCATACAGAGTCGGAAAGCGCCGACAATTGATTCGGGTTGTTGCCCTCGCAGATAATCATGTACCTGCAAATCGCCCCTGACAATAATGTCATGTCAACCGTTACAATCTTTTTTCCTTTTTTTTCCTGAAGGCCTTTCACAATAGCCTCCAAAAGCATTTTTGTTTCGTCCATTCGTAAGTTATTCCCGCAAAAGCAGGATTCATAAAATTTAGTTCTGTTGCTCTTCGGGGTACAAATATAGCCTATTTATTTTAAAAACATTTTGACAAATAGAAATAAAAATATATTTTTGCAGTCGCAACGAAAAGAATACCCTCTTTTGGCGTACCAAATTGTTGTAGGGTGTAATGGTAATGTGGCAGTGGAGTTGCTGCCTTATTATAATTCACAAATACCAAATTGTTCTATGGTGTAATGGTAACACGTCAGATTCTGGTCCTGAAATTCAAGGTTCGAGCCCTTGTAGAACAACGTTTTCCGAATCGGATATACTCTCCATTGGATCAATCGGAAAACAATGAATCTATATTTTTCTACCGCATCCATGCCTTTTGTACAATCAGCATTTGATATGAAATCCGTGCGCTTACACGCACGGCTATAAACGCATAAGCACTAATGCGTTTTTGATATCAGCACAGTTGCGTAGGCGGCGATGCCTTCGTTGCGGCCGGTAAAACCGAGACGTTCGGTGGTGGTGGCTTTGATGGAGATAAGGTCATGGTCGACGCCGATCACATTGGCTAATGTTTGTTGCATGGCAGGAATATAAGGGCTGAGTTTCGGGTTTTCAGCAACAATGGTGGAATCTATATTGTTCAGTTCGTAGCCGGCTTCTCGGAGCAATGTCATGGTGTTGTGAAGCAACAGTTTGCTATCTATGTCTTTATATGTCTCGGACGAATCAGGGAATTGGAAACCGATATCGCGCATATTGGCAGCGCCAAGTAAGGCGTCGCAGATGGCATGAATCAATACATCGGCGTCGCTGTGACCAAGCAAACCAACGGGATGGTCGATTCGAACACCGCCTAACCATAAAACCCTTCCTTCGGCAAAAGCGTGTACATCATATCCAAAGCCAACGCGGATGCTCATATATTACCTGAATTTATTTTCTGAAAACTAAAAACTGAGAACTAAAAACTGTTATTGAAACAGACTTTTTAGTCCGTCCATATCGAACGACAAGGAGAAACGAAGGGTTTGGTCTAACGGATTACCCTGAACGGTACTAATCAGGTAAGCGGCATCTAAACAGAAAACACTCATCTTGAACCCGGCGCCGACAGAGAAATATTGGCGATTTCCTTTCAGGCGATTTTCATAATGATAGCCTCCACGTACAAAAAACTGACTGTTATAATTGTATTCAGCACCTATCGAAATATTGACGGCTTTCAACTGTTCGTTGAACGATTCGCCTGAAAATGATTTAATTGCCCCAATAAGACCATTGCTGGTTGAATTATAGTCGTTACGGCGTTCCTGAAATTCATCTTCGCTTTCTTCGTCGTCTCTGACAGGATAGCTCGGGACAAGGTATTTGTTCAAATCTACGTAAAGACCGATTTGGTTGTAGTCGTCCATCGGTACCAGCAGCCCGGTGCCAAGCCGCAGGTTGGCAGGTAAAAACTGATTGGTGGCTCCACCGTCGAACGATACTTTCGTACCGATATTGGAAATATTAAATCCTCCACTCCACAAACATTCATTGTTGCCCAGATAAACGTATCGTTCCGTATAGCCGGACACATCGGCCGCAAAAGCGTTATCGGGCTGTAATTCATCGTCCGAACTGACGCCCATGTCGGCACGGATGTAACGGAGCGTGACACCCATCGAAGATGATTCCGACAGTTTCATTGAATAACCCATATCGACCGACATTTCGTAAGGGAATATATTAAGGTATACATTTCCGCCGTATTCGGTCAAAGGAATTTCACCAAACGTAAAATAACGGATAGATGCGCTTATGGCCGAACGGTCGCTTTGGCCGATCTTATAGTATCCTGATAAACACGCCAATGACATATCCGACACCAATTTCCTCAACCATGGGGTATACGAAAGCGAAACCCCGGCTTTGCTTTCCATAAAGGCATATTTTGATGGATTCCAATATTGCGAATTAATATCGGGAAGGGTAGCTACCCCTATGTCACCCATACTCCCGCCTCGTGCATCCGGAGCAATTGAGAGAGAAGGGATCGCCGTATTGATCGGTCGAAACTTCTCATCTTTATACTGAGCCTGGACAGATGAACAGAGAATCGCTAAAATAAAAAGCAAACTACTATTTCTCAACGTTTTCTTCATTTCAATTTTCTACTAAATACTCTATATAAACTTATTCTATGCGGCTTTATTGTGTGGTTATAATTAAAATTCAAGGATTATTAACTAATGACAGGTGTTTTTTTAATGTTATTTAACGTGATTTTACTTGACAAGGGCTTCTAAAAGCAGTATCTTTGCACCGTGGTTTTTTCATAATAGTATTAGATTTAAGGTTAACAAAGTTGGTTAGGGGTTGTCGTGAGACAACCTTTAATTTTTTAAGTACCTCCCCCAACCCCCTCCAAAGGGGGATAAGAATGGAAAAACCTCCCCCCTGCCCCCTCCAAAGGTGGATAAGAATGGAAAGACCTTCGCTTGCTCCCTCCAAAGGGGGATAAGAATGGAAAATTAACCAATAAACACTAATCATTAACCGTTATTTTCTATCTTTGCAGGGATTTTGAAAAATAAAAAGGAGGCGTCGATGAAAAAAAAACAAATAATCTTACGTGTTATATTTATCTTAATGGCGATAATTGCCGTAGCAAGTGTTGTTGCTTATTTTATCCTTGTAAGGGACAGGGAATGGACGGCTTTCTTTGTTGCTTGTAGTGGAGGCGTAATGATAGTCAATCTGATCATTATGGCGATTTTTATTCAAAAAAATTTCAAGTAGGGGCAAGGCATGCCTTGCCCCTACAATTTTGAACAAAATCCAGCGAATTCAATGATTTTTTTGAACTCCATTCGTCGCATTCAATGATGTGAAACGCCCATATCAGGTACATTTCTCATCCCGATTTTGTTACTGTTTTGTTAATTTTCAATTCTCAATTCTCAATTCTCAATTAAATATACTATCTTTGCACCTGTTTTTTTTGAAAATCGAAATTATTATTGATTTATTAATTAAATATTTAACTCATGAGAATTTTAAAGTCATTATTACTAACGAGTTGTTTATTACTCATTTCCGGCATTCGCGCTTTTGCAAGCGAGGCCGATTTGGCCATCCCTGACCTGCACGAAGGTACTTTCCATCTTTTTGGAAGTGAAATTTCTTCGTGGAACTTCCTTTTTTACGGTGCATTGATTATTACGGGTACATTGGGATTCAGTTTATTGCTGTTTTTCCAGATTAAAAAACTACCCTCCCACAAATCCATGCTTGAAGTGGCAAACACGATTTACACCACGTGTAGAACTTACCTGTTGCAACAGGGTAAGTTTCTGTCGATGTTGTTCGGCATCGTCTGTGTGATACTTTGCGTGTATTTCTTTGGCCTTGTACATCAATCGGTTGGTGTGGTTTTGCAGGTATTGTTGTTTTCGGTAGTCGGTATGTTAGGCTCCTACTCTGTGGCATGGTATGGCATACGCGTTAACACGTTTGCCAATGCACGCACAGCTTTTGCCTCCCTGAAAGGCAGACCGTTAGATGTGGTTAACATTCCTTTGAAAGCCGGTATGAGCGTTGGTTTGTTCCTGATCTCGCTGGAGTTGGTGATGATGGTCATCATCCTGTTGTTCGTTCCCCGCGAAATTGTAGGAATATGCTTTTTAGGTTTTGCCATTGGCGAATCACTGGGAGCAAGCGCTTTACGTATTGCGGGAGGTATCTTTACGAAAATCGCCGACATTGGTTCAGACTTGATGAAAGTGGTTTTCAAGGTAAAAGAAGACGACCCGCGTAACCCCGGTGTGATTGCCGACTGTACAGGCGACAATGCCGGCGATAGCGTTGGCCCGACAGCCGATGGTTTTGAAACCTACGGTGTGACCGGTGTAGCTTTGATTGCGTTTATTACGCTGGCAGTGCCCAACCCTGATATTCAGGCCAAATTGATTGTCTGGATTTTCGGTATGCGCTTTTTGATGGACTTCCTTTCAGGTTGTTCGTTTTTTATCAATCAAGGCATTTCAACGAAATTATACGGAAATAAAAAAGAATTTGATTTTGAATCGCCGCTGATGCGCTTGATTTGGATTGCTGCTATATTGTGTATATCAGCCACTTTCTTTATGAGTTACCTCTTATTGGGCGATATGGCTCAATCTACTTTATGGTGGAAATTAGCGATTATCATCAGCTGCGGTACTTTGGCAGCCGTTTTAATCCCCGAATTTACCAAGATTTTCACCAGTTCCAAATCGAAACACGTGCAGGAAATCGTTACAGCTTCGCGCGAAGGCGGCCCTTCATTGAATATCCTTTCAGGAATTGTGGCCGGTAACTTCAGTGCGTTCTGGACAGGTATGTTAGTAGTAGCCCTGATGGCGATGGCTTACTTTACTTCGGGTTCGGGAGGCGACTTGCAAAGCGTGATGGGCGAACATGCTTCCATCTTTGCTTTCGGTCTGGTGGCTTTCGGATTCCTGTGTATGGGACCTGTTACTATTGCTGTTGACAGCTATGGCCCGGTAACCGACAATGCGCAATCCGTTTTCGAACTTTCACAAATCGAACAAATTCCCGATATTGAAGCCGAAATAGAAAAAGACTTTGGATTCAAGCCCAACTTTGAAACAGGCAAACACTTTTTAGAAGCCAACGACTCGGCAGGTAACACCTTCAAAGCTACGGCAAAACCTGTATTGATCGGTACTGCCGTTGTGGGCGCTACCACGATGATTTTCTCCATCATCCTCCTGCTCGAACAGGTAGGTTTGCTTCGCCTCTCACTGACCGACGCTTCCGTTATTCTCGGATTGATTTGCGGCGGCGCTGTCATTTTCTGGTTTAGCGGCGCTTCCATACAAGCCGTTACCACAGGCGCTTATCGTGCGGTTGAGTTTATCAAACGAACATTCAAATTAGACAATAAAGCGGCTAACGCCGAAGACTCGATTACGGTAGTACGCATCTGTACCCAATATGCCCAAAAGGGAATGTGGAACATTTTCATTGCGTTGATCTCTCTGACATTGGCATTTGCATTTACCGACCCCAATTTCTTTGTGGCTTATCTTGTGTCGATTGCAGTGTTCGGTCTGTTTCAGGCTATCTACATGGCCAATGCAGGCGGAAGTTGGGACAACGGTAAAAAAGTGGTCGAGGTGGATCTGAAAGAGAAAAATTCGCCCTTGCACGAAGCTGCCGTTATTGGCGATACGGTTGGCGACCCGTTTAAAGATACTTCATCGGTTTCGTTGAACCCGATTATCAAGTTCTCTACCCTGTTCGGCTTGTTAGCAACCGAGATATGTATCGAGATGAAAAGCGGCGCTGATACCGACTATTCCATTTTCATAGCTATTCCGTTCTTTATTATCGGGCTGATCTTTGTTTGGCGCTCGTTCTATAGCATGCGGATACCTGTCGAAAAAACCGCATAGTATATATATTATTGTATTGTAGAGACGCGGCGTGCCGCGTCTCTTTAGGCGTGCCGCGTCTCAAAAACGTGCCGCGTCTCTTTAGGCGTACGTTTCTTAGGCGTGCCGCATCTCAAAACGCGCTCAACGTCCCGAAAACGCACACCGCGTCTCTACAGTTTTATACCTGAAATGTATATGTTTTGGTAATAAAACCAATAGCTATGTCCAATATCGTTTGAAAAGACTTGACAAACGATTATGCTTAACTTATCTTTGCAACCGCATACATAATACTTCATATTAGTTTTTTAAAGTAAAAAGGTTTAGTGGTTAACAAAAAGGAAAAATCCGAGACGCGATGTCCCGGATTTTTTTTTTTGAGCAATAACACCATGTATGTAATAAATAATTGCTACTTTTGAAACACTTTTTACAAACTTTAATTCCAATAAAAAAAAATGAAAAAATATTTTATCAAACTGATTGTAGTAGGAATCTTTTGTGTGCCCTTGTTTGCGCAAGCCCAGAGAAGGACTGTACAGAAAGACACGATTCACGTCGTAGGCCATGCCCACATGGATATGAACTGGTTATGGACGTATTCCGAAACCATGAAAATGTGTAACGACAATCTGCGGCAAGCTGTTGCATTTATGCAGGAATTTCCGGATTATGCGATGATCCAGAGCCAGGCGTCTGTTTTTAAATTTGTTGAAATGGTCGATCCGCCGTTGTTCGAATTGGTGAAAAAGTATGTCCGGGAAGGTCGTTTGGAGCTGGCCGGAGGAATGTGGACGGAAGGCGACACGAATCTTTCGTCGGGAGAAGCGATCGCCCGTTCATTTCTGTTGGGTCAACGGTATTTCCAACAAAATTTCGGACAGATGGCGCGTATCGGCTGGTTGCCTGATAATTTCGGACATATCTCACAACTGCCTCAATTATTGCAACAAGCCGGATGTGATTATTATTACTTTCACCGTTGCAAGCCTTATAAAGGCACGTTTTGGTGGGTAGGAACCGATGGATCGAAAGTGTTGAGTTATTCGAACGATACCTACAATGGAAATATCACGCCCGAACTGAGAAATGAGTTTCAGAAGATTACGCCGGATAGAAACCGCCTGTTGCATATTACCGGCGTCGGCGACCATGGCGGCGGCCCCACCCGCGCCAATATCGAAATGGTACATCAATTAGATCAGACACCCGGATATCCGGCTGTAAAATTTTCAACTGCCGGCAATTTCTTTGAAAAAGCATCCAAAGAGATGAATGGCCGACCGACCCATCACGGTGAGATGCAATTCATCTTCGAAGGATGTTACACTACCGTAGCCGAAATAAAGGAAGGCAACCGCAACAGTGAAAATTCACTCTACCGGAGTGAATTTTTCAATACGCTCCGCTGGCTGCAGGGAGATACCTATCCGGCGGCGGCGATCAGGGATTTGTGGACAACGGTGGCTTTCAACCAGTTTCACGATATCCTGCCCGGCTCGGCCATTTTTGAAGCCAACAGGGAAGCGGTGGCACGGTATACGGAAGTACAACGCATCTCGAAAGAACTGGGCGACAATGCATTCCGCAAAATGGCCGATGAAGTGCAGTTTAAGACAGGAATGGGACAGCCTGTCGTTGCCTACAACTTGCAACCGGTAGGCCTCAAAACCCTCGTCGAAGCCGAAGTGTATTCGCATATAGCTCCGGCTACGATCCGACCGGCAGGTTGGGGCAGTTATTACGACTCGAAAAATATCAGGGTTGTAGATCAGGGACAGGGAAATGTAGCGACCGTACTTGTACGTGACGGAGCAGGCAAATCCTATCCTGCACAAATCGTCTGGGCGAAAGTAACCCCTCCGGGCGTAACCTCCAAAATTCAGTTTGTCGTCGATGATTTTCCGGCAGGAGGCTACAAGACTTTCTATGTAGATACGGAAAAGACAGGCGCCTATAATGACCCGATACCTTTCCGCGACAATACGTTTGAAACGGATTATTTTCGCATCAAGGTAGATATGTCGACCGGCGCGATTGTCAGTCTTGTGGATAAACGCACGCAAACAGAATTTGTGAAAGAAGGCAAGCGACTGAATACGTTACATATAACGCTTGAAGACAAGAAAGGTGGAATGAAG
>Ga0082212_10001990_pt1 | contig 30007 bp, 24 predicted proteins | sample TergutNt197P3_FD_71548 | JGI IMG/M metagenome (GOLD analysis project Ga0082212, IMG submission 71548) | Neocapritermes taracua P3 segment gut microbial communities from Petit-Saut dam, French Guiana - Nt197 P3 | ecosystem: Host-associated > Arthropoda: Insects > Digestive system > Gut ...
ATTTTTAATTATAATATAATACATATATAAATTTTTTAATAATTGTAAAATAATATAATTTTTTTATTTATTAAATGTAATTTTTTATAGATATTCTAAAATTATTAAATAAATAATTTAATAATTAATTAATTTAAATATTTTATAATATAATATCTAAATGTAATTTTTTATAGATATTCTAAAATTATTAAATAAATAATTAAATATTTAATTATTTAATAAATTTTAAATTATGTTATAATATAATATTTAAATGTTTTAATTTTTCGTGATTTAAATGAAAATAGCTAATATTAATCCAAAAAAACCTGATGGGGACATGATTAACGAGGCCATTGAGGTTTTAAGTTCGGGAGGAGTTGTACTTTATCCTACTGACACTATTTATGGATTAGGAGCTAATATTTTTAATGAAAAAGCAGTTGAAAAGGTGTATAATATTAAAAATAGGGATTATTTCAAACCAATATCTGCTTGTGTTTCTTCAATTGAGGAGATTTCATTAATAGCTGAAATTCCCACTGATTATAAAAATTTGATTTTAAATCACTTACCCGGACCTTTTACTTTTATTCTTAAAGAAACATCATCTATGCATATTAACTTTGCAAAAAATCATAAAATTGGAATCAGACTTCCAGAAAGCGATATAGCTAGATATTTATCTCAAATTTTTCCTATTACTTCAACTAGTGCAAATTTAGCTGGGAAAAAGACTCTACACACACCTAAAGAAATAATAAAACAGTTGAATGCTGATATTGATTATGTCATAGATGTTGGTTCTTTAAAATCTGACGCACCATCTACTGTTGTTGATTTAACAAGAAAAAAACCTAAAATACTGAGACAAGGTTTGGGTGTTTTAGATTTATTTAGTAATAATATAAATTAAAACAGTATTAATACTAGTAATTACAATATTATAATAAGAAGATATATATCAATAATATAAAATCTACATAATTTTTAAATTAATTAATAATAATATTTTCTAAAAATATTTTAAATGATTATAAGAAATAAATATTAAATATAAAATCTATAGAAATTTATAAGAAAATTATTTGTATATAACTATCTGTAATAAAATTATTTGTATATAACTGTCTGTAAGAAAATTATTTGCATATAAAAGTTATAGAAATTACATTAACATTTATAAATAAAATTATAAAAATAATTTAGAAATTTATTATATAATGAGAGATGAAATAGTGAATAACATGAAAACACTAGCTAATATAAATTCTTCTAAAATTCCGACTAATTCTTCTTTAGATCTTATTTTAGGAGGAGGAATAGAAAAAAAGAATATAACTCAATTTTATGGACCTCCTGGTTCTGGCAAAACAAATATATCTCTAAGTTTAGCTGTACAAGTTGCAAAAAAGGGAAAAAAAGTGGTTTTCATAGATACTGAAGGTGGAATTTCAATTGATAGAGTTAAACAATTAGCTAAAGATGATTTTGATAAAGTTGCAAATAATATAATAGTATTTGAACCTACTTCACTTGAAAAACAAACAGAAGATTTAAGAAAGATAGAATCTTGGGTTAGATCTAATGCAGATGAGGTAGATTTAGTTATTTTAGACTCTGCAGTAGCTATGTATAGATTAAATGAAGGAAAATCAAAAGCTTCAAATAAAGAATTAGGGGTTCAAATGTGGATATTATCCAGATTGTCCCGTAAACATGATGTTGCTGTTGTTATAACAAACCAAATATATGCTACTTTTGAAGATGAAAAACCTACTGCAATTAAACCTGTTGGTGGAACTATATTAATGTATTGGAGTAAAACCATAATTGAACTTGATAAGTCAGATATTGATGGAGAGCGTGTAGCTATTTTAAAAAGACATAAAACGATGGTTGAAGGAAAAAGTACTAAATTTTCTATTAATAATAATGGAATTAAATAAATTTATTACTTTCTATTAATAATAATGGAATTAAATAAATTTATTATTTTCTATTTTGATTTTTTGTTTGTTTTTATGTTTATTGGTGCAGCAACCAACTTTTTTTAATTATTTAAGTAAACAACTTAAGAAGAATTAGGACACATATTTCATTTCAAGAAAATAACTATTTAAAATGTATGTAATAAATATCATTACTTTCAATCTCATAAGTATCACCTCCTCAAATTACTAAAAAGAGAAGGCTCATTGTTTTTGTGGTAATGAGTTTCTCAAATTAAATATAATCAACGACTTTTTTCCAAGTTGGTGATACTGCATTACTTTATATCTTTTTCATATTATAAAAATATTACTATAATACTATTTTATATTATATTAATAAAAATAGAAAAATTTATATGCAATAAATGGAATATTATAGTTATGTGGTAATGAGCTGAGGTTTTTTGGATTAAAAGTTTTCATTCTAAATAATAAAGATTTTTTATTCAGTAACCTCTATCTCTATTTTTTGACTTATATTTCTATTTTTTCAGTGCTTTAATTAATTTTTTACAAATTACTATATAATTGCTACATTTTTTTATAAATGTTGCATAATAATTAATGATTGTATGAACTTTCTATTGGATATATTCATAAAATATAATTTCATTTTTTTATTATTTTTTTTATTTTAATTATGAAGATTATAACCATTAAATTTATTAATAGTTATGAATAAATTTTAAAGTACTGTAAAACTTTATATATTTTATAATTCTTTAGTTTTAAAATTCAATTAAAACTATAAAAACTTTTTTAAATTTTAATTGTGATAATATGATCCAACCAAAAAAATATGCTAAACCTGCTAAAGTGCCTCCTAAAGGTTTTAAATCAGCTAATGAATTTTTTGAAGATGTATTCATAGATAAAGACATGATTTGGATGGGTCAAAATACTAATCACCTCCATAAAAAAAATTTTATTTTAGATGCTATGATTAGTTGTGTTGAGAGCAAGGAATACTGTAAATATCCTCCTCCAGAAGGTTTCAAAGAATTAAAAGATTTAATACTCAAAGACCTTTCTCTTGAAGATAGGGATATTTTGATAACTGCTGGAGCAACAGAATCATTATATCTATGTATGAATGATATTTTAGAACCAACACATAATGTTATAACTTGTGATCCTGGTTATTTAATCATTGATAACTTTGCAAGTAGATTTTCAAATGAAGTTATATCTGTTCCGATATATAGTTCAGATAATGATTATAAATTAACTCCAGAACTTGTAAAAAGCAATATGAATGAAAATACAAAAATAATTGTACTTATAGATCCTCTAAATCCTTTAGGTAGTTCTTACACAGAAGAAGAAATTAAAGAATTTGCAGATATAGCTATTGAAAATGATATTTACCTTTTACATGATATAACTTACAGAGATTTTGCAGAAAAACATTTTTTAGCTGCTAACTATGCTCCAGATCATGCTATTACAATATACAGCTTTTCAAAGATTTTTGGAATGGCAGGTCTTAGAATTGGATCGATAATAGCTAAAAAAGAAATAATAAGTTCTATAAGGACAATTCTTATTAATGATCTTGGAACAAATGTAGTTGCTCAATCTGCAGCTATAGCTGCTTTAAAATCTAAGGATTCTTGGTTTGAAGAAGTTGTCACCACAACTCGAAATAATCAAAAGTTAATTAAACAGTGTGTTGATGAAATCAAAGGAGTTTTTATTCCAGTATATCCTTCTAGTGGAAATATGTTAGCTATTGATCTTAAAGGAGTTGGAATAGATTCAAAAGTCATGGCAGACTATCTTTTAGAGAAAAAGGTCTTCACAAGACAAGGTGAATATACTAGTAATCTTTTTGGAGATAATTATCTCAGAGTTAGCTTTTCAATTCCAGAAAAAGAAGTTAAAATTTTTATTAAAGAATTTAAGTTAGCTGTTGAAGAATTAAGGAAATAAATTTCTTCATTTTTATATTTCTTACTTTTTTGATTGCTTTTTTAGTTATTTTTTTATATTTTTTTATATTTTTTTATATTTTTTTTAGTTATTTTTTTATATTTTTTTTAATTATTTTTTATATTTTTTTATATTTTTTTTAGTTATTTTTTATATTTTTTTATATTTTTTTTAGTTATTTTTTATATTTTTTTATATTTTTTTTAATTACTTATTTTCCATTTTTATTTGATTCAATTATTTGTTTTTTTATTGTTATAACTATTTTTTTAGCTTTATTAGTTTTTTTTCATGGTTTAGCAATTAATTTTACTTATTTTTAAAATTAAATCATTATTCTTAAGACATTTCAGATATTTTAAAAATAATTATATATTAGTTATAATAGATAATTTATTAAATAAATAATATTGAATATAATACAATATTGAATATAATATACTATTGAATATAATATAAAGTTGAATATAATACAATATTGAATATAATATACTATTGAATATAATATACTATTGAATATAATATAATATTGAATATAATATAAAGTTGAATATAATTTAAATTGAGTATAAATTTAATTCTAAGTTTAGTTATTCATAATATTTTTTGTAATTTTTTGAATTTATTTTAGATATAATCTTATAAAAAAAAGTTTTAAATGTGAAAAAAAATGAGATTAGGTCACTTTCCATGTAAAAATTTACTTCAATGTGGTGTTGGGGATAAAGAAGGCGTATGTAACGTAACTAATGCTTGGTGTTTTAGAAGTGATAATACAACTGATTGCCAATATAGAGAAGACATGTTTTAAAAATGTTTATATTGTTTCATTAGGTTAAAAAATATATAAACAGATAGATAATAATATTAATATAAAAGGAACTTTTACAATGACTATATATGATATATTCTTTTTATTAGGTGGTTTAGGCTTATTTTTATATGGCATGAGTCTTATGAGTGAAGGACTTAGCTTGATTGCAGGTTCTAAACTTAAAAAAATATTAAAAAAATTAACTAGTAACAAATGGCTTGGTGCTTTTTTTGGATTTGTAGTTACTACATTAATTCAAAGTTCTACAGCAACTACTGTAATGGTTCTTGGTTTTGTTGATTCTTCTTTAATGACATTGAGTCAGGCAACTGGAGTTATTATGGGGGCAAATGCTGGAACAACATTGACAGGATTATTATTTACTTTTAATATTCAAGATATTGTCCCTTTTATTATTTTTTTAGGAACAGTAATAGTGCTTTTTATCAAACGAAAAAGTTTTAAACACATGGGTATGATATTATTAGGTTTCGGTATTTTATTTTTAGGTCTTAATCTAATGACATCAGCTATGATGCCACTTAGAGAATCTGCAATTATGGGGGATTTGTTCCTACATACTCAAATTCCTATTATTGGATTATTAGTAGGATTTGTTGTTACTGCTTTAATTCAGAGTTCTACTGCTTCAGTGGGGATTTTATTGTCAATGGTTGCAGTTGGAATTGTAACTGATTTGAATCAAGCTATATTTATTTTATATGGTTTTAATGTAGGAACTATTGTAACTACATTAATTGCTTCTATTAGGGCTAATAAAGCAGCTAAACAAACTGCAATTGTCCATGTTTTATTTAATTCTCTGGGAGCATTAATTTTCATGGTTATCACTATTCTGCCCTTGGGATTCGTAAGTTTCATTCAGAGTATGTCTAGTAGTATTGCTATTCAGTTAGTATATGCGCATATTATTTTCAATTTTGCTACAATGTTAATCTTACTGCCATTTTCTAAGTACATTGTTATAATGGCTGAAAAAATTATTAAAAAAGGGTCTGAAGATAATAATGAGTTAAAGTTTAAATTCATTGATCGAAGGTTAATAAACACTCCTCCAATTGAGGTAGAGTACACTGTTAAAGAAATTGGTCGAATGTTTGAGTTTGTATTGGATAATTTTAAATATTCTACAAAAATTGATTTTAAAGATGCAAAGGGGATTGATAAGAATCTTGAATTAATGGTTCAAAATGAAGAAGTTATTAATTATTTGCATAAAGAAATTAATAAGTTTTTAATAAGTTTAAATACTCTTAAATTGGATGATAAACATGTTATAACTGTTGGAATTTGTTATAAAACTATAAACTATTTGGGACAAGTTGAAAATTTGTCAAAGGATATTATTCTAGCTATTAAAGAATATAAAAAAGATAAAGAATATTTTGATGAAGGTATGGTAAAAATAGAACCAATTATTACATTAGTTGAAAAAATACTGGATAAAACACATGAATTATTCATTGATCCTTATTATGATGAAAATCAAAAAAGAATAAGTATGGTTGAGGATTTAAACAAGAAAATAACTAGTTTAACCCAAACTAATAAAGAATTGTTGAGAGCAGAGTTTGATTATATTAGAATTCTCAATAATTTAAAAAGAATTAGTTCTTATGCAATGTGTATAAGCAAAGCAGTTGAATATAGTAATGATTGAAAGCATTTTACTAGCAAATAATGATATTATTCTTATTTTTTTCTATTATTTTTCTTTTCTATTCTTTATTATCTTTTTTATTTTTTATTTTCTTTTTTATTTTTTATTTTCTTTTTTTTATTCTCTAAAATTTATTTAATAAAAAAACTCAATATATAATTAATTACCAAATATTTTCAACTGTTATTTATAAAGTGTTGCAAACTTTAAGTAATATCCTAAAGATAGGTATATTAAAATTTTAAATTATCAACGGCATTTATTAATTTATCAATATAATCAAGAGTTGTTTTATTTGATTCATATCGATATGTTTCATAAATTAATGTAGGGGTGCCTGATTTCATAATTGGAATTGTAACATAATTCGGGCTTGATTGAGCTTTTGGGTAATAGTAAACAAAATTAGGTATTTTAGCTATAATTTTATCTCCAAAAGCTTTTGAAATAGAATCATTTAAAGGAGCAAACATAAAGTTAGTTTTTTCATAACTACCACCATTTGTGCCTTGATTGGAATGAATATCAAGAACTAAATTATAACCTTTAGAGTTAACATTTGGAACAACAAATTCCCTAGCTAATAGCTGCCCATTCATTCTTCCAATATCGTAGTTAGTAGCATTTTTTGTAACATTTACTTTATAAATGTAATAACAATACTTTAAAGAGTATTGCTTATCTATTAACGAATTATATAATGCATTATGGGCATTGGATTCTAATGGATGTACCCCTATAATATAAGCTATCTTAATATCTGAACTTTTATTACCTATTGGCCCAATAAACTCAACAGAACCTATATTATTAGAACCTAATTTAATTGTTTCTAAACCATCAAGTTTAGAAATAATTATTTTGTTTTCATTAATTTTGGTAGTATTAGTACTTTTATTTCCATCTATTTTGGTAGTATTAGTACTTTTATTTCCATCTATTTTAGTAGTGTTAGTGACTTTATTTCCATTATTTTTAGTAGTATTAATATTTTTATTTTCGTTTGTTTTAGCTGTGTTATTACTTTTATTTACATTTATTCCAGTATTATTACTTTTTTTCCAGTTTGTTGTAGTATTGTTACTTTTTTTTTCGTTTGTTTTATTTGTGTTAATACTGTTATTTTCATCAATACCATCAATAATACCTTTATTTTCATCAATATTAATGGCATTATTGCTTTTATTTTCATCAATAATAGTATCATTATTACTCATATTATATATTAAACTTGATAATCCTATTAATGTAATCAATAAAAATAAAAGCAATAGGATAATGTTTTTTGCTTTCATGTTATGAACCTATATAAATTTTTCATCCTCATTAAAGGGCATGTTTACTAATAATGATTATTGTTTCAACAATTTTATTTGCCAGTTTGCCCTATAATTTATTTATATTGCACTATTAATAAATATCTTTCTAAATTTAGTTTTAAATTCCTCGAAACATGTTGAATAATGTTTTATAATTGAATATCTATTTTTAGCATTGTTAATATGAATCTTCCTATTTACATATTCTTCAATGAATGATTAGTAGATTTATAGTTTTTAACATGACTGGGATAGTGTAAATATATATATTTTGAATTTATCTAAATGATACAATGTTTTTTGCATGTTTAGAATCAGATTCTATACATTTTTCGATATTTTTCCTTTGCATGAAAAAAGTATTTAGTATTTAGAGTTTCATTGTAATATTCATTAAAATTTATTTTTATTATTCATTAGAATTTATCCACATTATTCATTAAAACTTAATCCATAAGACATTGGAAGAATATATTCTTACAATCACATCTAGTGCAATGATGATTCATGTTATTGGATTTAATATATGGCAACGTATTCCTTCAGAAGGCATAATATTTCTGAAAATATTATACTATTTATCACTTAAATGAATAAATTCAGATTTAAAACTTTTGATATTGTGTATTATTATTTATAAACTATCCTATATAAATTTACGGACTGTTGAATTAAAATGAACGTTCTTTATGTATAATTATTACTTCAAATATTTGTTTTTTTTATTCTTTTTTATTAAATTATTAATATGGTATAAAATGTTATTTTTGGGAAAATTTAATATTTTTAGTTTTAATTAAAATGAATATTTTTCAGAATAAAAAGTTAAAATTTATTAAATATTATAACAATTATAGATATATAATTATATTATTAAATAATATTATAAAGAATTATAATAATAATTAAAAGAATCTAGAATTATATTAATAATTATAAAGAATTATTATAATAATTAAAAGAATCTAGAATTATATTAATAATTATAAAGAATTATTATAATAATTAAAAGAATCTAGAATTATATTAATAATTATAAAGAATTATTATAATAATTAAAAGAATATGAAGAATTATTATTATATATAATAATTTTTGATTTAAAATATAAATAAAATGATATTTTACATAAAAAATTTATAAGTATTTTTCCAAAAGTTAATATACTATAATGAAAACATTCTTTTTAAACTAAATAAAGAAATATCTTTTGTGTCATTGATGATAAAATTAAAATACAGGAGATAGGCTTATTTATCTTTTAAATAATAATATTCTCCTTCTGATTTTTGCGCTCTATCAAGATAGCTATCTAACTTGTTTACTCGAGGTCTTTTTGTTTCTTTATCTCTTCTGAATGTTATTTTTAAGTCTTTTAAGAATGTGTTCATTGAAGTTCTAAGGTCTTGGGGTTTTGTTGCAATTCCTTCTAAACCAGGTTCACCGTGGAATACCATAGCCCTATCAGATATATAATCAATAAAGACTATATCGTGGTCAATAATTAAGGATGCAACGTTTTTACTTTCAATTATTTTTCTAATAGCTCTTCCAGCTATTAATCTTTGTTCAACATCGAGAAAAGCAGTTGGTTCATCGAAAAGGTATATTTCAGCATCTTTTGATAATGTTGTAGCTATTGCAAGACGTTGGAGTTCCCCACCACTAAGGTCTTTTATTTGCTTATCTAATATTTCTTCAAGTGAAAATGGTTTTCCAATTTCTGTTTTGAAAATCTTTGAACCATAGCTAGGAGCATTCATATATAAAAAGTCTTCAACTCTTCCTTCAAAGTCAGATACAATATATTGAGGTTTGTATGCTATTTTTATATCTTCTTCTACTTCTCCTTCATCAGCTTTTACCTCTCCAGCTAATATTTTTGCAAATGTTGTTTTCCCAATACCATTTGATCCAAATGCTGTTACAATCTCGTCATGGAAAATTTCTCCTGCTTCAGCTGATAGGGAAAATCCTTCATAAGATTTTTTTAAGTTACTATATGATACAATAGCTTCTCCTTCATCTTCTGGAGTTGGAGGTCTGATACTAAATTCAATAGCTTGTTTTCTAATTCTTACATTTTCTTCCTTTAGGAATCCATTGATATATGCATTTATTCCAACTCTAACTCCTTTCATCCCTGAAACCACACCATAAGCTCCAGCTTCTCCATAAAGAATATTGATGTGGTCTGAAATTGCATCAAGAGTAGCTAAATCATGTTCAATAACCATGACTGACTTGTCATCATCAGCAAGAGATCTAATTGTTTTGACCGCATTAAGACGTTGATAAACATCTAACCATGATGTTGGTTCATCAAAATAATAAAAGTCCCCTTCTCTTACAAATGATGCAGCTATAGCTACTCTTTGAAGTTCTCCACCACTTAAATTAGCTATATCTCTATTTAAAACATTTTTTAAATCAAGTGTTTCTACAGCTTCTTCAAATTTTCCTCTTTCATCAGCTCCACTTAAAAGGTCAGATACATTTCCTTTAACAAATTTAGGTAGCTGATCTACCATTTGAGGTTTATGAATAACTTTTATTTTTCCAAGAGACAGTTCTTTAAAGTAATTTTGAAGTCCTGATCCTTTATAATGGTTAATGACTTCATCCCAGTTTTTTGGCTCTTCTTCCCAGTTTCCAAGGTTAGGAATCATTTCTCCAGATAAAATTCTCATGATTGTGGATTTTCCAATTCCATTTGGTCCAAGAATTCCAAGAACTGAACCTTTACTAAGATTAGGTAAACCAAAGAGCTCAAACATATTTTGCCCAAACCTATGAATAGGATCACCCACTGCCTCTGGAAGGTTGATTACATTAATTGCACCAAATGGGCATCGGTTTGTACATATCCCACATCCAGTACATAGTTCTTCAGAGATAAGTGGTTTTTTTGTTTTTTCATCAATAACTATAGTATCCTCTTCCATACGGACTCCTGGACAATATTCAATACATGTGTAGTTACATTTTTTAGGTTGGCATCGGTCATGGTCTAATATGGAAATTCTACTCAATTCTATCACCTGAAGTAAGAAGTATTATTTTTGATTTATGTTTTTTATTATATTTTTTATTATATTTTTTATTATATTTTTTATTAATTTTTTATTAAAATATTTAAAAACATTTTTTAAAGTTTTTTTATAATAATTTTTTTTATTTTAATTTTATTATATTTGAATTTATTATAAAATTGTTTATTAAATGTGAGAAAAATATATTACTTTTGAGAAATAAAGTTTACTTTTGAGAAGTTTATATTACATATATATCTTTCTTTTATTAATTTTCATATTTTTTTATAATTAAATTTTTTAATTATAATATAGATATTTTTATAATAATTAGATACTTTTTTATAAATAAATCTAATTTTAAAATATGTTTAATTTTTTTATAATAATATTTATAATAATATATAAATTTATAATATTTTTATAATATATTTCTTATAATAAATATTTAATTGATATTTATAGATATTTTTTAATATATATCATTATTATTTTTATACTATTAATATAATAAATATAATTATAATAAATTACTAATTTTACTTAAAAATATAGTACTTTGATATAATATTATAGGTGTTACTCAATGAAACAAGTAATTGTAATTCGAAATGATCTAAAAATGTCTAAAGGTAAAATAGCTGCCCAAGCATGTCATGGATGTTTAGGATCATATAAACAAGCTGATTCTAATAAAATCAAAAGTTGGGAAATTGATGGATCAAAAAAGGTAATTGTAAAAGTAAATACATTAGAAGAACTATTCCAAATAAAAGAAATAGCTAAAAAAAATAATGTAGCAAATTTCATGGTAACAGATGCTGGTAGAACTGAGATACCTTCTGGAACTATAACTTGTTTAGGTATAGGTCCTGATAAAGATGATGTTATTGATAAAATCACTCAGGATTTGAAATTACTTAGTTGAATTCATCATTAATCATTTTTTTAGATAGTTTTGTATTTTTCTGGTGATATTATTATTGAGTATGTAATTAAAATTGGAGGAAGTCTTTTTCCACAAAAAGCTATTGAACTTGTTAATTCATTAAATAATAATGATAACAATAAGAATAACAATAATGGCCATAATAACAAAAATAATTGTTTAATAGTGACTGGTGGAGGAGAATTTGCAAACCTTATCCGCAAGTATGATGATAAAATCGACTTTTCAAACGATATTACTCATGAAACAGCTATTGATTCTATGGATATTATAGCTAAACTTCTTAATGATAAATTTGACTTTACTGAACTTGTTTATTCCATCGAAAATGCTAAAAAAGTCAATGTTAATGGAAAAATACCTATTTTAGCTTGTTCAAGCCTTTTAAAAGAAAATGAAGAGTGTACTGAAATTCCTCATTCATGGGACCTAACTTCAGATTCTATATCAGCATACATTGCAAACAGTCTAAAAGCGAAACTTTTAATAACTACAAATGTAGATGGTATATATACCCAAAAACCAACTAGTGTTGGGGCAAAATTTCTCTATGAAATCGATGCTAAAAAACTACTAACTTTTGACGAAACGTCGGTTGATTTGATGCTAGGAGAGTTACTCCTTAAATTTGGGATGAACTGTTTTGTTGTAAATGGAAACTTCCCTGAGAGAGTTTTATCTATAATTGAAGATAATTCTATAAACAAAATTAGTAATAAGAATTATAATAATAATTACAATTTTAAATATACACTAATTAGAGGTGAATGAAATGGAAAAGATAAGCTGTAAATCTTGTAAGCAAGAAATACCATTAATTGATACTTATGTTCAATTCCCATGTCCTGAATGTGGTGAATTAATAGCAAGATGTGAAAAATGCCGCACTTTTGGTCATACTTATGTATGTGAATGTGGTTTTATGGGACCATAATTTTATTTATTATTAATTATTAATTATTTTTAAATTATAGTTTTTAATAAATATTCAATGTCTTATTTATTTAATAACTAAATATTGTTTTCTTAAATGAAATATTGTTTTCTCTATTAAATATTGCTTTAGTATTTAAATAGTGTTTTACTAATTAAATATTAATTTACTAATTAAATATTATTTTAATAATTAAATATTAATTTACTAATTAAATATTATTTTAATAATTAAATATTAATTTACTAATTAAATATTGTTTTATTATTAGAATATTGTATTTATATAAATTATTTAGATAAAATAAACCGAAAAAATTAAATATATCTAAATTAAATAATATTTTACATTAATAATTCAACATATATTAGTAATAATTAATATTATTTTTTAATATAATGTTAATATTGTTACAATAATATGTTAATTAAAATGATACCTAAAAAGTAAGCTATATTTATGAAAGAATTAGAAAAAATATAAACTGATTAAACAATATGTTTTAATATATAGAAAAATACATTATTATTAAAAACATTAAATTAAAAAATAAAAAAATATTTAAATTTATTTAAAAATATTAAAATCTATTTAACCTTTAAAAAAACAATTAAATAGATGTTTTGGAGGAAAAACAATGGGAGAAGTTGTTGCAACTATTAAATTAATGCCTGAAAGTCCTGATGTCGACTTAGAACAAATGAAAATCAATGCTCAAAACGCTGTTAATGAAGATGCAGAATTGCACAAGATTGAAGAAGAACCAATTGCTTTTGGTTTAGTAGCTTTAAATGTTGTCTTCATTGTTGATGATGGTGAAGGTGGAACTGAAATCGTAGAAGAAAAATTAGCTCAAATCCCTAATGTAAACAGCATAGAAGTTATGGATGTTAGGAGATTAATGTAAATTAATTTTTCTTTTATTTTTATATTATTTTATTTATTTTTATTTAAAATCATTTTTATTTATTTAAAATCTATATATACTATAATATAGTTTAAACTAATTTATTATTTATTATTATATATTTTATAGGCCATTTTAGATTTTTATAATTTATTCTAAATTATTATAAATTATTATAGATTTTTATAGATTATTATAGATTATTATAGATTATTATAAATTATTATAGATTATATAAATTATTATAGATTATTATAGCTTTTTATAAATTATTATAAATTATTATATATTATTCTAAATTATTATAGATTTTTATAGATTATTATAGCTTTTTATAAATTATTATAAATTTTTATAGATTTTTAGATATTATTATATATTATCTATGTTTATTATGCATTTTGACAATGTTTTATAATATTTAATCTATTATAATAGATTTTATAATAATTTAATATATGATTTAAATTGACTTAATAATAGTTTTTTAAAAAAACTTTAATTTTGCAAGGTGATAAGATGATTGATCTTATTTTCGCTTGCTTTTTAGGTATTTTATGTGGCACAATTACTGGAATGGTGCCAGGAATTCATGTTAATACAGCTGGAGCTATAATATTTGCTTCTTCAGTACCATTAATGGAATTTTTTTCAGCTGAGGTATTATGTGTCTTCATGGTATCAATATCGATTACTCACGCAATAATCGATTTTATACCTTCTATGCTCCTCGGAGTTCCAGAAGAGGGAACGGCTGTCTCTATTTTACCAGGACATAGGATGGTTTTGGAAGGTAGATCAAAAGAAGCTATTAGAATAGTTTCGCTTGGAGGTTTTGGAGCTATAATTGTAGTTATTTTAATGCTTCCTGTTTTTGCAACTGTTTTACCTATTGCTCATGAGTTTATCAAGCCATATACTTTTTTTATACTTCTTATTGTTTCTGTATTTCTTCTATGGAAATTAACAAGAGGTATAAAAGCATTTATATGGGTTTCTATTTTGTTTATATTCTCAGGATTGTTAGGATGGACAATTTTCCAAACACCTATATCTTCAGGCATTTCTATGATGTGTATATTTTCAGGATTATTTGGGATAAGCACGATTTTATATAGTTTAAATGAAAGTTCATTTATGCCTCATCAAAATAAATTCTATGACCTTGAGTTAAATAGTAATATGTTAAGAGGAATTTTTGCAGGAGGAGTAGCTGGAGCTATATTAGGATTTTTACCAGGATTTGGTCCAGCTCAAGGAAGTATAATAGCTCAAGCAGCTGCAGGAGGTGATGGTGAAGATGATACTGAAAATTTCCTAACAGCTATAAGTGGTTTGAATACTTCTGATACTTTATTTTCTCTTTTCTGTATCTACTTGATTGGAAATCCTCGAAGTGCTATTGCAGTTTATATGGATTATTTAATATCTGATTTTACACTTTCACATCTATTAGTTTTTGCATTTGCTGGACTTACAGCTGTATCCATATCATTAATTCTTTGTTTAAAATTAGGAGACAGTTTTTCAAAGATTATGCAAGAAATTGATTATAAAAAATTGTGTATAGCTGTGATAATCTTGATGGTGGTTATTTTATATATTTTTGCGATAGTATACAATGCTCCACTTCCTTATATTACTTTAGCTCTTATTACTTCAACAGCTATGGGATTACTTCCTCATTATTTGGGAGTAGGTAAATCACATTTAATGGGAGTTTTAATTGTTCCTGCTATGGTTGTGTATTATATTATGTTTGTGTAATTATCCATGTAATTGAGGAAGTTGTATCATGTTTATATAAAAATAAGTTTAAAAAATATTAATTAAATAATTAAAATATTTTTATATAACTAAATAATTAAAATATCTTTAATAATTAAATAATCAGAACATCTTTAGAACTAAATAATTAAAATATTTTTATATAACTAAATGATTAAAACATCTTTAGATAATAATCTAGCTGTTTTTTCAAAATCAATTGTGTCTACACCAGGGAAGCAATCTATTATACATAGGTCAAATTTAGAAATAGCTGTTTTATCTTTGTTGTTTTCATCCACATTTTTTTTAAGAATTTTTTCTTTTGCTGTCTGGTTTTTAAATAGCTTTTCAGCTAATTCTTCAAAAGATAAATTATATACCTCAAAATTATATCCTGTAGCTATTTTATCCATTATAGTTATTTTATCCATAGTAATTTTCTTATAATTTTCTTCTATTATTTCAAAACCATTGGCTTTTAGATTCATTGATGTCATAACTGCTGAAGGTTTCCAAATATCATTAAAAATTATTTTTTTAACTCCCGACTTTAGTAAGAATATTCCTAGTGTTCCATTACCACAGGTTCCATCTATTATATTTAATTCTTTAAACTCTTCTTTTGTTAGATGTTTTGCTTGTATATATTCCCATATTTTTTTTATTTTATTTTCCATAGATGGTGGAAACTCCAAATAGCTTAGATGTTGGATTTTATTTATTATTATTTTCCCCACAGGGCTTTGAAGTATATCTGAACGGACATCACTACCAGCTAATAATTCATAAGAAATAGCTTCACTATCTATATCAACAATCCCTACAGTATCTTTAGGGTTTCCTTTAATAACTCCTTTAACTTCACTAACGTCATTAATTATTTTTAGAGCTATATCTTTTGTAAATTTTGGGTGAAGAATTATTAAAGAATTTTTTTCAATAAATGGTTCATTTTCAGTATTAAACATTGGTGTTAAAAGTGGTGTTGGTCCATTTCTAAGAATAAATTTACGTAATTCGATATTTTCTTCTTTCATTATTTTTAAAATATGTGCCATTACTATATCAATATGTCTCTTACCACATGAGCACCTTGCAAAATCATCATCAAGTTTATCTAAATTTAATTGTTCATTTAATAGTTTAAACTTTTTAAGCTCAATTAATTTTGATTCTTTACATTTAGAGCATTCATTTTTATTAAATAACATTTTTGAAATATTTTCAATAGTTGTTATTTCTTCTGGAGGGATTTCATACATTTCATCAAATTTGTTTAAACTATAATTTTTTGATGATTTTGATTTTTTCATAATATTAATTTGTTTTCGATATCTTTATATTTTACTTTTGATATATATTATTAAAGTAATACTAAATTATATTATTTTAATATTTATAAGAACAATTTTTCAGTATCAATGAAATTTTTCAATTTAAATAAAATTTTTAAGTTGCAGTGAAATTATTATATTAGATGAGAATATTGTTTTGAATTAAACAATATAAATTAATTTAAAATAATTTTTAAGGGATTATATGAGTGTTTTAAATAAAAATAATAATATTAATACAGATAAAGAAAAATTTGAAAGAGATAATATGAATATTATTCCAAAATATAAATTATCAAAAACTAATTTTTCAGATGAAGAAAAGAATTTATTAGAAGAACTGAGGAACAATTTAGTTGATTTAGCTATTTCATCAGGAGATAATTTTCAGATAAATGAAGCTGCTTTATTAGAGGATATTAAAGAATTTTTAAAACTTAGACTTTCTGAAAATGATTTTAATAATGTTAATAATAATGTTAATAGTGCTGTTAACAATAGTGCTTATAGTAATGCTAATAGAAATATTGAAAATATTGATAAATTAGCTAATAAGCTATTTGAAGAGATTATTGGTTATGGTGAAATTGATCCTTTAATCAAAGATGATTTTCTTGAGGAAATAATGGTTATTGGAACTAATAAACCTGTTTTTGTTTATCATAGAGAATATGGTATGATGGAATCTAACTTGATTTTTAAAAGTGATGAAGAAATCACTTCAATTATCGATTCTGTTGCTCGCCAAATTAATAGAAGAATAGATCAAGAATCTCCAATATTAGATGCAAGGTTGGCTGATGGTTCAAGAGTCAATGCAACTATCCCTCCAGTTTCTGCTGATGGGCCATCAATTACTATAAGAAAATTTAAAAAAGATCCTCTTACTATTGTAGATCTTATTAGGGGAAACACAGTTAATTCTGATTTAGCTGCTTTTTTATGGTTGTGTGTTGATGGAATGGGGGTTAAGCCAGCTAATATTATTATATCTGGTGGAACAAGTTCTGGTAAAACCACTACTCTTAATGCATTAGCTGCTTTTATAAATCCTAGAGAGCGAATTATTACCATCGAAGATACTCTTGAGCTTCAAATACCTCATAATCATATTGTTAGAATGGAAACAAAGCCCCCTAACATTGAAAATAAAGGGGAATTAACTATGGATGACTTAGTAAAGAATTCATTAAGACAAAGGCCTGATAGGGTTATAGTTGGAGAAGTTAGGGGAAAAGAGGCAATAACTCTCTTTACAGCTCTTAATACTGGGCATTCTGGTTTTGGAACCCTCCACTCAAATAGTTCTCGTGAAACCATTACTCGTTTAACTAATTCACCTATGAATGTTCCAAAAATTATGATTTCAGCTATTGATTTTGTTATTATGCAAAATAGGATTTATCTCTCTGATGGAGTATCTGTTCGACGTGTTAGTGAGGTTGCTGAAGTAGTTGGTATAGAAGAAGGCACAGTTCAATTAAATAAGATTTTTCAATGGAATGGTAAAAGGGATGCAATTGAAAATGTTTCTATATCAAGTAATACATTAGAATCTATTTCTAATATTAAAGGAGTAAATGTCAATGAACTCCATAAAGAAATTGATAGAAGGAAGATAGTTTTAGAATTTTTAGCTAAAAATAATATTAGGAGTATAGATGGTTTTTCAAAGGTCATTGAAAATTATTATTTAGATTCGAAGACTGTTTTAGATAGTATATATGATTTTGTTTAAAAAGTAATAAAATAATAAATGAATAAAATTTTTGCTATTGGACTATTTTGAAAGGAGTTATAAAATGAATAAAATGAAAATTGACAGAAATCATCTAGAAGAATTTGGTGATGTTTTGAGTATGATAAAGAAATCCCAATATAATGCTTTAAAAAGTATTAATACAGAATTGATTAATCTTTATTGGGATATTGGAAAATATGTTGATAAAAAAGTTGAAAAGTCAGTTTGGGGGGAATCGATTGTAATAGAATTATCTAAGTATATATTTAACAAAGACCCTGGATTAAAAGGATTTTCAGATAAGAATTTGTGGAGAATGAGGCAATTTGATTCGACTTATAAAAATCATCCAAAACTCTCACCACTGGTGAGAGAAATTAGTTGGACAAATAATTTTATAATTAAATAAAAAACACAATTACAATTTTTAAAAATATTACAGAAAAAATTTAGAGAGTTACTTGATTAATTTGAAGGAGAGATTTTTATTTTGAAAACTTTTTTCATAGCTATTGCTGACGGCTTTTTTATTTGTTTAAATTTTCTTTTTAAACTTTTTAATTCATTTTTTAATTTAATTTTTAAAAATAAAGAAGATAAATATAATAATATTAATAATAATATTGAAATAGATAATGAGTATGATAAAAATAATAATTATAATAATAATTATAATAAAGATGATAATGATTTTAATAAAAATAATGATTTTAATAATGATAATAAACGTATTAATAATATATTTTCAAAGCTAAAAAATGTTATTTTTCCATTTAATGAAGAAGATGAAACTTTTATCTTTAAACAATTACAAATTAACTCTAATTCTAATGAAAATAATGATAATAAAGGAGATAGCTATTGGAATAAAAAATATAGTTTGGCTAATCAAGGAATTGATTTAAATATAGAAAGCTTCAATGAGAAAAATCTTCAAAAAGGATATTTAAATAAAATAATTGGGGAGAAAATATCAACAATTATAAATATAAAATTGTTTTTTCCATCTGTACTTGTTTTGGTCATTATATTAACAATATTATCTTATTTCTTTTTTGGTTTTGAAATAGCTATGGCAATAATACTTCTATTTTTAATGATAGTTTTTGGAATTATTTATCTTCCAAAAATGAATAAAGATAAAAACAAAGCAGAAATATCTAAAGAACTTCCATATGCTCTTCGCCAAATGGTAACTGAACTACGTTCTGGAAAAGGACTTCATGACACAATCGCTTCAATCGCTAGTTCTGATTATGGTGCATTGTCTTTTGAGTTTTCAAGAGTTATTGAAGAGATTAAATATGGTGGAAGTACTGAAAAAGCATTGATTAATATGTCTAGAAGAGTTTCTTCTGATGGATTAAGTAGGGCTGTTCAGCAAATTGTTGGAACTCTTAGGACTGGTGGAAATCTAGCCAACACCCTCAACATAATTGCTGAGGATGTTTCATATGATTTTCAAATTAAACTTAAAGATTATTCTCAAAAGCTAAACGCTTTTATAATGATTTACACATTTTTAGCTATTTTAGGACCAGTAATTCTTTTGATTATGTTAATGGCAGCTTCTACAGTTATGGGAGATATAGTGCCAAGTAATGTTGTTTTGATTATGTATATCTTCTTTTTCCCAATGATTGTCGTGTTTATGGGTTTGATGATTAAAAGGTTAGAACCTAGTTTATAGATATTCAAATGTTAGTTGATGAATTTTTAATATTTGGCTATAATTTTAATATTAGTTTTCATTTGTTAGTACAAGGGATATTTTTAATTAAATATAAAGTATCATTGACATTAGAATGTTTTCAAAAATTAAATATAAATTTATATTTTTGTATTAATTTTTGATAAGTTTATAATAAAAATTTGCAGACACTGTTTGCAAATTTAGGAAATGTATAATTATTAATTTTTGATACAATTGTAATAAAATATATAAGTAATGTTGTTATTTTGTAGGTGGAATTATGAAGGGTAAAATTTTGAATAATGAACAAAAAGAGTTTATTAATGTTATAATCGAAAAAATTAGACAATCTCAGTATAATGCTCAAAAATCAGTTAATAAAGAATTAATTAATCTTTATTGGGAAATTGGAAAATCAATAGCAGAAAAACGAAAGAAAAACTGGGGAAAATCCATAGTTCAAACATTATCCTCTGAATTACAAAAAGAATTTCCAGGAATCAGAGGGGTTTCTGTCAGTAATATTCATCATATGGTTCAATTTTACAAGGAATATCATATTCATGAAAATCTCCAGACACTGTCTGGAGAAATTAGTTGGTCAAAACATGTTATTATACTACAAAAATGCAAAGATTTCGAAATGAAAAAATTTTACATTTTAGCTACTAAGAAGTTTAATTGGAGTTTTAGAGTATTAAGAAATCAGATAGATAATAAAACATATGAAAGATTTTTGTTGAATCAGACAAATTTTGATGAAACCATTACCAAAGAGTTAAAAAATAAAGATAACTTAGTGGTTAAAGATGAATATATTTTTGATTTTTTAGGAATAGAAGATGAATATACTGAAAAAGAATTAGAGTTAGCTTTAATAAAAAATATACGAAGCTTTTTAATCGAAATGGGATTTCAATTTACATTTGTAGCTAATCAGTTTAAAATAGATCTCGCTGATAAAGAGTATTATATAGATTTGTTATTGTACCATAGACAATTAAAATGTCTTGTAGCTATTGAATTAAAAATTGGAGAATTTAAACCTGAATACAAGGGAAAAATGGAATTTTATTTAAATATACTTAATGATAAATTCAAATTAGAGGATGAAAATGATTCAATAGGAATATTAATCTGCAAAGAAAAAAATAGGACAGTTGTAGAATATTCTCTAATGAGAAGTAATTTGCCAATTGGTGTTGCAAGATATAAAACAACAAAAGATCTTCCAAAGGATTATGAAAATTTATTACCCCATAAAGATGAAATTATTGAGAAAGTTGATAGTTTCTTTCAAGATTCTAAATAATCTAATGATTTAAGAAAATATTGAAAATTAAATAATCCCAGTTAAATTAGCTAATTCTACTGAAAATATAACGATTATTGTTAAAATTATTATAGTATAATCAATATACCTTATAGGATTTTCTTTTTTATAGCTTGTAGCTTCACCAACATATCCCCGGGATAACATGCTATAATAAACACTTTCTCCTTTTTCAAAGGATTTTAAAAATAACATCATTATTGTATACCCAATATGTTTTATTCTCCAGAGATAGCTTGTTTTTTTATTCCAAATGTTAAAAGATCTAGATTTTTGAGCTTTTCGGATATTGTTAAGCTCATCAAAGAAAACAAAAAGATATCTAACTGTCATACTAAGTATCATAGACATCTCTTTTGGAAAACCTAACTTTCGCATAGAGTTTACAATTGTCTCAAGAGGAGTTACAGATGAAAGAAGGACAATAGCTGAAAGACAAACTATTAAACGAGCAAGAAGTAGTCCTCCAAAGAGTATTCCTTCATAAGTTATGGTAAGTCCTAAGGGTAGGGTGTAAAGTATAAGTCCTTGTTTTATAAATGGCTGGAAAACAGCTATAACTCCTCCAAATGGAAGAATCATCAGGACTCTTTTTGTAAAATAAGTAATAGATACTTTTGAAAATAAAAGAAGTATTAATATATATATTTCTAACAATAGAAGAACTAAAAAATCTGTAGTATATACAGCATACACAATAATTAAAATAATGGAAATAAGTTTTATTCTACCATCTAGATTGTGTATGGCACTATCCTTCCAGGTTTCTCGTTCTATTCTTTCTATTGCAAGAGTCATATTAACACGTTTTTCTAATTTTTATATTCTAATTTTATTATTGTTTCTTTTTCTTAAGTAGATATCCTAATCCATAAGATAATCCAAATACTATAATAACTCCAATTACAATAGCTATTGCACCAGAAATAGGATCTTCTCCAAGAGAGGGGATAATATAATCTGGCATGGGAGACTCAATAATAGCTTCTTCTTCAACACCAGGATTTAGGATTTTTTCAGCAGTACTTTCTAATCCATCAGGATTAGTTGAAGCTAAAAATGGTGCAAGAACAGCTATTAATATTGCTATAATTAATCCAACTATCATAAATTGTTTTGTTTTAGTTTCCATTTTTTTCCTCTGTATTTAAGTATTTTTAATATTTAAGTAAGTGATTCTTTAGCTATTAAATCTGGTCTAACGCCTTTAATAGCTACAAAAACTATTGAACTTATTATACCTTCTCCTATTACTCCTATTACAGCATGGTATATTCCCATGAAATACAATCCTGCTATAAGTGGGAATGTTCCAGCAAACCATAACTCTATTGCACAGGCAAGGGATGGTATAAAAATTGACAAGAAAGCTGCGATGAATACTGCTGGAACGTCTTTGATAAATTTTTTCATTCCTTTAAAACTGTAAAATCCGATGAAACTTGAAAGAACGCCCATATTAAATATGTTTGCTCCAAGTGCAGTCACTCCTCCATCTCCAGCTAACAATGCTTGCAATATTAAAACTATAGCTAAAACTAAAAACCCTGCATAGGGGCTTCCAAGTAAAATTCCAACTATAGCTGCTCCTACCATATGTCCACTTGTTCCCCAAGGTATTGGTATATTCAAAGCTTGTATTGCAAATATTCCTGCAGCCAATACTGCAAGTAATGGGAGCTGTTTGTCATTCAACTTATTTCTAGCCCAACTTACTGCGAAATATCCTACAATAATTATTATAATGTAGTATATTGCGCATTGCCATAGTGGTATAAATCCATCTGGGATGTGCATATTTTTTCTTCCTTTTAAGTTATTTTATTAATATTTTCATATTTTTTAAAAATTTTTATTTTGAGATTATAAAAATTTTTAAGTATTACTAATTTTGTTTTTATTTATAAATTCAGTATTATGAAAGTATAAATAAATAAAAGTATTACTTTTTTTAATTTTATTTATATATCAAGTATTAACAATTTCAGCCGTTTATTCGCTTTTAACTGAATACTGATTCTAATGATAGTTCTTATAAGTCTTATCTTTATCATGATGTATTTAACTTTGATTATGTCATATATAAAGCTTTTCTTTGTAATACTAAAGACTATTTTTCTTTGGAAATTGTAATACTTTTTTTAATAATTTTTGTTTATTTATATTGCATAAAAATACTTATAAAAGTAATAATTCAATTAAAAAGGAAAATTCATTAATATTTTAAAGAAATTTTTTATTATTGAAGTTAAAAAATGTTTATTTTTAATATAAATAATTTTTTTTTATTAAATAGAAAAAGTTGATATTATTTATTATAATAATTTTTTTATTATTAAATTAAAAAAGTTGACTTATTTATTGTTATCATATTAATAAAATAATAATAATTTTTTTATATTAATTAGAAAATATTTATTATTAATGTAAGTTTTTTATATTAATTAAAAAAATATTGATATAATATTAATTGTAAAATTTTTATTCTAATTATATATAATTTGATGATTTATTTAAAAATTATTTCTAATTATATATTATTTTATTATTTATATTATTTATTTAAAAATTGTTAATACAAAATATATATATACTTTAAATTTAAAATAAATAATTATTATAAATCATTATAAATTACAATATATAAACTTATTCAAAAATTTATATCTAGTGATATGTATTGATATTGATTGAAAAGATTATAATTTGCTTAGTAAACTGCATACTCTTTTATATAGTTATAAACTCTTTTATTTAGTTGTAGATTTTTTTATATAGTAGTATGTTCTTTTATTAGAAATATATTTTTTATTAGATTATATTTTATAAGTTTATAAGTAAAACTAATTATTCTAATATTGATAGTTTTGAAACTTATTTAAATTGATTAAAAATTAATGTTTTTTATATTATAATAAAAATTATAATTATTTAATAAAGTTGATGATAATTTGACACCTAATTCAAGTAAGCCTGAAGATCTTAAAAGTGACTTTTGGAAATTTAAAAATATTGAAATTTCTATTGGTGAAATTGTAGAAGATTCTTCTAATTTAGATGAAGAAGCTTTTATGGGTCCAACTCCAAAGCCGTCTGTTACTGATTTAAGGTCTTGGGATATGAAATTATTAGAAAGATATCCTCCATTTTATGCTCCATTTTGTGATATGTGTTGTTTATGTACTTTTGGGAAGTGTGATCTTACAGGTAAAAAAGGAGCTTGTGGGATAGACATAGAAGCTCAACAAGGAAGGTTCTCCCTTTTAACATCTTGTATAGGGGCTGCAGCCCATTCAGCACATAGTAGGCATTTACTTGAATATTTAATCCATAAGGTTGGACCAAATCATCCAATTGATTTTGGAAACAATATTGATATTGAAGCACCAATAATGAGAACTTTAATTGGAAAAATTCCTAAAACATTAGGGGATTTGAGAGAAGCATTGGATTATATAGAAGAAGAAAATCTTCACCTTCTTTCAGCTTGTCATACTGGTCAAGAAGGAAATTACCTTGATTTTGAATCAAAAACACTTCATGCTGGGTCAATGGATCATATTGGTATGGAAATTGGGGATGTTTCTCAAATAACTGCATTAAATTTACCAAAAGGTGATAGTGATACTCCTTTAGTAGAACTTGGAATTGGTGTAATTAACCGAGAAAAACCAGTTATACTTTGTATTGGTCATAATGTTGCTCCTGGATCTGGTATTGTTGATTATTTAGAAGATAATAATCTTGAAGAGGATATTGAGCTTTGTGGTATTTGTTGTACTTCTCTTGACATAAGTAGATACAGTAATAGGGCTAAAGTTGTTGGACCAATTTCTAAACAACTTAAATTCTTAAGAAGTGGAGTAGCTGATGTAGTTGTTGTAGATGAACAATGTATTAGATCTGATGTTCTTGAGGAAGCTAGTAAAACTGGTGCTGCTTTAATAGCTACTACTGATAAAATGTGTTTAGGATTACCTGATAGAACTAATGATTCAGTTGATGAAATTATAAACGACATACTAAATAATAAAATTGAAGGGGCATTAATTCTTAATCCTCTAAAAGTTGGAGAAATAGCTACTAAACTTTCATTAAAATTATCAAATTTAAGAAAATCTATTAAACACCTTCCAAATATGGATGAAATTCAAAAAGAAGCTAGTAAATGTTCAGAGTGTGAATGGTGTGTAAGGGTTTGTCCAAATAGTATTCCAATTATGGATGCAGTATCTTCTGCAGGTAAAGGGGATTTTGAAAAGGCAGAATCTCTTTATAATCATGATATTTGTTATACTTGTGGGAGATGTGAAGAAGAATGCCCAAAAAACATTAAAATAATGAATTTAATGGCTAAGATTGGTGAGAATAATCTTAAAAATCAAAGGTTCAACATCCGCGCCGGAAGAGGTCCAATTCAAGATGTTGAAGTACGCCGTGTTGGCGCTCCAATTGTTCTTGGTGATATTCCAGGAGTTATAGCCTTTGTTGGATGTACTAATTATCCTAATGGTTCAGAAGATGTAGCTATAATGGCTGAAGAATTCTTGAAACGAAATTATATAGTGGTTACTAGTGGATGTGGAGCTATGTCTATTGGTGAATATAAAGATGAAGATGGAAAAACATTATATGAAAAATATAGTGGAGAATTTGATTCTAGAGGTCTTGTTAATGTAGGCTCATGTGTATCTAACTCACATATTCCTGGAGTAGCTATTAAAATAGCTAATATATTTGCTAAAAAACCACTTGAAGGAAACTTTGAAGTTATAGCTGACTATATTCTTAATCGTGTAGGTGCATGTGGTGTTGCATGGGGAGCATATTCTCAAAAAGCTGCAGCTATTGCATCAGGTGTTAATAGATGGGGTATTCCTGTAATACTTGGTCCACATGGAACTAAATATAGAAAACTTTATCTTGGACGTTCTGATAAAGAAGAAGTCTGGAATTTAAATGATATGAGAACTGGAAAAGTAATTAAAGGTGAACCAGCTCCAGAACATTTATTATATGCTGCAGAAAATCGAGAAGAAGCAACTGTAGCTATTGCAAAAAATTGTATTAGGCCTACTGATAACAATAAGGGGCGACAAATAAAGTTAAATAATTATATTGATTTACATAAGAAATACTTTGGTATAATTCCTGAAGATGTTTATAAATACATTAGAAATGAAAAAGATATTCCAATTACTTATAGAAACGATGTAAAAGAGATTTTAGAGAGAAATAATTGGGAACCTCGTGAATTAGTAGTAGAACCATCAATTCTTGACTTTCCACAGTAGAATAAATAATGATAATTAATAGCAGTTAATTTAATAATATATAATTTAATTAATGATTGTTAATTGTATAAATATAACAATGATTGTTATATTATAGTATAATATATAATATTAATAAATAATCTGTTAATATATGAAAAAATGTGTTTGGTGATTGAATGAGAAAAAAAACCCTTCCATGGCAGCCAACAGTTATAGCTGGACCTAAACAAGCTTTAGTTGCCAGTGCAAAAACAGCTAAATCAATGATAAAAAGGGCTAAACGTCCACTATTTGTGGTTGGCCCTTATGGAAAAAATGAGCCTCTTATGAGCTATGTGAAAGATATAGCTGAAATTTGGAATTTACCTATAGTTACTACAGCTGATACTTTTAAATCATTTAATGAAAATGGAATTAAAAGCGATTCATATGGGATTGTTGAAATAACTAATTTACTTAAAAGTCCTGACTGGAAAGGTGTTAATGGTGAAGGACAACATGATTTAGTTATTTTTGTTGGAGTTACTTATTATATTGCCTCTCAAGGTCTTTCTACTTTAAAGCACTTTGGAGGAAAGCTTAAAACATTAACAATATGTAAATTTTTCCACTCAAATGCATATGCTTCTTTTCCTAACATGAAAGATGAAGAATGGTGGAATCATTTAGAAGAAATGAAAATTAAATGAGGAGTTGAAAATATGAAATTTATGGGTGCAATGGTTGTTGTTAAAAATATGGAAAAATCTAGAAATTTTTATGAAACTTTACTTAATCAGAAAGCAGTGATGGATCTTGGAGCTAATGTTTCATATGAAGGCTTTGCACTTCAGACTTTAGAGAGTTGGATGGCCTTTATAGAAAAGGGAGAAAATGATTTTAACTTTTCAAAAAATAATGTTTCAGAACTATATTTTGAAATAGATGATTTTGATGCATTTATCGAAAAATTAAACGAGTTCAATGATTTTGAAATTGAATTTATTCATAAAACTAAAGAATTTCCATGGGGTCAAAGTATTAGATTCTATGATCCTGATAATCATGTGATTGAAGTAGGAGAAAACCCAGAATTTGTGGTAAAAAGGTTTTTTTCAGAGGGAATGTCAGTTGATGGTATTGTTGAGAGAACTGGTCTTCCTGAGGAAGTGGTGCTTGATTTTAAAAATAAATAAAAATAAAATTTAATGATTATAATAAATTAAAATTAATAATTGTTAATATTTTATATTTCTTAAAAATATAATAATTGTTTATATATTATTTATATATACTAATGGTAATATTTTCTTAAAAATATAATAATTGTTTATATATTATTTATATATACTAATGGTAATATTTTCTTAAAAATATAATAATTGTTTATATTAATATTTATTTGGTAGAGGAGGAATTGAATGTTTAGTGACATCCCTGTTGATGTAAGTCCTATGCATGAAGGTGAAAGAATACGTGCAGCTAATATGTATGTGGAATTAGCTGGTCCAAAATCTATTGGTGCAGAACTTGTTCAAGTAAGTGACTCTGTTGTTGATGGTAAATATGAGGTAATTGGGCTTGAGTTATCTTCAATGTCTAAAGGTGAAATTTATCCATTTGCTATTAAGATAGATATAAAAGGAAAAAAGCTTGAAAAAGAACTTGAAGGGGTTATCGAAAGAAGAACTCATGATTTATGTAATTATGTTCAAGGAGTCATGCATTTAAATCAAAGAGATCAAATTTGGTGTAGGGTAAGTACTGAAGCGGTTGAAACTGGTTTTAAGCTAGTTGATTTGGCTAAAGCTATAGGAATTCTTTTTAAAGAGGAATTTCCAATTATTGAAGAAATTTCAGTTACTATATTAACAGATGAGGGTGATGTTAAAAAATTCGTTAATGATGCTCAAGGAGTCTATGCAGAAAGGGATGAAAGAGCAAGAGAACTTTCAGATGAAGATGTTGATGTGTTTTATGGATGTTTAATGTGTCAATCATTTGCACCTAGTCATATGTGTGTTGTTACTCCGGATAGAACTGCTCTTTGTGGAGCTATCAATTGGTTCGATTGTAGAGCTTCAGCTAAAATGGATCCTGATGGATCAATATTTGAAATTGATAAAGGTGAAGTTTTAGATGATGTTAAAGGGGAATATGCTAATGTTAATGAAATGATAGCTCAAAAAACACAAGGTGAAACTGATAGGGTTTATCTGCATAGTGTATTTGAATATCCTCATACTTCATGTGGTTGTTTTGAAGCAGTAGCTTTTTATATTCCAGAACTCGATGGTATTGGTATTGTTGATAGAGATTTTAATGGTGAAACTCCTTTAGGTATTCCATTTTCATCCATGGCAGGTCAATGTTCAGGTGGAAAACAAGTTGAAGGTTTTACAGGACTTAGTTTAGAATATATGAAATCTCCAAAATTTTTACAAGCAGATGGGGCATATGAAAGAATCGTATGGCTTCCAAATGAAATAAAAATATCTCTTGAAGGTTTTATTCCAGAAGAAATCTTTGATAAGATTCCAACAGAAGAAGAAGCAACTAGTATTAATGATATAAAAGCATATATTAAAGAAAAAGACCATCCTATTATTGAAAGATTAGCTAAAATTGGAATTGATGAAGAAAAAACTACTGATGATACTGAAAGTGTAGGATATGATAGTAATATTGATATAGGGGAAGAAAATGTTCCTGTAGCCAGTGCTAATGAAATATCCCTACCAGTCTCAGGTGGAACTAAAATTATCTTTAAAAATGCAAAGATTTATGCAGAAAAGGTTATAATCAAAAAAATTAAAAAATAATTTTTAATAAATTATAGATTTTTATTAATATTTCTTTAAGTAATAATTATAATATAATAAATTTCAATAAAATTTTATATATTATTATATTACTATATTATTATTACCATATTATTATATTATTATAATTTTTATTAGATTTAAATTATTTAAAACTATAATAATAAAATTTTTATTAGATTTAAATTATTTTATATTATTATTTATTATAATTTTTATTAAATCTAAATTATTGTATAAATATGTTTTAATATAATTTTTTTATAATCTAAATTTTTTTAAAATTATTTTATTATAATTTTTTTATTAAATTTAAATATTTTATAATATTATATATAATATAATTTTTAATATAGATGGATATATAGATATACAAATATATTTATATATAGATATATAACTATATGAATATATAGATATACAAATATATTAATATATATATATATATATATATATATATATATATATATAGATATATATATATATATATATATATATATATACATAAATATAAT
>Ga0082212_10001718_pt1 | contig 30005 bp, 27 predicted proteins | sample TergutNt197P3_FD_71548 | JGI IMG/M metagenome (GOLD analysis project Ga0082212, IMG submission 71548) | Neocapritermes taracua P3 segment gut microbial communities from Petit-Saut dam, French Guiana - Nt197 P3 | ecosystem: Host-associated > Arthropoda: Insects > Digestive system > Gut ...
TTGCGCATGGCCCAGGCTCACGCCGGGCAATCCTCGGGCATTCATTTCCCCCTGCTCAAGGGGGTGGAGGTCCTGGTGGCCTTCACTGACGGCGACCCGGACCGGCCGGTGATCATAAGCGCCCTGCCCAACCCGGAACACCCCAGCGTGGTGGCGGATGAAAACCAGGAGTCCAACCTGATCCAGACGCCCGGCGGGCACAAGATCAGCCTCACGGACACGGAAGGCCAAAAGAATTTCACCCTGGAAACGCCCGGCGGACACAGGATCGTCATGCACGATGAGGCCGGCAAACGGGAACTGCGCCTGGAGTCGCCCCTCGGAGGCAGCTATGTCCGCCTCCGGGAGAAATAGAGGAACATTCTGGAACCATAGCAAAACGGGAGGGTTATTTTATGTCGGATTGGGACATATACGCGGACGACAAGAAGGAAGTCCTCGAAGGGTCTTCCACCGAGATTTTGGCGGGTCATGGATTCAGCCTGACTGCAGGCTCGAAGGAAGAAGTGGTCGGCGGCGCTGAATCCAACCTCATTGTGGGAGGCAAGTTGGATCTTTTTCTCGCGGCAATCCTGGAGATAGGTTTCTCCAGAACCTTCTCGCGTCTGGCGAATACAGGCATCACAGAGCTGGAGACCAAAGTCGAGGGCCTGCATAATGATATCCACGGGACACAAAATACAGCTACCGGAGCAACAACCAACGTCGTCGGAATATTAAGCAAAATCGACGGGCTGCAAACCCAAGTGGATGGGGAAGCAGGAAAGATTGCCGCCCTTGAAACACGGTGTTCGGCGACAAAAATGGATGCCATTGCCAGTAATACGAAGGCTCTGGCCAGTGCCGTCGAAGCTGTTGCCTCCAGTGTTCATACTGTCGCCAACTATTCTTTGCTGGCCGGCAGCACTGCCGAAATGACAGGATTAAATACATCACTGGGAACCATGGACACCGAACTGAAAACCCTGAAGACTATCGTCTGAGCGTCATGAAAGTTTACAAGGACAACCAGCACAGCGTCACGCTCCACCCCTTCATCTGGCGAGGGAAGCGCCGGCTCATGGTCTGCGTGGGGCTATATGCGGCCTTGGACCCGGAAGGCGGGACCAGCCGCCTGCGCACGGAGCAGGAATTCTGGAAAGAGGCGCCCGGCTGCTTCGCCGCCCTGGGCCAGGCGCCGGTTCTGGACCTGTGCCTGCCCAAGCCCGGGGCGGAAGTGCTGGTAGCCGGCTTTTGCCGCACGCCGGGCCACCAGCCCGTCCCGGCCCAGGAAGTGGCCTTCCGAGTGGGGGGGCTAAGGCGGCGCCTCGCCGTCTTCGGCGACCGGGAACGGCTGCCCGGCGGCGGCGCGACCGCCCCCATCCCCTTCACGGCTATGCCGCTCATTTGGGAACGGGCCTTAGGCGGGCCGGATTTTCCGGCCAACCCGGCCGGCCGGGGCCTGGATAAAGACAACGCGCCCTCCAAAATACTCCCCAACCTGGAAGACCCGGACCATTTGCTCTTGGCCCGCGAAGACCGGCCCGGCCCGGCCTGCCCCTTCCCGGTGGACCTGGCCAACCCGGCGCGGCGCGCCCTATCCGGCACTTATGACCAGCCTTGGCTGGACACCCGCTGGCCCGCCTACCCGGACGACTGCGACCCGGAATTTTTTTACAGTGCCCAGCCGGCCCAGCGCCTGCCCACCTCTTTTTTCCGGGGTGACGAGGATATTGAAATCACCGGCCTCTCTCACGAATACCCGCATATCCGCTCCCGTTTGCCGGAAGCGCGCCTCCGGGCCTTTGTCCTGACCGCGGAAACCTTCACCCCCTTCGCCCTTTCCGGAACGGAAGACGGAAAACCGCGCCTGCCCTACGCCAAGGACCTTGACGGGCCAAGCCTGTTCCGGGAAGCGGAACTGCGCTGCGACACGGTCTGGCTTCTGCCAGACCTCATGGGGGCCTTTATCCTCTACCGGGGCTTGCTGCCGGTGGAAGATGACGAGATGGACGACGTGCTGCGCGTCCTGGTAATCACGGAAAAGCCCTCCGAAGCCCCCCAAACCTTGGAATATTACCGGGAGGAACTTAAAAAACGCGCCTACCCCGCCGTGGAAATAGACCTCGCGCCCTTTGTCGCGGCCCAGGCCAAGACCACCAAGGTGGTTAAGATAGCTCGGGACGTGCCCAAGCTCCTGGCCAAGGTCAAAAAGGACGCTTTGGGACAAAGTCCGGTCATGCCCCTGAGTTTGGGAGACCTGAGCCATTCCGCCGGCAAGACCATAGCCACGGGCCGGGCCACCCTGGACACGGTGGAGAAGGAGGTGCTGGCCCTGCGGGAACAGTTCAGCCACCTCATGAGTTTTGACCTTTCCGTCTTCCCCCGGATGCGGGCCACCCTGGACGAGCAGGAACGGAACATTGAGCGCACTCTGCGTAAGGCCGGGGCCCAGATGGGCCTGATGGACAAAAAAGTGAAACAGGGCGCGGCCTCCATCAAGGCCAGGGCCGAGGCCGCGCTCCAGGTCCCGCCGGACGCGGACCCCCGGGAAATCGCGGCCAAAACGGCCCTGGCGGAAAAATTCCAAGCGGAACTGGCCAAGCTGGATGATTTCACGCCCGAGGGCGTGCTCTGCCGGCCGCAGCCCCTCAATCCCTGGCATGACCGGGGCTTCCCCCTGGTCATCGGCGCCCGCCGCGCCCTAAGGCGCCATGACCATCTCCTGGCCCGCCTGGCGGATCGGGGGTTGGAACCGGGCACCCTGGAAAATTCTTGGCTCGGCTACGCCCCTGAAGAAGTCGCGGACAGGCCGGAACTCTGGGGCCTGCCGCCAGACCCGGCCGGACAGGAGCGCCCTCTGCCCGCCGGTCTCTATGTGCCGCGCTTTGCGGGCCAGGCTCTCACCGCCCTGGCCATCTATCCCCTGGAAGAGGCCGGCGAACTGCGCGGCTTGGGGGAGGACAATTCCGCCATTGTCCTCGCGCCCGGGTCGGACGAAAAACCCCTGTCCCTGCCCGCCGCGCATCCGGGCGGGGCCGTGGTCGTGGCCCCGGAAGACCTTTCGGCCCTGTTCGCGGAACAGGAAATCGGGGATTTTTGCCATATCGCGGCCGCGCCCGACCCGGCCGCCCTGGCCGCCGCGCCGGACCTGCCGCCCCTTTGGCCCAAGACGCCCGCGGACCAGGGCGGCCTGCCCCTGGTGGTCATCCTGCCTCCGGCCCCTTTAGGTCTTGAACGTTTCAAGGCCTGGCAGGCGACCCGGGCCATTCCCCTGTGCCTGCCCGAAGGCTGCCCTCATGTCCTGGCCCTGGCCCCAAATGGGCATCGGCTGCGCCGCCTGGTTCTGGACGTCCTGCCCCCGGAACTGGCCAAGATTCACGATTTCGATTTTCCCCTGCCGCCCAAGGACCGGCCGCCGGAACCCTTTACCTTGAACCTGCCCCTGCCGACCAAGGATGAACTGCAAGGGCGCATCGACGCCCTGATCAAGGAGGTGCGGGCGCATTTTCCGGACCCGCGGCGGAGGCTTGAGGAGGCTCTGGCCGAGCGCAAGCCGGCCATACTCGCCAAGCTGCAAAGCATGGACCTGCCGCCCGCGGTTATGGCCCAGGCCCTGGCCGCCCTGGAAAAACCGATTCCGCCACCCCCGGAAAAGCCGCCCACGGTCGCGGAGATCACCAAGCAGGGCCTGGATTCCCTTGCGGATATGAAAACGCGCATTCCTCCCCAGGCGACTCCGGAAATGAGGGCCCAATTCCTCGCCGCCCTGGACAAGGCTGAAAGAAAGACGCGTTTCTTAGGCGAAAAACTGGCCCCCCTGGACGCCCTGCGCGAAGAGGGCTTGGCCAAACTGGAGGCTCTTAAAAAAGGCGAACTCCCGGAAGAAATCAAGGCGGCTTTCGCTGAAAAGGGAATGGACCCCAACGCCTTGAAATTGCTCTCCCGGGAAGAGGTGGAAGCCATCCTGGCCGGGGACAAAAACCTGGAACGCCGCAACCTGGCGGGGCTTGACCTTGCGGGGCTCGACTTTACAGGCGCCAACCTGGCCCACGCCCTGTGCCCCAAAACTAAATTCCAGGGCTGCCTCATGGACAACGCGGATTTCACCTTCACCATTGCCAACGAGGCCGACTTCACCGGCGCCAGCTTCCGCCGGGCGAATTTCAAACAAACGGTGCTGCAAAAGGCGATTCTGCGGCGGGCCGATTTTGCCGCCGCCCGCCTGGAACTGACCACTCTGGGCGAATGCGACTGTTCGGAAGCTGTTTTCGAAGGCGCGGAGATCAAGCTCTGCAACTTCACCAAGGCCGCGCTGGGCGGGGCCAGCTTCGCGCAAACCCTTCTGTCCCTGTGCGCCTTCAGCGAGATCACGGCCTCTGGCGCCGATTTCAGCCGCGTCCGGGCCTTCAAGTGCCTGTTCCAGAAAGCGGACCTGGTCGGTGCGAATTTCCGGGAAGCCGTGCTGAACGAGTGTCTTTTCCAGAACGCCTCGGCGGCCGGGATTTCCCTGGCCCAGGCCGAACTGCGCAAATTCTACACGGACGCGGATACGGATTTAAGCGGCGCGGATTTTTCCGGCGCGGATCTGCGGGAAGCCTCGATGCGCCTGAGCCGTTTTTGCGGCGCGGACTTTTACAACGCCAACCTGGAAAACGCGCTCATCGTTCAATGCGACCTTTCGGCCGCCCGCCTTGACGGGCTTAAGGCCTCGGGCTGCCGCTTCATCAAGTGTGACCTTTCAAAAGCCGATCTTTCGGGGACCACGCTCGTGAACGGAGCATTGCGCAAATGCCGCTTGAGCGCGGCCGATCTGGCCGGGGCGAATCTCTACGGCTCGAATTTATGCAATCTGGTCGTCAACGCGGATACCCTCACCCGGGGAACTAATTTCAAACGGACCATACTGGCGGGAAAAGAGGAGGCCCTGCGGGATGTCGCGCGCCGAAATTCTTGAACAGATCACCCGCCGGGAAACCGTGGCGGGCCGGGATCTTTCGGGTATTGACCTTTCAGGAGCGGACCTTTCCGGCGGCCGTTTTGAAAAGGTTGACTTCACCGGCGCGGATTTTTCCGGCGCGGACGTCAACCGAACGGGTTTTGCGGACTGTAATTTCACCGGGGCTCGTTTTCGCGGCTCCAAGCTGGAAAAATGCAACTGGATGGACATGCGCATGCCGGGCGCGGATTTTTCCGGGGCCCGCCTGTTCATGATGCTGTTCGGGAAAAGCGATTGCCGGGGCGCGGACTTTTCCGGCGCGCATATCCACATGTGCACTTTACAGGAAAGCAACTTGGCGGGCGCTGTTTTCAGAAAAGCGAGAATCGAGCAAAACGCGCTGCAATTCACGGACTGCCAAGGAGCGGATTTTTCCGGCGCCACTATGATTCGTCTCGTCTTTTCGGAAAGCGATATGCGCTCCCTCATCCTGGAGGGCGCTACGCTCACCAAGGTGTTTTTCAGGGGATGCAACTTTTCCGGCTATACCTTTGCCGGACTCACCATGGAAATCGTGCAGTTCGACCAGGCCCTTCTGGACGGCGCCGATTTTTCCGGCTGCCACCTCCCCATGTGCAATTTTTCCGGCGCCTCCCTCAAGGGAGCGGATTTGCGGGGCGCCCGGCTGGAAAACGCCTTGTTTTTGGGGGCCGACCTGGAAGCGGCCCGCCTTTCCAAGGGGCACTTCCGGCAGTCCGCTTTTTCGGAAAGCAATTTGGTGGGGGCGGACTGCGCCAAGGCCGACTTCGAACTCTGCCTGTTCCAGAAAGCCCGCCTCTTGGGAGCGGATTTTCGCGGCTCAAACCTGAAATTCGCGGATTTTTCCTACGCGGACCTGTCCGGCGGAGATTTTACCGATACCGCCCTGTACATGGCCCAGTTCCACCAGGCCGTGGAAGAGGAAACGCGCTACGGCAACAGCAAAAACACGCTCCTGCAATCGCCGGACCCGGACCGGGCGGCGGCGGAAGACTTTCAGCCCCGCGCCAAGCCGCGTTCCGGCCGCGGTCAATAATTAGGAGGCGATATGGCCCAACCGGCATTTTCTCACGAAACTCTTGAGGCCCGGCTCGTCACGGGCCGGGTGACCGGCCTCGGAGACGGCACCTTTCACGTCCTGGCTGGAAACGCTTTCCATGAGGCCTCGCTTGCGGCTAGCTGCCTTTTGGAACCCGGGGAAAATGACATTGTCCTCTTGGCCTGCCTGGAAAACGGCGCGGAAGTGATATTGTCCGTTTTGTTTCATGATGAAACGGCGGCGGCCCGCGTGCTTCTGCCGAAAAACAGCGCCCTGGAGTGCCCGGGAGAACTCACGGTCCGCGCCGCATCTGCCCTGGACCTGCAAAGCGGCCGGGCCCTGCGCCTCGAATCGGAAAGCCTGGATGTTTCGGCCATGAGCGCCACGGCCGCCATCGTCAAGGTCGATACGGTGTTCGACACGGTGAAGCTCTGTTGCCGCGCCTTGACAACTCTGGGACAGGCGGCGGTCTCCGCTTTCCGGTCTTTCACCCAGTGCCTGGGGGAATCGCGAAGGATGGTGGAAGGCTCCGACGAGACGCGCTGCGCCAATTCCACCCTGGTGGCCGATGAAAGCGCGGTCGTGATGAGCAAAAACAGCCTGACCCTGGTGAAAGAAACCGCTCGCACGGACGCCAGGCTGATCCAGCTCGGGTAAAAAGGGAGGTTTTTCCATGTTCGCTTTAAGCATGGGAGTGGGAATGGACATGTGCTTTCCCGACGTCTGCCTGACCCCGACGCCCGCCGGGCCGCTGCCCGTTCCCTATCCCAACATGGCCATGAGCGCCTCCACCATGCCCATGGCCTTCACGGTGCTGACCGAGTGCACCCCCACGCTGAACATGATGTCAAAAGGTCTGGTCAGCATGGGCGATCAGACCGGGGTGGCCATGGGCGCTGTTTCCCACCTTGTGGCGGGGCAGACCAGCTACATGGTCGGTTGCTTCACCATCATGATGGGAGGCGCCCCCGCGCAACGGCTGACCAGCGTCACCGGGCAAAACTGCCTGGGCGTCATGCCCAACGGGCCAGGCGTGTGCCTTGTTCCCAGCCAGGTGACCCTGTTGACTCTCGGATAGATTGTTTTCAATAACGACCGGGCCTTTCGACCCGAACTTAAACAGAAGAGGTGACAAAAATGGCTAAAGAAGGTTCCGTCGCTCCCAAGGAGCGCGTCAACATCGTTTACAAACCGGCGACTGGTGATGCCCAGGCCGAAGTGGAACTGCCGCTCAAGCTGACGGTTCTCGGCGATTTCACCCACAGGCAGGATGATCGGCCCCTGGAAGACCGCGCCCCAATTTCGGTGGACAAGGACAACTTCAATGATGTGCTCAAGGCGCAGGATGTCAAGCTGGACATCGTGGTGGAAAACAAGCTGGCTGAAGAGGAAGGCGTAACCATGCCGGTCAGCCTTTCTTTCGCTTCCATGAAGGACTTTGAGCCGGACTCCGTAGCTACGCAAGTGCCTGAGTTGGCGGAACTTCTAAAATTGCGCGAGTCGCTGAAAGCGCTCAAAGGCCCCTTGTCCAACATCCCTGACTTTCGCAAGAAGGTCCAGGAAGTGGTCAAGGACGACGCGGCCCGCGCCCAGTTGCTCGAAGCGCTCGGACTCAAGGAATAAAAGGAGAAATCAATGTCTCAGGAACAGCGTGAGCAAGGGAAGGAAGTGGTCCAGACCGGCGGCCTTCTGGATGAAATCATCGAAGCCTCCAAGATGAAACCCGTTGACGAAGGCTACTCCATGACGCGGGCGGGTCTCCAGGCCCTTTTGAGAGAAATCGTGGTCGTCAAGCCGGAGGCCAAAATATCGGCCGCCCTGGTGGACGACATGATCGCGGAAGTGGACCGCAAATTGTCCGCCATGGTGAACGCCGTCATGCACAATAGCGAGTTCCAGAAACTGGAATCTTCCTGGCGTTCCGTGAAATATCTGGTGGACAAGACGGATTTCCGCGAAAACAATAAAATAGAAATCATCAATGTATCCAAGGAAGACCTTTTGGCGGATTTTGAAGACGCGCCGGAGGTGGTCAAATCAGGTCTTTACAAGCAGTTATATACGGCCGAATTCGGCCAGTTCGGCGGGCAGCCCGTGGGGGCGGTCATCGCCGACTATGACTTCGGCCCCGGCCCGCAGGATATGAAGCTCCTGCAGTATGTCGCCTCGGTTTCCACCATGGCCCACGCGCCCTTCGTCGCCGGAGCGGACAAACAATTCTTCGGGCTGGATTCCTGGGAAGGGCTCCCCAATCTGAAGGATCTGCACGGCATATTCGAAGGGCCGCAATACGCCAAGTGGCGCTCCTTCCGTGAATCCGAAGATGCGCGCTCCGTGGGCCTGACCCTGCCGCGCTTCCTCTTGAGGCTGCCCTACGGGGAGGAGACCGTCCCGGCCAAATCTTTCAATTTCACCGAGGAGGCGGGTAAAACGGAGGAATTCTGCTGGGGCAACGCCTCCTTCGCCTTTGCCGCCCGCCTGACGGATTCTTTTGCCAAATACCGCTGGTGCACCAATATCATCGGCCCGCAGGGCGGCGGCGCGGTGGAAGATCTGCCCGTGTATAATTTTGAGGACCTGGGCCAGACCAAGATGAAAATTCCGACCGAGGTGCTCATTTCCGAGCGCCGTGAGTATGAATTGGCGGAAGAAGGCTTCATCGGCCTGACCATGCGCAAAGGCTCGGATAATGCCGCTTTCTTCTCGGCCAACTCCTGCCAGGCCTCCAAAACCTTCCCCAACACGCCGGAAGGCAAGGAGGCGGAAACAAATTTCCGCCTTTCCACCCAGTTGCCCTACATGATGATCATGAACCGGCTGGCGCATTACATAAAGGTCCTGCAACGGGAGAACATCGGCACCTGGAAAGAGAGGGAAGACCTGGAACGGGAACTCAACAAGTGGCTCAGCCAGTATGTTACGGAGATGGACAACCCCGATCCCACCACCCGCAGTAAACGCCCCCTGCGGATGGCCAAGGTGGAAGTGAACGATGTGGCGGGCAACCCGGGCTGGTATTCGGTTTCCATCAAGGCCCGGCCGCATTTCAAATATATGGGCGCCAGTTTCACGTTGTCGCTTGTCGGCAAATTGGACAAGGAATAACAGGCAACCTGCCAACATTCTAACTAAAGGAGCATATCATGGCACTTACAGCGTACATGGCCATCAAAGGCAAAAGTCAGGGAGACATCAAGGGCGACTGCCCCCAAGGCGCGGACAAGAAGGACAAAATCCTCGTTTATAGCGCCGACCACAGCGTGGAAATCCCCAAAGACACGCATACGGGGCTGCCGACCGGGCAGCGCATCCACAAGGAGTTCACCATCACCAAGCACAAGGACAATGCCAGCCCCAAGCTTTTCAAGGCTTGCTGCACGGGCGAGCAGTGTGAAGTAGTCTTTGACCAGTACCGCATCAAACCTGACGGCACGGAAGAAAAGTATTTCACCATCAAACTGGAGGAAGCCATCATTGTGAATATGCGTGAATACACGCCGCTCACCTTCCTGCCGGACAACAAGCCCTACCACGACATGGAAGAGGTTTCCTTCACCTATTCCAAGATCACCTGGACCTATAACGACGGCAACATCGAGTACGTTGACAACTGGAAAGCGTAAGAGTCCGCCGGTCGCCGCGCCAGCCGGCAGGTTCAAACCTCCTGCCGGCTGGCCGGGTCCGCCTGAAGATCGTTTCATTATTGGCAAAAGAACGGAGGAGTTATGACCGATATCAAACGGCTGCTTGAAAAGTGCAACTCATTCTGCACCCAGGCTCTTTACGAAGCCGCGGCGCTGGCCGTCAGCAGAACGCATTATGAAGTGGCTGTGGAACACTTCCTCCTGAAATGCCTGGAAGACACGAACGCGGATATTCCCATCCTCATGGATCGTTACGGCATTGACCGCGCCGAAGCTGTGCGTGACCTCACCCGGGCGCTGGATGAATTCAAGAACGGCAATTCCGCACGGCCGGGATTCTCCCCCGTCCTCATTGACCTCTTGGAAATCTCCTGGCTGGTGTCTTCCGTGGATTTGCAGCAAAGCGTCATCCGTTCCGGCGCCATGGCTCTGGCCTATGCCAAGCGTCCCGCCTATTACTCCCAGAGCGGACACACCGCGACCCTGGCCCGGATCAACCGCGAGGAAGCGACATCCGGTTTCAGCCTTCTCACCGAAGCGTCCCGTGAAAATACGCCTATGGCGGCCGATGAGACCGCGGCCGAGAAAACACGGGCCTCGGCCGGGGCCCAAGGGTTTATCGCCCAGTTCTGCGAAGATTTCACCGCCAAGGCCCGCGCGGGCAAAATAGACACCGTGTTCGGCCGTGATGCCGAGATCCGCAGCGTACTGACCATCCTGGCCAGGCGACGCAAAAACAACCCCATCCTGGTGGGCGAGCCGGGCGTCGGCAAGACCGCCGTCATCGAAGGCCTGGCCAAACGTATTGTCGAAGGCGATTGTCCCGAATCGCTCTCCGGGGTCTGTCTTTTGTCATTGGACATGGGCCTGCTTGAGGCCGGGGCAAGCATGAAAGGCGAGTTTGAACGGCGCCTCAAGGGAGTTATCGACGAAATCAAGGGCAGCACGACTCCCATTATCCTGTTCATTGACGAAGCGCACATGCTGGTGGGCGCCGGCGGCCAGGCCGGGGGATCGGACGCGGCCAACCTGTTGAAACCCGCCCTGGCCCGCGGGGAACTGCGCACCTGCGCGGCCACTACCTGGAAGGAATATAAGAAATATTTTGAAAAAGACCCGGCTCTGGCCCGCCGTTTCCAGCTCGTCAGCCTGGAGGAACCGGATACGGCTTCGGCAACGCTCATTTTGCGCGGCCTGCGCGAAAGCTATGAAAAGGCCCACAACGTGGTGGTGAGAGACGATGCCATAACAAGCGCGGTCGAACTTGCCCACCGCTTCATCACCGGCCGGTTTTTGCCCGACAAGGCTATTGACCTTCTTGATACGGCCTGCGCCAAGGTCAAAATGAGCCTTTCTGTCAAACCCGCCGTGCTGGAAGACGCCCAGCGGGGCGCGCAAGCCCTGGAACGCGAATTGGACGCCCTGGAACGCGACGCGGCCACCGGAGGTCCGGCTGAGACGGAACGCATGAAAGACCTGCGTGAACAAATCTCCGCCTTGCGTGAACAAGCGGACGAACTTACGGTTCGTTGGGAAAAGGAGCGCACGGCGGCCGAAGCCTTCGTGGCCGCACGGGACGCCTACGCCTATGCCAGGCAAAAGGAAATCGGGGTGGACGGCGAGGCGGACCAGGGCGCGCCGGCCGCGGCCGAACCGGCGGAGGCTGATTGTTCTTTCGAGGACCGCCAACGGATCCTGGACGAGGCCCGGGCGAATTTTGAGGCCGCCCAGGGGGATAACGGGCTGCTCAGCGTTGCGGTTTCACCGGATGTCGTGGCCCAGGTGGTGTCCGACTGGACAGGCATTCCCGTCGGCAAAGTGGCGCGTGAAGAAGCCAAACTGGTCGCGGACCTCAGCGAGCATCTCGCCGGCCGAATCAAGGGCCAGGACGCGGCGGTGGAGGCGGTCAGCAAAGTCATCAAGGCGGGCAAGGCGGGCCTACGCGCACCGAACGCCCCTTTGGGCGTATTTCTGCTTGTCGGGCCTTCCGGGGTAGGCAAGACGGAGACCGGGCTGGCCCTTGCGGATTTGCTGTTCGGCGACGAGGAAAGCATCATCACCATCAACATGAGCGAGTTTCAGGAGCGGCACACCGTTTCCCGCCTCGTCGGCTCGCCTCCCGGCTATGTGGGCTACGGCGAAGGCGGCCTCTTGACGGAAGCCGTGCGGCGCAGACCCTACAGCGTTATTCTCCTGGACGAGGTGGAAAAGGCCCATCCGGACGTCATGAACCTGTTCTACCAGGTTTTTGACAAGGGGGAACTGACGGACGGGGAAGGGAAAAAGGTCAGTTTCGGCAGTTCGGTCATCCTGCTCACCTCCAACCTGGCTTCTGAAAAACTGCACGAAGCGGCGGAACGGGGCCTCACGGACAGCGAGGAACTCAAGGCCCTGATCCACCAGGATCTCGCCGGCCACTTCAAACCCGCCCTCCTGGCCCGCATGACGGTCGTGCCATATACCGCCCTCGGCCAGGATAGCTTGGAACGCATCACCAGAATGAAGCTGGACGCGCTTGGGGAGCGGTTACGGTCTCATAACGGCATCGCGCTGCGCTACTCCGACGGCCTCGTGAAAGCCATCGTCGAGCGTTGCCGCGAAGTTGATACCGGGGCGCGCAACATCGACCATATTCTGGCGGCCAATGTTCTCCCGCAACTGGCCCAAACCCTCTTGGAGAAAATGGCCGAGGAATCGGCTCCCGCCTCCGAAGTCAGCCTGGATGTTGATGAAGACGGAGCCTTCACCATCACCTTCTCTGACAATGAAAACGGAGAGGGTGGCCTTTAAGGAAATTTTTCATAAGCAACGGCTCAACCCGGATCGTCAGGCGACACCTTGTTGGCCGTTTTGTCAAACTGGTCCAACATTTCAACAAGCTGGTTGAGCAGGGTCTTGGGGTCGATGTCGATGGAGCAACCGGAACAGGATATATGGCCGCCCGTCTGGTCCAAAGTGAATATGACCTTGTGGCTGCAATTAGGGCACTGGCCTTCAATCTGCTCAGGCACAAATCACCTCTCAACAGGTATCTGTATATGCCCTATTATACCCCAAATGAGAACGGTTGAAAATGGCTCAAAAAGCTAATAAATAAAGTGATTTCGGCTGACCGGCCAAAGGCTTCGGACTGAGGTTAACCCAAAGAGGAAGACGAAGATTAAAGCCTTTCTTTTGTTTTCCCCTGCCTACATGCCGGATTCCAGCCCTTCAGGGATGGGGAGCCGGTTCCGACTTCACAGCCAAAGAAACGCCAAGCGCCTTAGTTATTTTCAGGATGGTGTCAAAGCGTGGCTTCGCGCCGGGAGCGAGCGTCTTATACAGGCTCTCTCGTCCCAAGCCTGTATCTTTGGCAAGTTGGGCAATGCCCCGAGCCTTGGCTACGTTCGCAAGGGCGTTAAGAAATATATCAGAATTTTCAGCTTCCATAGCCGCCGTGAGGTACTCGGTAATCATCTCTTCGCTGTCGAGATATTCAACCGCGTCGAACTTACTAATCTTCACCATGATTCATCTCCTCGACTTCGCGCCGCAGGGCTTTGATGTCTCTGAGATTTTCCAGCCAGTCGGAAAAGGTGTCGGTTTGGTGGAAGATGTTCATTGAATTATAGTATCTATTTGGATACAAAAGTCAAGACAAATTAAAACTCGTATCTGGCCGTTATACCATACGCAATCATCCTTAAGGCATTTATCGTTGAGCAATGGGCAGGTTTAGCCATAGGTTCTCTTTTTCATTCTTCTCAAAAGATTTAGTTAATCCTTCTGAACCATCACCCTTCTAAAACATTCTTTTCCGTCCACATAAGGAATATATCCCCTGTCTTGAACTATTGAATATCCCTTTTCCAATAAGCCATTTAGGATTGGGCGAGCGGATACCACAAAAGGTTTTTTATAATCACTTGGAATATAACATTGGTCAACTATAAGCATTTTGGAATCATCAAACTTCTTATACTTTTCTGGAATTTCTTTCAATGGCATTATTTTTAGGTGTTTATATTTTGGTCGGCTTCTTATAGATAAGTTTGTGAACCAATGACCAGAAGCATCCACAAGTTCCTTTTTAGGATTTAAAAAACAATCAATACGATTATAACCAGCCCAAACTTTACCTTCATAGAAATACGGTATAAACGCATTTGTTATAGGGTTTGCTATATTAGAAATAATCAGAAATCGTTTTTTACTTTCAATGATTAGTTTCCAATATTCTATCGCTCTTGAAAAAGGTGGATTAGTGCATACTATATTTGCCTCTTCCTTCAATATCTTCAATGATAGCGGATCATCAAAACTTCCTGTATATCCGTCAGGAGATTCTTTAAATTCCCTAAAACCGTCTTTCGTGAATATATAACCCCTAGCCCCTTGATTAAATAAATCTACTGGCCCGCTGTAATGAGTGCATATCAGTTTTTTCAATTCCAGTTCTTTAAATTTTCGCATGAAATATAATGCAAATGCTGATGTATTCCTTTCATCATCGTCAACTGCATCATCGCAGTTACAAAAAACAGTTTTATTTTTCCAAACACTTTTAGGATACATAGACAATTCTTTTTCAACATCTTCATATCTGGTATAAAACTCGTCATTGTCTTTTCTTTGTGCTTTTTGCAAAACATTTTGTTGTGATAATCCTCTTTCTTTTAAAGACGGAGTTGTTTTCTTGACTATCTTTACAATTTGCTTTTTATCTTTGGGCTTGATAAAAATCTCTTTTTTGAACAGCTTATGAGATTTGATAAATTCAATATACCCATCAAATAAGGCGGCGTTATAAAAATAAATTTCCTTGTTTTGTTCTTCACGTAGAGCCGCATATTCCGCCTTTATGGCGTTTTCTACTTCCCGCATATCTTTGACTTCGCATGTGAATAAATATGAATACGGGTTATCCTTTGATACGCCTGTCATATTATTGTATTCTCTCAGCCGCCGCTCCAAGTCGTTAGTCTTGCCTATTTTGCACTTAGACGGCTCTAACAACGCTTGAACGATATAAATATATTGTTTATCCTTCTTGGTCTCCTTCGGCATTTTATCCATCTGCCTTTAACATTTCACAACTCAACCGCTTGCTAAGCAGCTTCATGGAGAAAGCCAAAGCGAGGACGGAAGCAATGAATCTATGTGTAAGCAAAGTTTCAGCCTGAGCGAAGCCGCTGGCTGACCAGCGCGTAAATCGCTTAAGGGTAAGCTTTTTTGGATGGTAAATGGGGAATTGGTTGGCGAGAAGATTGTTGAACAATGCTGGCACGAGCGCCGTCCAGTAATTTACCGGATGGCCTCTAATTTAAAGAGGCCGGGCGCTAGAAACAGCCAATGGAGCTGCGGACATATTTCCTTACGGTATTGTATTCAGTCCACACCCGGCCATGCCAGTTGCAATATAAAACGAAAAACCACGGCTGACCGGGCGTGTGACCGCCATTGGGTATTTCTAGTACCTGCTTAAAATTACATCATAAAAGGAAGGAAAAGTCAAGAATTGGGAAAAAAAAGCCTGCCCTGACAGAAGGCTTTATTTTGATAAGCCGACTGTCAAGGGCAGACCTACATGGCCTCTCGCCGAAGCGGAGCTCTCGCTGAAGCGGCGGAGGGAGGGCTAAAGCCCCTGTGGCCGCCAGAGGGAGGGTTAAGGCCCTCCCCTCGGCGGCATTACAAAAAGCACAGCTACGGGCGTGCGACCGCTGCAAGGTATTACGATACCTTAATATTATTAAAACATAAGGCCAGAGGGAAGTCAAGAATGGCAAAAATAGCTTGACCAAGTAGCAAGCAATAAAAACGGGGCTTTGTGAATCGGCAGCAGTATAAAAGCCCAAGGTTGACCCTTTCCTTGCACCCGCGAAAACAGCCCTGGATTAACTTCTGCTGGACGATCCAAGCTAGGGGTTGTTCGGAAATAATTTGAACCATAGCAGGCCATCCCACTTCAAGGGCCGGGCTCTTGTGTTTCTCCAGTCTTTACATTAAAATTAAGGAAACGTTGCTTAATGGTCCTTTTGCCCCCTGGCGGCGTTGCTTGTGTTTTTTTATGCTCGAAATATATCCATATATTCCTGCGCTTAAAAAACATTCGCGCCTGGCCAGGAAACAAAAATCCTCATTAATCAGCGTTTCCTTAAAAAATCAGACGAGGTGTCCCATGTCTCGAACCCCGAGCCTTCAGAACCGGGAGCAGTATCATCAGAGCCAGATGGCCGCCCTGGCCCAAGCCGATCTGCCCGCCCAGGCCCCCGCCCTGGGCCTCACCGTCGATACCTCGGGCCGGGTGCCGGTCCGCTTCTTTGGCCGGGATTACCTGGTCTCCAACACGGGTATCGAAGCCTCGGACGGCGCGCCCGCCCCCCTGGACCACCAGAGCGTCCTGGCCCACTACCTGATGAGCCGGGGCCGGGGGACCCTCTCCGGCGAATTTTTGCCCATCGGCCGCCTGACCGGGGTGGTCTCCACCGGGGCCAGCCCCAGCGACAACCTCATCTTCCCTCTCGCCGAAAACTTCGGCGGGTGCTATGGCCTTTTCGCCTGGGCGGCCCGGCGGATTGGCGGGAAGGCCGAGGGCCGAGCCCCTTCCGGGGGCGAAGCCTGGCTCTTCCATGACCTTCCATTTTTCCCGGTGCGCATCGTCTTTTTTGAATCCGACGATGAGTTCCCGGCCGAGGTCAAAGTGCTTTTCGACTCCTCGATCACCACCTTCGTGGCCTACGAATGCCTGGAACTCATGGAACTGGTCCTGGTCGAGGAGCTTCTGGGGCCATAAACCAATGGGAAATTCGTTATTCCATCAGTTGTTCCCTCATATCAATGGGGGAACCTAGGGGTTGGTTTGGCCGCCTTGGCCCTAGCCTCCTCCATGGCCTTATACTCAGCCCTAGCCTTGGTCTTGGCCCTGACCCTAGCCATCTCCATATTCTGGAACTCGGCCTCTGCCTGGGCCTCAGCTCTGGTCAGGGCGGCGGCCAAGGTGTCATCCGTGACAAGGTATTCGGCCTTTTTCCACTTGACAGGGCGCGCCCAAGCCGGGGAGGATAGGGACAGGAGGAAAATCAGGACGAAAGCCAAGCGTTTCATGGATAGTCAAATATTTTATTTTATTAATAAATATTGGCGGAGAGGGTGGGATTCGAACCCACGTGCCGGCTCATCACCGACAAGACGATTTCGAGTCGCCCCCGTTACGGCCACTTCGGTACCTCTCCGCTGATAAACAATATGCCAGCCGGTGATGCCGGCTCTAATAACGATAGTGATCCGGCTTGAACGGCCCCTCCACGGTCACCCCGATATACCTGGCCTGCTCTTCGGTCAGGGCGCTCAAACGGGCCCCGATGCGCTCCAGGTGCAGCCGGGCCACCATTTCATCCAAATGCTTCGGCAGCATATAGACTTTCTTCTGGTAACGCCCGGCCGTGTCGCCGAACAGCTCCATCTGGGCCAGCACCTGGTTGGTGAAGCTGTTGCTCATCACGAAACTGGGGTGGCCCGTGGCGCAGCCCAGGTTCACCAGCCGGCCTTCGGCCAGAATGATGATGCGCTTGCCGTCCGGGAAGATGACGTGATCCACCTGGGGCTTGATGTTCTCCCACTGATACTGCTTCAAGGCGGCGATTTCTATTTCGCTGTCGAAATGGCCGATGTTGCAGACTATGGCCTGGTCCCGCATGGCCTTCATATGGTCATGGGTGATGACGTGGTAGTTGCCCGTGGCCGTCACGAAGATGTCGGCCTCTCTGGCAACTTCCTCCATCCGCACCACCCGATAACCTTCCATGGCCGCCTGGAGGGCGCAGATGGGGTCGATTTCCGTGATCCAGACCGTGGCCCCCAGGCCTCTAAGACTTTGGGCGCAGCCCTTGCCCACATCGCCGTAACCCAGAACCACCGCTATCTTTCCGGCCACCATGACGTCCGTGGCCCGCTTAAGACCGTCCACCAGACTCTCGCGGCAGCCGTAGAGATTGTCGAACTTGCTCTTGGTCACCGAGTCATTGACATTGATGGCCGGGAAAGGCAAGCTCCCCTCCCGCTCCATCTGGTACAACCGATGGACCCCGGTGGTGGTCTCCTCGGTCACACCCCGGATGGCCGGAAGCCGCCGGGAATACCAGGTTTTATCACTCTCCAGGCGGCGCCGGATAGCGGCGAAAAGGATAACGGCCTCTTCGCTGTCGGGCCGGTCCAGGACCTTGGGGTCCTTTTCCGCCCGGGCCCCCAGGGTGAGAAGAAGCGTGGCGTCGCCGCCGTCGTCCAGAATCATGTTGGCGGGCCTGTCTTCCGGCCAGTCGAAGACCCGGTGGGTGAATTCCCAATAATCCTCCAAGCTCTCGCCCTTGTAGGCAAAGGTGGGTATGCCGGCCTCCACCATGGCCGCGGCCGCGTGATCCTGGGTGGAAAAAATGTTGCAGGAGGCCCAGCGCAGTTCCGCGCCCAGAGCCCTCAGGGTCTCCATCAAGACTCCGGTCTGAATGGTCATATGGATGGAGCCGGCGATGCGGGCTCCGGCCAGGGGCTTCTTCTCCCCGAACTGCCGGCGCAGGGCCATCAGGCCCGGCATCTCCGTTTCGGCGATGTTCAATTCCTTGCGGCCCCAGGCGGCCAGGGACGGATCGGCTATCCGGTAGTCCATTAAAACACACTCCTACTTTACAAATATAGTGAGTGCCGTTATTTGGCGAGCCTGAGGGGGGATGAACCTTGCAGCACTCCTCGCAGGGGTAATCATAACACAGTTTCCGGCCGACTGAAAGCCGGGCACATTTTTCTTGACCCTTGGAAGCCGGCTATGCCAGAATATTTTATTGACCCGGTTTAAGGCGGAGGGAAAAATGAATCCTGAAACCAAGGTTGCCGCCACGGCGGCCGGGCGGCGGGCTCTGGCCCGGGCCACGGGCTTTTTTCTCGCGCTCGGACTCCTGGGCACGGGCTGGTGGTGGTTTTTCGCCCATCCCTTTGAAACCACGGACGACGCCTATGTGACCGGGAACCAGGTACGCATCGCCGCCCGAACCAGCGGCACGGTGCGGGAAATCCTGGTGGACGACACGGTCCAGGTCCAGGCCGGCCAGGTCCTGGCGCGGCTGGACCCGACCGATGCCGCCCTGGCCCTGGCCAAGGCCAAAGCGGACCTGGCCACCGCCGTGCGCCAAGCGGCCAGCCGCCTGGCCCAGCGCGACCGCCTGGAAGCCTTGGTCGAAATGCGGCACCGGGAACTGGCGATGAACCGCAACGACTACTCCCGCCGCCAGCGCCTCAAGACCGGGCAATCCGTGACCGCCGAAGAATTGGAACGCTACCGGGAACAGACGGCCATAGCCGAAGCCGCCCTGGCCGCGGCCCGGCATGAACTTATGGTCACCCGCCGCCTGGTGGGCGATGGCCTCTTGTCCGACCAACCCGAAGTGCTTCTCGCTGCCGAAAAGGTGCGGGAAGCTTGGCTGGCCCTGGACCGCTGCGAGATCAGAAGCCCCCTCGCCGGCCAGGTAGCCCGGCGCACGGTCCAGGTGGGAGCCCAGGTGACTCCTCAGACCCCGCTGATGGCGGTGACCTCCCTGGACCAGGTCTGGGTGGAGGCCAATTTCAAGGAAACCCAACTGGGCCGCATCAAACCCGGCCAAGTGGCCCGGGTGAAGGTCGATCTCTACAACGGCCGGGTGGTCCATCCGGCCAGGGTGGCCGGCCTGGGAGCCGGCACGGGCAGCGTCTTTTCTCTGCTCCCGCCGGAGAACGCCACCGGCAACTGGATCAAGGTGGTCCAGCGGGTCCCGGTGCGCCTGGTCCTGGACCCGGAGGCCCTGGCCGAGGCCCCCCTAAGGCTGGGCCTCTCCTGCCGGGCGGAGGTGCTGGTTACGGAAGCGGCCGGACCGATCCCCGAAACGCCGAGGTTTGAAGCCGCCGCCCTGAGCCCGGACCTCCGGCCCGTAGAGGAGGAAATAGCCGCCCTCATCATTGCCAACTCCGGCGGCCTTGAGGCCGGGGCCGGCCGGTGAGGCCGGAACCGACCCACCCTCCCCTCTCCGGGCCGGCCCTGGGCCTGTTGACCCTGGCCCTGCCCCTGGCCACCTTCATGCAGGTGGTGGACACCACCATAGCCAATGTGGCCGTGCCCACCATTGCCGGCAACCTCGGGGCTTCCCACTCCCAGGGCACCTGGGTCATCACCTCTTACACCGTGGCCAACGCCATAGTCCTGCCCCTCACCGGCCGGCTGGCCCAGCGTTTCGGCGAGGTGCGCCTGTTTCTGGCCTCCACCGCCCTCTTCACCCTGACCTCTTTCCTGTGCGGCATCGCCTGGGATCTGAACACCCTGGTGCTCTTCCGGGCCCTCCAGGGAGCCCTGGGCGGCCCCATGATGCCCCTGGCCCAGAGCCTGCTCCTCAACAACTACCCCCGCGAACGCCAGACCATGGCCATCGCCCTGTGGTCCATGACCGTCTCCGTGGCCCCGGTCTTCGGCCCCATCCTGGGCGGCTACATCAGCGACAACTACCACTGGGGCTGGATCTTCTTCATCAACGTGCCTGTGGGAGCCTTGGTCATGTTTTTGACCAGCCGCCTCCTTCACGGCCGGGAAAGCGAACTCTCGCGGCCCGGCTGGAGCGCGACCAGCTTCGGCCTCCTGGCCCTGGGCGTGGGGGCCCTCCAGATGATGCTGGACCGCGGCAAGGAACTGGACTGGTTCAACTCCAATGAGATAACCGCCCTGGCCCTCGTGTCCGTGGTGTGCCTGAGCCTCCTGATCACCTGGGAACGGCACAACCCCGCCCCCCTCCTGGACCTGAGCCTCTTCCGTCAGCGCAACTTCACCATCGGGGTCATCCTCATCAGCCTGGGCATGATGCTGTTCTTAGGCACCGTGGTGCTATTGCCCCTCCTGCTCCAAACCCAATACGGCTATACCGCCACTTGGGCCGGCCTGGTCACGGCCCCCGTCGGCCTCCTGACCATCGGCCTGACCCCCCTCATCGGCAAATTCGGCCCTAAGATAGGCCTTAGGCCCATCATCAGCTTCGGCTTCCTGGTCTTCGCCCTTTGCATGCACCTGCGCTCCCGCTTCGCTCCCGACATCGACATCTGGTTCGTCATCTGGCCCCAGTTCATCCAGGGCGCGGCCACGGCGGCCTTTTTCGTCCCCATCGTCGCCCTGGCCTTCGCCGACCTCAACCCCCGCCAGATGGCCGGGGCCTCGGGCCTCTTCAACTGCATCCGCACCCTCTTCGGCGCCATCGGCGCCTCGGTGGTCACCACCCTCTGGGACAGAAGGGAAGCCTGGCACCATGTCCGCCTAAGCGGCCTCCTGGACCCCTACAACCCCCTGGCCAACCAGGCCCTGGACATGCTGACCGCCCAGGGCCTGACCCTGGACCAGGCCCATTTCCTCCTGGCCCGCCAAATTACCAACCAGGGCTACATCCTGGCCGCCACGGAAATTTACCGCCTCTGCGCCTTGGCTTTCCTTGTGATGGTCATCCTGGTCTGGCTGGCCAAGCCGGCCAAGCCCGGCCACGGCCCGCCAGTCGCCGCCAGTGAATGACCGGGGCCGCAACCAAATTCGCCGGCCCTGGAGACAATTTCCAGGGCTCTGAAAAAAACCGCGGTTTTTTTTTAATTCCGTTAAAGTAACCTGGAACTAAGCCGATAAGTCTCTTAAAGACGGCGTGACTCTCCCACGCCTCTCCTGACCGAGGCCCTCCGCCGACGCCAGAATCTCCAGTAGGAGGTTTTCAGCTTAACAAAACTTCCGGCCTTACGGGGTTCCTCTCCACCCCGGACGACCAAACCCGGCGAAACGGCTCCTCTCCCCGTCTTAGCCGGACCAAAACCAGCGGGGTTCTCTCCCCCCGCCTCAAAAAAAACCTCCGGGCCCTCTCCCCCGGAGGTTTTTTTATTGGGACAAAAAGACCATTAAGCAGCGCTTCCTTCGTAAAACACGACCCGGTTGCGCCCCCCCTCCTTGGCCTGGTAGAGAGCCTCGTCCGCGTGCTGGGTCGCCGCGTGCATATCGTTTACCGGGGCGGCGTAAGCGACTCCAAAACTCGCGGAAATCGGTATCTTTTGCCCTTCGTATTCCACGGGCGCCCGGCACACGTCCTGCCGAATGCGTTCCACGGCGTTCAGGGCCTTGGGTTTATCGACTTCGGACATGAGGATTATGAATTCCTCCCCGCCGTAACGGCCGAACAAGTCGTAAGGCCGCATGGCTTTTTTCACCCTTTGGGCGACTTCCTTAAGCACCTCGTCCCCGGCCAAGTGCCCGTAATGGTCGTTTACGGCCTTGAAATGGTCCAAATCGAAGATTATGATGAAACATTCGCCGCCCGTTCTCACCGCCCTTTCGATCTGCACCAGGCCCAGCTCCATGAAAAAGCGCCTGTTCAGGATGTCCGTGAGCGCGTCCTTGCTCGCTATTTCCTTCAGCTTCCGGCTCAACCGCACATTCCTGGTCAAGAGGAACACGGTCGCGATGAGCATCAGTGACAACATGCCGACAAACTCGGTCAGGTAAAACGCGCGGGCCTCGGCCAGCTTTTTCGCGTAATCGAACACCCGGCCCGTCCAGTTGATTTTAATGGCCTCCGTTTCCACATAGCGCTGCGCCTTGTCCATGATGGCAGGCAAGATCCGCTCGTCCTTATGAAAACCAAAATGGGAATCCATGGGCGCGTTCAGCCTGATATTGACCTTCAAGCCCGGCCTTTCACGATAATTGGTCTGGAAAAGGAGCATGTGCTCGGAGCCCATCAACAGGTCCACTTCCCCCGACTCCAGGGCGTCAAGGCATTCTTCCACCGAATCGTATTCCCTGAGGTTGTCGTTTTCGGGAAAAAGCTCCCGATATATGTCCTCATGCCCGGAATGTTTCACCACTCCCACGGTTGACCGCACGACCTGGTAGGTGGCCAGCTTCGGAAGATCAGCCCTGGACATTATGGCATAGTAGGAACGGGAATAGGGAACCGCGCCCCACTTGAAATATTCCTCCCTGGCCTTGGAATACAAAAGCTCCGCGACCATGTGTATCTGGGCGGTCTTCACCTTTTCAAGCAACTCGGCCCAGGTGGCTTCCCTGGTGTTGGCCGCCTCGAATTTCAGGCCCGTAAGCCGGCTTATTTCCGCCAGGACATCCAGGGCGATCCCCTGGAATTCCCCTTCCTTTTCATTATAAAAATTGACCGGATAATTGTCATTCTCAAGGGCGACGGCGACCGGCGCCCCCCGCCGCATCAAACGGCCTATATATTCCCTTTCCTCGTCCGTGAAGGACTTGTGCAGCTTATACATGGCATATTCAAACTCGCCCTCTTTATAAAGCTCGTACAGCTTATCGACCCCCCCCGCGGCAATATACTTGTTGACCACGGATATGATCGGGGCCAGGTCGTGATTGGCGGTGGTCAGGGAAACAGGTTCGTGCACCATCGGGAAAAAGATCTTGGAACTGATGAAATCGTATTCGTCGAAAGCGGGGTCCGCGACGGCCTCATCGATAAAGGCGTCTATCTCGCCATCCTTGATCATCCTCGCGGCCATGGGGTAGTTCTCGACTTCCACACTTTCAAACTGCACGGGATAGACTTTCCTGATGGACTCCGCGGTGATGGAACCCTCCAAAAAGCCTATCCTGCGCCCGTTTACATCCACCTCGGTCTGAATATCCGATTTCGTGTGCGTTAAAACCCTGAGCATGCGCTCTGCTATGGGAAACGTCATGCTATATACAAGCATCCGCTCTTCCGTCGGCGTCAATTCCCCCGTGAAATCGACCGACTTGGCTTCAAGGCCCTCTAGCAGCTCGTCCCATTCGTACATTTCCTGGACAAAGCTTATACCGAAAAGCCCGGATAGAAGGTCGCAAAACTTTTTCGTGAAACCGGCGTAAGTTCCGTCAGGCAGAATAAAGGCCTCCGTTGCCAGGATGTTTCCGTAGGAAAACTTGTCCCTGGCGGCTTTCAGCGCCTCGACCCCGGCTATCTCCTCCTCGGTCACCCCGGGGATATCCCGGTACGTCTTTATGGAATCCATTGAAGTCGGCGGCGGGCTTTCATTCCTGACCGGGCCGCACCCCGCGGGATAAAAAATAAGCAACATCAAAAGAATTAATATGCGCTTCATAATGCCTCATACCCCATATTGTAGGCTGCTGGCCAATATATATTAGCTTCCTATTATATATTGTTGTCACCAATCAGGCAACCTGGGTGACGCGGGCGGCGCCGTGGGCACTTAAATGGGGGGTAGTTTGTCCAGCCTCGCAGCCCGCCGGGATTATGGGGCCCTGGGGCTCAGCCCTGGCGGTTTGCCAAGCGGGGGTGTTATGAGTTAAAATCGGGAATCAAGGAGCTGGCGGCTGGATATGGATCGTGACATCCAAGTGGGAGAGCGTGTTTTGGGACCTGGCCGGCCAGCCCTCCTGGTGGCCGAAATCGGCGGCAACCACGGCGGCGACCCGGCCCTGGCCGCCTCCCTGGTGCGGGCCGCCGCCGCCTCCGGGGCCGGGGGGGTGAAATTTCAGGCCTACCAGGCCCCGGCCCTGATGAGCCGGGCCAGCCCCTACTTCCAGGAACTGGCCGCGGAGGAGTTGCCCTTTGAGGTCCTGGCCGGACTGGTTCGGCTGGGCCGGGATTTGGGGCTGGTCACGGGCCTGACGGTTTTTGACGAGGCGGGCCTGGACCTGGCCCGGGCGGCCGGGGCTGATTTCCTGAAAATCGCCTCCGGCGACCTCAACCACCACCGGTTGCTGGCCCTGGCCTCCGCTGCGGGAAAACCGGTCTTCGTTTCCACCGGGGCCGGAGAGGAAGCCGAGGTGGAGGCGGCTTTGGCCGTCCTGCCCCCGGCCCGGACAGTGCTTTTGCAGTGCACGGCCCTTTACCCCGCTCCGCCCGCCTCGGCCAACCTGGCGGTCATGGCCGGCTGGCTGGCCCGGGGGCTGGCGGCCGGTTATTCCGACCACGGGCTGGGGCTGGGCGCGGCCCGGCTGGCCCTGGCCCTGGGGGCCCTGGTTCTGGAAAAACATTTCACCCTGGTCCGAACCCTGCCCGGGGGGGATAACGCCCTTTCCGCCACTCCGGAGGAATTTCGCCGCCTGGCCGACTGGGCCGAGGAGGTCCGTCTTATGGCCGGCGACCGGACCAAGCGGGTCCAGCCCGGGGAGGAAGCTGTCCGGCCCCTGATCCGCCGGGCCGTCCTGGCCGCCCGGGCTCTGGCGGCCGGAACCCGCCTCGCCCCGGAAGACCTGGCCCTGAAAAGGCCCCCGGCCGAGGGGCCAAGCCTGTGGGGGCCGGAGGGCCTGGAACTGGCCATCGGACGCCGGCTGGCCCGGCCCTTGGCTGAAGGCGAACCCCTGACCCGGGCCGACCTGGCCGATGCCTGAGGCGGGCTTGGTCATATCCCACCTCCTGGCCGAGCCCAGCCAAACGGGCCGCCGACTGGCCAAAGCCCGGGGGCCCTGGTCGCTCCGGGGCCGGATGCCGGCCTGGTTAAATGATCTTCGGCAAGACCGGCCCTTGTCCTTCCACTGGGGCCGGGGGCCGGTGGAGGCTGATTTTAAGACGGCTTTCCTGGGGGAAGGGCTGGACCGTATTCTGGCTGAAACCCGGGTGGAACTTTTCAGTTTCGACCTGGGCCCGGCGGCCCGACGCCACGCGGGTCCCTTTCCCTGTTCCCGGCCGCTGGGGGCCACGGCCCTGCGCCGCCACATTGAGGCGGCCCTGAAATTCATCCGCTTCCATTACCAGGGCCCCCTGGCCGCGGAAAACTATAATTTTTACCCCACCGGCCTCTACGGGCCGGTCACCGAGCCGGATTTCATCCGGGCCCACCTGGCCGAATTCGACCTGGGCCTGGTCCTGGACCTGGCCCACGCCCGGGTGACGGCCCACAACCTGGGGCTGGACCCGGCCGCCTATCTGGCGGCCCTGCCCCTGGAGCGGACAACGGAGATCCATCTGTCCCGGCCCTGGCTGCCTCCGCCGGCCAACCATCTCCAGGCGGCGGACGCCCACGAAAACCCGGGCCCGGAAGAGTGGCGTTTTTTGAAAAATATTCTGGAAAATCCGCGCCTGCCGCCGGGGGTGACGGTTTTTGTTGAATATTACGGCAATTTGAGTAAACTTGAAGCAGCCCAGAGGCGATTGAAAAAACTGCTCGCCGATTCAGGGAAGCGGGTGACGCCATGACCACTTCAAATCCCCCGGATGTAAATCCTCCGGACTGGCTGACCGACCCTCAGGCCCGGCTGGCCCGAAAAAACGCCTTTGATGCCGCCCTGGTTATGGGCACGGCCCAGTTCAACCAGACGACCGGCCGGCTGCCGGGACCGGACCGGCCCTTTCTCCGGGCCATTGACCAGACCACGGGGCTGATCCGGGCCGACCTGGTGCAGGCCCGCAAATGCCCGATCTGCCAGACCCCTCCCGGCCACGGCCTGTTCATCAAAGACGGCTTCAGGCACGTCAAGTGCCAGAACTGCGGCCTCATCTACGTCAGTCTTATTCTGCGGGAAGACATCATGGAGCAGTACTGGCGGGATGAAAAGGCCTGGTCGGCTGTTTTGGACACCCGGGCCCAGATCGAAATGGACAACCTTAAATACCAGTACGGCCTGGACCTGGTCTCCTGGCGGGTCCCGGGCCGCCGTCTCCTGGACATCGGCGGCGGCGGCGGCGGTTTCGCCAACCTGGCCACCGAGGCCGGCTGGCAGGTCACGGCCCTGGAGCTGAACCAGGAAAACTCAAAACGCATGGCGGACCAGGGGATTCAAGTCATCGTCAAACACCTGGAGATGGCCGACCTGGCCTCGGGGAGTTTCGACCTCATCAGCCTTTGGGAAGTCCTGGAACACCTGGTCGATCCCGGCCTGACCCTCAGCGAGGTCCACCGGCTCCTGGCCCCGGGCGGTCTCCTCTTGGTCATGGTGCCCAATGTCGAATCCCTGGTGACCCGTATTCTGCATGAAAAGAGCAACACTTTCGGCGGCCATTCCCATCTCAACCATTTCAGCCCCCGGACCCTGGAAGCCATCCTGAACAAGGCCGGCCTGACCGGGCTGGAAATGGAAACCATCGTCACTGAACTGGGGACCATAAACAATCACCTGGCTTTTGAAGACGCCTACGCCGGCTCGGCCGCCCCTTTCTGGCCCGCCCTGACCCCGGCCCTGATCCACCGGAACCTCTGGGGCAGCCGCATTCTGGCCGTGGCCCGGGTCAAGGCATGAAATACCTGGGCGTCATCCCGGCCCGGGGCGGTTCCAAGGGCGTGCCCCGCAAGAATATCAGGCTTCTGGCCGGCCACCCCCTGATAGCCTGGACCATCCGGGCAGCCCTGGATTCCAACCGGCTGGACCAGGTGGTAGTCTCCACCGAGGATGAGGAAATAGCCGCCGCGGCCGAATCCTACGGGGCCGAAGTCCTCCCCCGGCCGGCCCGCCTGGCCACGGATGAAGCCTTGAGCCGTGATGTCCTGGCCCACGCCCTGGCCGCCCGCGGAGCTGAACATTCCGTCCTCTTGCAGCCCACCTCCCCCTTACGCTCCCCCGGCCTGGTGGACCGGGTCATATCCACTTTCGAAGCCGGCGAGTTCGATTCCCTGGCCACAGGTTTTCAGCATCCCCTCTATCCGCCCCACGGCGTGGAACACCGCCGCCAGGACCTTAAATACGTCTTCGTCAACGACGGCAGCGTGGTTTTAAGCACCCGGGCCACGGTGGAGGCTGCCAGCCTCTTCGGCGCCCGGGCCGGGACCCTGGTCACCAGCCGCCAGGAAAACGTGGATATCGACACGGATTTCGATTTCTGGCTGGCCGGCCAGGTGGTGGACTGGGCTCGCGCCCAGGGCTGGGACATAGAGCCGAGGCGCTTATGAAGAACGAACTTCTGACGGCCCTGGCCCTGGCCCTGGCCTGGCTCCTGTTGGTACCGGGGCCGGCCCGGGCGGCCACCCTGGCGGAAATATTTCTCCTCCTGCCGTCCGGTGAATGCGGGGGCTACAACGTGCCCCAACGCCAGGACATGCTGGCCAATATCCTGGAAGCGCCGGGTGAAATGGGGCCGGCCTCGGTGCCGGACCTCTCTTCCCCCTGGCTCCGCCAGGTCTCGGACTACTTACTGGTTCTCCAGCGCCCCCGGGGCGGACCCATCACCTACAAGCTCTACGAGGGCCGCGCCTTCCAACTCCTGGTCATCTGCCGGGGCCGCCACCGGCCGGCCGCCCCGGGCGACCCGGTGGACCCCCTGGACCTGGGCTTCTACCGTCTGGACCGGATGGGGCTGAACAAGGTCAACCCTTATGACTATCTGCCCAGTATAGGTATTCTGGATTTCGTCACCGCCGACACCGTGACCGACCCCCGGGCGGTCCGCACCCTGGCCCGGCTGGCCCCGACCTATACCGAGTGCCTGTCCTGCTCCCTCAGCGACCTCCACCGGCTGACCGTGGACATAGTCACGGCCACCGCCTTCAACGCCGCCCCCTGCGATGATCTCCTGCCCACCATCGGCCGTCTGCCCCTGACCTGGGACGGCCAGGTCTTCACCAAACCTTATGACCGGGCCGCCCCCCGCGAGGATGACCTGGAAAGGCGCCGGCGTGAAAAAAACCAGTGAGGCTGAAGATTTCTGGGCCGAAGCCGAGACCCTGGGCCGGGCCCTGGCCGCTACCCTGAACTATGCCCAGGGTCTGGGGCTGGCCGGCCTTCCGGTCAAACTCCCCCCTTTGGGGCCGGCTGCTGGCTTGGGGCCCACGGCCGGCCCTAAGTCTCCGGACGCCGCCCCGGGAGCCCCCGCCCATTGGGCTCCAAAAGCCCGGGATCTGGCCAGCCTGGCCGGCTTGGCCTCCCGTTGCCGGGCCTGCCCCCGGGGCCGGACCCGCTCCGGAGACCCCGCCTTCGGCCGGGGATCGGCCCAGCCCCACCTGGTGCTGGTGGGCTCTGACCCGGGAATTCATGAAGGCCCGGAAGCGGACCTCCTGGCCGCCATACTGGAAAAAGGGTTCCAGTTGGACCCGTCCAGGTTTTATATCACCTCCATCTTGAAATGCCCGGCCGGTTCGGAGGAAGCCGAACCGGCCGAAGCCCTTTCCGCCTGCCTGGCCGTGACTTTCAGGGAACTGGCCCTCCTGGCCCCCCGGGTGATCCTGGCCCTGGGCGAAACGCCCGGCCGCAGCCTGACCGGCCAGCCCGGAACCCCCTTGGGCCTCTTGCGCGACAGTACCTTCCACCTGGAAGACCCGCCCGAGGCCTGGCTCCGCGTCACCTTCAGCCTGGAACAGTTGCTGGCCACGCCGGATCTCAAGCAGGAGGCCTGGAAGGACTTCCGCAAAGTAAAAAACGTGCTGGATAAACTGATATGCGACTCGTGATCATGCCGGCCGCCCTCCTGCTGCTGGCCCTCCTGACGGCCGGCTTCGCCGCGGCCGGAGAGGACGGCGTGGAAAAATGGAACAGCTATGTGGACCTGGCCAATGAGTTGGAGGCCCTGTTCCTGCCGGCTTTGAACGCCTACCTGGAGACCTTCGGCCACAACCCGGAATATCATGAGCCCGCTCAGGGCAGCGGGCTGGTGGCCAACTATTTCCTGGTGCTGATGGAAAAGCCCGAAGACTTCAGCCGGGCCCTGGACCAGGCCCGGGCCGCAGCGGGCCAGGAGGAGGAACTGGACCAGGCCGTCCAGGAACTCATGCCCTATCTTCAGGCTCTCTGGGCTGACCTGGGGCGCAGCCGGGACTTCCACCTGGGGCCGCCAAAGGCGGAGGAACTCCCGGACCAGACCGGGGAACTGAGGGTCAGGCTGGACAGCCCGGAAGAACTGCACGCCCGGATATTCACGGCTTACCAGGGTTTCGCGGCCACTTATGAACGCTTTCGCGAAACCCTGAACCGAGCCGGACAGGAGAGGCGCCAAAAGGATATCCAGGACCTGAAGGGGAAAGGACTGATCATCCACCCGGTTCTCCTGGAAATCCTGGACGCCGGGCAGGGACTGCAGGATTTTCTGAATGTCCGCCAAATCTCCGGGGCGGCGCCGGACGGCCTGACCCCGGAAGATTTGCGGCCCTTTCTGGACCGGCTGGAGAGCGCCGCCAAAATTCTGGAGACGGCCATAACCACCGGCGGCGACCGGGAGGGCCTTTCGGAAGAAGCCCTGGTTGAATTCGGTGACCAACTGCGAGTGGTCCGGGCCGAAGTTGCGGACCTGGCCGGAAACGGGCGAAAAAGCTCACCCGAAACCCTGGCCCGAGCCCTGGGCCGGCTGGTGGATATTTATAATCTTATGGAATGACGAGGGTTTAAAGAGAATGGCGGATGAGGCCCCAAAGGCGGCTGGTTTCGGCCTCCTGGCGGGCGGGGCCCGCCCGGGGC
>Ga0082212_10001991_pt1 | contig 29999 bp, 22 predicted proteins | sample TergutNt197P3_FD_71548 | JGI IMG/M metagenome (GOLD analysis project Ga0082212, IMG submission 71548) | Neocapritermes taracua P3 segment gut microbial communities from Petit-Saut dam, French Guiana - Nt197 P3 | ecosystem: Host-associated > Arthropoda: Insects > Digestive system > Gut ...
TAGCAGGAGGCGGTAGCCACTGCTCATGTACCCTGGAACATTCGTAGAAGCCTCAAAAAAGCATCTCCCGGATACCCCTCTGAAGTGTACCCTCGCAACGTTACGCCGGTTCTCCCAGCCACTTTTCAATTGTCGAGCTCAGCACTTCAGGATCAAGAGGCTTTGTTATATGATCGTTCATGCCGTTAACAAGACTCTTTTCTTTATCTGCGGGCAGAGAATGGGCTGTCACCGCAATAATCGGCAGATCGTTGTAAACAGACATCTCCCTTATCTTTCTTACAGCAGCAAGGCCGTCCATGACAGGCATCTGCAGATCCATAAGCACGATCTGATAAGTGTTGCTTTTGAGCATATCGAGCGCTTCCTGTCCGTTGTTAGCGATATCTACTACATACCCCATGCTTGTCAGCAGTTCTTCAGCAATTATCTGGTTGATCTCCACATCTTCGGCTAACAGTATCCTGACCTGTTGATTTTCCATAGCTCCGGATTCCAAAACTGTCGGCGTATCCATATGAGGCAGCCAGCCTTCTGATGTTTTCATCTTACCTTTTGGCGTAGTTTTAGCATACGCGCCTTCTTTTGCGGCTGTCATAGCGTCCTTGCCTGTACCCGCAGCTTTATCCGCGTGTGTACCCGCAGCTTTATCCGCGCGTGTACCCTCACCGTTTCCCCCGGCTTTATCAGCGTTTGTACCCTCACCGTTTCCCCCGGCTTTATCAGCGTTTGTACCCTCACCGTTTCCCGCTGCTTTATCCGCGTGTGTACCCTCACCGTTTCCCTCGGCTTTATCCGCGTGTGTACCCTCACCGTTTCCCTCGCTCATCCCTGTATGACCTTCAGTACCTTCATCGCCGGAAGCATCATCCGATGCCGCTTGCATATCGTCCGTATTCTCCTGTTCCTCAGGAAGATGAAAACGCACGCTGAACCAGAATGTCGACCCTTCACCATACTCGCTCTCCACCCATATCTTGCCTCCGAGAAGGTCTACAAGATGCTTGCAGAGCGCCAGTTCCAGCCCTGTCCCTCCGTATTCTCTCGTTGCCGACATGTTTGCCTGTGAAAACGGAGTAAACAGATTCTGTACCTGTTCCACGGTCATTCCGATACCTGTATCTCTGACGTAAAAATCAACGTCGATGTGCTCCTCATCTTGTGCCTTTATCTGCGCTCTGACAGTTATTTTCCCTTTGTTTGTGAACTTGCAGGCATTATCTACCAGGCTGGTCATCACCTGTTTCAACTTGCCTGAGTCCGCAACCACTACTCTGTCCAGCTCATCGGGAACATTGAGGTTAAAGTCCAGATTCTTTGCCTTTACCTGCGAGGCGAAAGCGTTGCTTACTTCATTTACTACATCCTTCAAATTGAAATGATCCGCGTTTATCTTTAGTTTGCTGTCTTCGAGTTCCGTAAAGTCGAGTACCTTGTCGATTATTCTGAGCAAGTCTTCAGCAGACTTCATAGCTTTCTGCTCATGTTCTTCGCGCAACTCCGGCGTGCTGCTGCTCAGCGCCATTCTCAGGAAGCCCATGATCCCGTTCATCGGTGTTCGAAGCTCATGGCTCATGTTGTCAAGAAACTCGCCCTTTGCCTTCGCGCTCTCCTCTGCAAGACTCAGCGCAAGGCGCAGGTCTTCTTCCGCTTTATGCATCGCTTCGACAGCGGTGTTCATTGTTCTCATATCAAAAGTATATGCCGCTACAATGAAATCATCCTTGTATTTGACTCTGACCAGTATTATTTCGCAAGGCAGGATCTCGCCGTCAAGCGTCACATGCGACCATTCAAAATTAGCGTAACCCTTTACAAATGCGCTGTCGAGAACTTCGCGTATAAGCTCTCTGGAAGTTCGTCCGCAAGGCTGGAACTCCGGCGACAACCTGTCGAAATGCTCGACGAATGATTGCTTGTCAGGCACCTTATAGAGTTTTACTGCTTCCCTGTTACAGTCAATTAAATTGAAGTCTTTATCCCACAGACTGCAGCCCATCGGCATAGCGTCGAGCATTAGTTTCATATACTCATCAGTCTCGCGCTTCTCATCAAGCGCGGTTTTCAGGTCTCGCAAGTCGCGAATATACATAAGGATACTGTTGTCTTCTTTCTGTCTCACACTGACAAGCGTCATCTCGCATGGCATTAGTTCGCCTGACAGATTCTTCAGCGTCCATTCAAATCGTTCGAACCCGCTGTAGTATGTTTTTCCGAGCTTCTCGTGAAGTATTTCGCGCGAGAGCCTGCCGCACGGCTGGTACTCCGGCGTGATTTCATCGTAACGTTCCAGATACTCCTCCTTGCTGGAAAGTCCGAGCATTGTGAATAGCTCGCGGTTACAGTCGATTCTCGTCCAGGTGCCGTCAAGAAAGCTAACTCCAAGCGGCATGGAGTCAAGCATTATCTGAGTTCGCCTGTTGACCCTGGTTCTCTGAGAAATTACCCTTAACAGTATCGCTATCAGCACTCCGGCAAGTACGGCTCCGAGAGCGCTGACGCCCAGCGTCATATTGCGCATTTCATGAAAATAGCTGGCTTTTGGGATCTCAAGAGAGAGCAACCACCCGTTGTTCAACTTACTGGTGAACGTTATAGCCCGCACGCCATATGAACCGATACCCTCATATCTGACGTAATCCTCTGAATACTCATTAGCGAGCTCCTGCTCTATCGCGGATAGCCTGCTGCTGAAATCAACGTCGATTTTTTTGTGAATGTCAGTCTCCGGTCGCAGCAGCAGCTCGAACTGCTCGTCATACAGCATCTCGTAACTGCCTTCCACGATACTGATCTGCGCGAAATGCCCCCGTATCCTGTCTACTGAAAGGTCAACGCACACAATACCGAGCGGCGTACCATTATCATCGAAAATCCGCTGCGAGTACGTTATCACATCGTAATTATGGTGCAGCGACCTGTACGGAGCAGTGACGGCAACTGCGCCGTCAGCTTCCATAGCTGCAATATACCATGGCTGAGCTTCGGGTACATGGTCATTCTCCGGATGTTTCCCCGTACCGCTGAGATAGATGCTCCCGAATGGGTCAAACATTCCGTAAATACTGTCCCCGCCTAACGGCAGCAGCCTCTCCTCATTACTCATATAGAAAGCGAAGTCCTGCAGATATAGTAATATGTCGTCCACATCAGCGTCATTCATTAATTGTTCCCTGACAGAACCCGCAACAACATTCAGCGTCATTTCAGGCTCCTTCAGTTCCGATTCGATTTTCTGCTTAGTGCCAAGCAGCAGGGTGACCGCGTCTTTCTCAATGTGCTTTTTCAGCATATCCTCCATGAACATGCTGCTGGCGATTATCATAAACACGAATGCCGCAATCACAAGCAGGACGCTTGGCCGCACCGAGAAACTGCGTTTCTTTCTTCCATCTTCTTCTTTATTTGATACTAACATTTTTCTCACTCACTTTTCATGCGTCGTTTAGATTTAATGCAAGTCTAAGGCATGAAGCAAGTCTCAAGTCAAGATGTTTTTATGATTTTTTTGTCTAAAACGCCATTTCGATTCAGCATATCCACTAACTTCGGGTTTTTGCTCTGATTTCAGTACTTTGAGGCTATCGGTATGTAACTTTTCCGATTCTACAGTGCGTTTTTTATCTGCGGTACTGTGTAATTTTCATAACACACCCGCGTCGAAAAGGGCTAAAAAATTAAAGCTGCTTTAATGTTTCTTTTCATGTAAAGCAATGAATAGCATTGAAACGCGTTCGGAACTGTGGTAAACTAAGCCATCAAAACTCTAACTTATTTTATCCAGGAGGTAAAACATGAGCAGAATTCCGTTTGATCCCGCAGAAATCGAAAATCCGGAAGAAACCCCGGGTTTTTTCGGCATGATGTCAAGAAGATACAAAACCCCCGTAACTCCAAAAGAAAACTATCGAATGGTGTACGAGCATAAAATCCCGCTGTGGCTCCCGATCATGGGAGATTCGCTCATGCTCACGCCGCGTGTCGACCCGGACAACGTTGCGCGCTGCTTCTGTTTCGAAGCAAACCCGCTGAAACCCGAGGAAATGACCGGCGGCCCGGACAAGTTCGGCATCGAGTGGGTTTATGTGCCGATGGTCAGCGGTTCTATGGTCAAGCCGGGTAGCCCCACACTCGAAGACGCGAATGACTGGAAAAAAATCATCAAGTTCCCGGATATCGAGACATGGGACTGGGAAGGTTCAAAGGCAGCAAACGCGGAGCATCTCAACACGGACAGGTTCATCTCCGCTACGATTCTGACCGGGTTCTTCGAGCGTTTGATATCCTTTATGGACTTTGACAACGCCGCGCTTGCGCTAATCGACGAGGATCAGCAGGACGCGCTTCATGAGCTGTTTGACGCGCTTGCTGATTTATACATCAAGATGGTCGACAAGTTTATTTACTGCTACGGTATAGATCAGCTTAGCCTGCACGACGACTGGGGCAGCCAGCGCGCGCCGTTTTTCGGCCTTGCGACTGTCCGCGAGATGCTTGTACCTTACATAAGGAAGGTTGCGGACTACTGCCATTCCAGAGGAGTGTTTTTCGACATCCATTCCTGCGGCAAGAATGAACTGCTTGTTCCCGCGTACATCGAAGCGCACTGCGATTCCTGGAGCGGGCAGGCAATGAACGACAAGGCTATGCTTTATGAAAAGTACGGAGACCAGATCATCCTGGGCATTGAGTCTGACATGCAGTATACTTTCGGTGAGCCTGTAGACGTAGACGAGGCGATTGCTTCCGCCAACCGCTTCGTTGACACTTACTGCGCAAACTATGCGAGCAAGCCGGTCCTTGCCAGCGCTTTCGGCGTCCCTCCGGAGTTTACGGAGACCCTCTATGCCGGCAGCAGGAAAATGTTCAATCCGTAAGTCACGAAGCGGTTTCACTTCAGAGGGTACATTTCGGTTATTCGCAAACAGGACCGCATGCAAGTATGCGGTCCTGTTTTTATATTACTCTTTATATTACTCTTTACTCATTTCTCTTTATGTTTTCATTCTCTCTGCTCATTCTCTCTGCTCATTTTTCTCTGCTCATTTTTCTTGAAGCGTGACCGCATCCTCCTTAGGTGTTGTCCGCGAACTCAGGAGATACCATATAAACATCCATCCGCCCCGAACTGCGCTGCCGGATGCGAGCGCGACCCATATGCCCGTGAGCCCGAGCGATGTTGTATTTATCAAAATAAACGCAAACACGACCCGCAGCGCGTTGGTTGTACCGCTTGTAACAGAGGGCGGTATTGTCTTCCCCCGCCCTCTGAACGAGCCGGAGGCGACGCCTTCGAGACATCCCGGGATTTGCGCCGCAGCAAGGATCTTCAGATATCTTGAACCGATATCGACAACGGCCGGATTGTTCGGGATGAACACCTTGAAGAGCGCGCCTCCCGCGAAGAACAGGACGAGGCTTACGATTACTCCCCAGCACGCCATAATAACAGAGGATACCCGAAATCCGCGGTGAATCCTCGTCCACTTTCCCGCGCCGAAGTTTTGCCCGACAAACGCCGTCAAAGCCGAAGAAAAACCGCCTGTGATCAACCATGACATGCTCTCTATCTGCGAACCTACGCGCGAAGCAGCCATTGCGTTCGATCCGAAAGACGCGACAAGCGCTGCGGTCACCATCGTCAGGAACGTAAAGAGGAAACTCTCAATGGAGATAGGCGTGACCCATTTGACAATCTGCTTGAGTATTTCCTTATCCGGCCTCACCTTGACGATATACGTTTCAAACGGCCTGCTCCTGTGCTTCATAAGCGCTAATACGGAAAAGCACGCGGCAGCGATCTGCGCGATGACCGTGGCGGTTGCTGCTCCCCTGATCCCGAGCCCCGCCGCAAAAATCAGGATCGGATCAAGCGTCATATTAAGAGCAAGCCCCACCCCGTTGACAAGGAGGGAAACCCGGGAGTTACCCCCTCCGTTGAACGTGCCCGTCACAGCGCCCGTTAGAAACGTGAACGGCAGCCCAAAGCCCACAATAGCCAGATAGTCGCGCGCGTCCTGCGCAACATTCGCCTCCTGTATCCCGAAAAAAGCAACAAGAGGCCCGCGCCCGAGCGTATACACAAGCATCAGTACAACTCCCAGCGCGACGCCTGTCATGACAGAGTTCTGCGAGTATGCGAGCGCTTTTTCTTTATCTCCCCTGCCGATATTCTGTGACACCCCGATCTCGGCGCCCATTCGCCCGAACATAAGAAACGCCATTGACAGCCACATATACAGCCCGACAGTTCCCGAAGCGGCGACAGAATCGCTGCTAAGCCTGCCAAGCCAGAACATATCCGTCAAGTTGTACGCCATTTGAATAATTTGAGTGCCTATCAGCGGCAACGCCACAAGGAAGAGCTTGTTGACGATGCCGCCTTCCGCAAGGCTGTATTTATTTCCTTTTTCCATTACCGTCCCCTGTTTGATATCTTTCTATCTTCGATTACCGTTCAGTTTACCGCTATCGTACTGTGAGTATCCCGCTATAGGGTACAGTTCAGAGGCGTATCCGGGAGATGCTTTTTTGAGGCTTCTACGAATGTTCCGGGGTATATGAGCAGTGGCTATCGCCTCTCTGCTAAAAGAGCTTAAGCTCTCTTAATCAGCCTCAAAAAAGGCAGTCTTCCGGATACGCCTCTGAACTGTACCCGTTATGGCGCTGCGATCGCGCGCTGCAGCACCCTGTTTGCGACCGGCCCGGCTGCCATAGCTCCGCTTCCGCCGTTTTCGACCACGACTACGAACGCAAGCGGGAAGCCCTCGTTGGTTATAAAACCGGAGAACCAAGCGTGCGGCTTACTATCCGGTCCAACCTCCGCCGTGCCTGTCTTTGCGTGAAGCTCCAGCCCGGGATAGTTCCCGGCGCCGTATGTCTTTGTGACGTTGTACGCCATCATCTCGCTAAGCTTCCGCGCTGTTTCCTTTTTAATTATCCTCTCTCCGCCGCCGCTGAAAATACCGGCTGCGCCCCCTGTCTTTAACTTCATAGTCGCGGCGACGCCTTCGTTGGCAATTGCGCCCGCAAACCGAAGCACGGCAGCCGGGCAAAGAAGATCGCCATACTGGCCGACGCCCGACCAGGCAAGGTCCGCAGTGTCCGGCTCCGCAGCATCGAAGTTACCTTTTACCGTCTTTATTCCGCTGATTGAAGTCTGCCCGGTCAGACCGTATTTCTCCGCGTACTCCTCCAGTTTGTCCGCCCCAAGCTCAAGCGCCAGTTCGCCGAACGCGCTGTTACAGGAAACAGCGAAAGCGTCCTTAAAAGTGATCGCCCCATGTACACCTGAGCACTTAACTGTTCCATGGCTTGTTTCAAGAGTACCGTCGCAGGTGAACACCCGGTCATTGACGTCAGGAATGCTCTCTATTGCGGCAGCCGCAGTCAGAAGTTTGAATGTAGAACCCGGCGTATATGCTGCGCTTATCGCCCTGTTCAGATATGCTCCTTCATACGAGGGATCCGTGTCGACGCCGGCGGGAGGGTTTTCCGGGTCGAAGGTCGGAGAGGAAACCATACACAGTATTTCTCCTGTGATATAATTCATCACCATTACCGCGCCCCGCCGCCCGTCGAGAGCCTTATACGCTTCTGCATTGAGCCCGGCGTCTATTGTCAGTTCAACAGTTTTCCCTGCCCAATCCCGCGAGTATGCTCCTGTAAAGAAGTTGTATCCTGTCAAGTCAGCCGCAAACATCGTGAGCGCGCCCGTTCCTATGTTACCCGCCCTGTCGCCGGTGACATGCAGCGCCGCTTTGCGAAGCTCAGTACTTTCCGCAAATACGCGTTTCCCGTTGTCATCGACGCTTGCGAGGACGAGGCCGTTGCGGTCCGTCAGCGTACCCGTTGCACTCCGGGCGCCGGCTGAGCCTTGCCCTGCGCCGCTCTGCCCACCGCCGCTCTGTCCGCCGCTGCTCTGCCCTGCGCCGCTCTGCCCGCCGCCGCTCTGTCCGCCGCTGCCCTGCCCGCCGCTGCTTTGCGCAGCTGCGTACGACGCCCATGCCCGCCCGTTAGTGGCTAGCCTGACAGTGAACACGCAGAGCCCCAGCACTGTGAGCGCTGCGAGAAGCAGTACCGCGACTGCTCTGTTTTTTACTCTCTTCATATGTATATCCAATCAATCTGCATGAAGCTGTCGCCGCGCAGATCACCGACAGCCGCCTCTTGCGAAAATAACGCTATCCTATAACGCGGATTTTACGGCAAAACTCGCGTTCTGCCTTGTATCCGCAGCCTTAATGAATGCGAGCAGGCCCCAGCAGGAAATCAGGCTTGACCCGCCCTTTGAGACAAATGGGAACGTCACGCCGGTAAATGGGAGAATATCCACAGTACCAAGGACATTGAGCATCATCTGAGTCACGAGTATCGTCGAGGCTGCGCATGCTCCGATAACATAATACGAACTGCGCGACTCCCCCGCGCTCCTCACTGAGAATACCGCAAACATGAGTATCGCGGCAACTGCCGCTATTGCGATAATAAGCCCGAGTTCCTCGCTCACCATACCGAAAACAATGTCGGTGTCTGCGGCAAACACATGCTTCAGCCCGCCCGCGCCTGCGCCAAGCCCGAACAGCCCGCCTCTGGCTGCCGCAGCCATTGCGCGGGTCTGCTGGTAACCACCGGAACCCGCGTATTCCCAGGCTTTCCCCCATGTCGCGAAACGTCCTGCGAGATGCGTCTTGATCCTTATCGCAAGAAAGCCTGCAAACCCGGCGCCTCCAATGCTCAGGAGTATCGTCGCGAAGTCTCCGGACCGGAGAAACGCGATCATCAGATATGCGATAAAGAACACCAGCGCTGCGCCGAAATCGTTCATCAGCGCAAGCGCTATGACGCAGACGCCGGAAAACCCGATAAATGTTATCAGATTTTTGCGCGTAAACAGTTTTTCAAGTGTGGCGGCGCCCGCAAAAACGAACGCCAGTTTGACAAACTCAGATGGCTGAAACCGGATACCGGCAATTTCCATCCAGTTTCTCGCGCCGTATACCTCCCTGCCGAATACAAGGTTAGCTGCCAGCAGCAGTAATCCCGCGGCGGCTACAGGCAGCCTCGCTTTCCGGACTCTGTTGAGATCGCGCAGGAACCAGCCCGTTATGAAATACAGGCAAACTGCAACCAAAAGCAACGCGATCTGCCTGGGCAACTCTCCCGCCGAAGCTGAAGCAGTCACCGCCAGCCCCACGCTGCTGAGGAAGAACGCGATCGTTTCGATTTCAAACGACACCCGGTTAAATAACCTTGTAAAGATATACGTCGTCCACATCAGAGCAATTACCGCAAGAAAGCATACAGGCAGCGCCGCGGTCAGATTTTCGCCTTTAGAGATGCAAAGCTGCATTCCCAGCAGTAACTGAAACTCCGTTACAAATACCAGCGTCGTGCTCTGCTTGTAGAGTCTGCCCGGCTTCGTCCGCGACTCCGCTTGCTTGTGTTCGCTCTCTTTATCCGTCGGGAAGAACACAAGCAGCACTCCTCCGAGTTCGATCATGTCGCCGGTCTTTATTCCCGCGCCCTCTTCATCGCTGAGATGTACTCCGTTTACAATGACGCCTGTTCCGGAGTCAACATCAAACACGCGCCACGCGCCCCCCGAATCCCTGATAACGGCTGCATGGGACCGCGATAATGTCGGGTACTCCATGTACACATCTGAAGAGCCTGCGCGCCCGATCGTGTTTTCCCAGTGGTTCAGGAATATTCTTGCTCCGTTCGGGAGGCTCAGATACCCCCAGTTCTCGTCTTCACTTTTCTCGCGCAAGAGCGACCGCGCGCATAACGCAACAACAACGCATGCAAGGGCCGGCAGGAGAAACCTTATTATCATTGTCGCATAAGAGAAAACGCCGCTGTCTGTTTGCGTCAGAAGCTCATAAACATTTGCCGGTAATTCCATATCCTCAGCCCCCTCCCTGTGCAGAGAGTTACGCCGTCTTAAAATACGGGCACGGTCCTGAGTACCATGCCCGCTTTCTATATTCCATATCTTCTCAGCAGTGGATAATAATTACACAGTATGATTACGCGGTAATCATCACATCTTTGCTTCGCGGTAACCTCCGGCGACTAATCCTTCTCCTCAAGCGCCTTTGCGTCTTCAATGATCTTCGTCTGCACGAGCGCCGGGGCTTCCTCGTAACGGACGAAACGGAGCGTAAACGAACCTCTGCCCTGCGTCATAGAACGCAGATCGATCGCATAGCTTGACATTTCACCCATCGGTACTTCCGCTTCCACGACCTGCATGCCTTCCGAGTTGAGGTTCATACCCATCGGGCTGCCGCGGCGCTTCGACAGGTCGCTCATTATATCTCCCATATATGTATCCGGGATCGTGACCGCAAGATAGCCTATCGGCTCGAGTATAACGGGGTTTGCCTGCGGTATGTATTCCTTGTACGCCAGTTGCGCCGCAGTTTTGAAGGCCAGCTCAGATGAGTCTACAGGATGGTACTGCCCGTCATAAAGCGTCGCTTTCAGATTCACCATCGGGTACCCCGCCAGGACGCCGCGCTGTATGCTTTCGCGCAGCCCCTTTTCGACAGCCGGGAAAAAGTTCTTCGGAACGCTTCCGCCGAAGACCTCTTCGGCAAACAACAGGTCATCATCTTCGCCGGGCTCGAACCATATCTTGACGTCCGCAAACTGGCCGTGGCCGCCGGACTGCTTCTTATGTCTGCCGTGAGCTTCGACCTTCTTGCGGATTTTCTCGCGATACGCGACGCGCGCAGGCGACAGTACGACCTCTACGCCGTATTTATCCCTTAGTTTCGCACACAGCACGTCAAGCTGAATATCACCCGCGCCTGAAAGAACCAGCTGCTTTGTCTCCGGATTATTCACATATGTGAACGTGAGGTCTTCATCGCCGAGCCTGTTAAGGCCCGTCGCGATCTTCTCTTCCTGACCCTTGACTTTGGGCGCGATAGCCATAGCGTAGCACGGCTGGGCAAACTCAATGCCCTTTGCCGTTATGAGATTCTTTGCGTCGCAGAGCGTGTCGCCCGTCTTTGTGTCCGTCAGTTTGGATATCGCTCCGATGTCCCCGCATATCACTTCCGTTACTTCAATGCTCTTCTTGCCTTGCATCCTGTAGATGTGCCCCATCTTCTCAACAGTACCGGTACGTGTGTTCGTAAGCTGCATATCAGCAGACACTTTCCCGGACAGCACTTTAAAAATGCTGAATTTCCCGTACTGATCGGACAATGTTTTATATACAAGCGCGCAAGCCGCGCCGTTCGGATCGGCTTTGATCTCCGCGCCATCCGCGGTCACATCGCCGGAATCCGCGGGAGATGGAAAAATACCTGCGATCGCATCCAACAGTTGGATCGTACCGAGCCCGGTGACCGCACAGCCGCAGAACACGGGGTACAAAGAGTGTTCCCTGACCCCTGTCTTAAGCCCGCGGAGAAGTTCCTCATGCGTGAATTGCTCGCCTGAGAAATACTTATCCATGAGTTCTTCATCTGTCTCAGCGACGCTTTCGTTGACTGCAGTGTATAAATCATCCAGCTCTGCGCTCATACTGTCAGGTATGGGTATCTCTTTTGACTTTCCGCCTTCAATCGCATAAGCTTTCCTGCTAATTATGTCTACGACGCCTTCGACTTTTCCCGCCGCGCCCTTAATTGGAACTATCAGCGGACATACGGAAGTTCCGTACCTTTCACGCAGTGAGTTATAAACAGCGTCAAAGTCGCCGTTTTCCTCATCAGTCTTTGAAACATAAACTGCGCGCGGCAGCTTTGCGGCTTCAAGCGCGGCCCACGCTTTTTCAAGACCGACGCTGATACCGTCCTTCGCGCTGCATACGATGACGCCTCCGTCGATCACACGCAGAGCCTCCGCAGCCTCGCCTGCAAAGTCGAAATAACCGGGTGTGTCAAGTATGTTGATTTTACTGCCGTTGTACTCGGCAAACATAGTCCCCAGATATATGGATATCTGGCGCTTTATCTCTTCAGAATCAGAGTCGCCGACAGTGTTTCCGTCAGTGATTTTTCCAAGTCTGTCAGCCCCTCCGGTAAGAAAAAGCATACTCTCCGCAAGGCTTGTTTTTCCGCTGCCTCCATGTCCAAAAAGCGCAATATTGCGTATATCGCCGGTGGTATACGGCATGTCTTTGCCCCCTCATATGAATTAAAGTGTTAAAGATACCGGATCATCCCCGGCTCCTGAAATTATATATTAACGCCAGCCGGAATACAAGACTTATTTCCTGCATCTGGCATATCCGCAGACGACAAATACCGCAATGAGCATCGACATCATAAACACTATAAGGTTGCCCGGCTTAACCGAGAGAAACGCGCCGGCCCAACACATGTAGAACACAAATATAACGCCGATCACAGCTGATATGACTGAAACCGCAGTGGACGCAAGCGCTGCCGCTTTGAGCAGCCTGCCGCCTGTTACAGCTTCAGAAAACGAAACAAGTCCTTCGCGCATAAGGATGGCGGAGATCCTGCCTTCTTTTTCTGAGCTCAAATCGGAAATGCTGTATGAGTCCCGCGCCTGAACATACTCGAAGTCCTCAAGCGACACCTTGAACTTCTGCTCGAGCATCAGCGGAGTGATGTTGAAGTCACGAACAGCAAAGAAGAGCTTGATGCGCCACTTCAGAATAGAAATAAGAGCGCCCTGTACAGATACCCTGGGCTCGTAGTCAAGCGCGAACACTGCCACAAGCTTCCCGTCGAAAGCGGTGTACAGAGCGTTTTTCATGTTCATATCGTCCGGGACCCTGATCCCAAGCAGATTCATATACGCAGCCGAGCCTGTCGCTACTTTCTCGCCGCGCATCAGCGCCTCGACTCCGCCTTCGTTGCATGTGAAATCCTCGACCTTGATAACGCTCATGCTCTGCGACTTGAGTACCTCGGAGAACAGATGGGCAGTGCCCGATCCGGACGCGATGATCAGGCTCGCGGTGTACCGGACCGCCTTTTCGGGCGAGACGTCCTCGTAAAGTTTGATCCCGTTGAAAGAAAGAGTACCAACAGGGAAAAGATCGTCATCAGTAACGCAGACCCCGTCAGAAAAGCACAAGTCTTCCGCTCCGCCCCATCCGGCTACCGCAGCGCCTGATTTGCGGGCAGCGCGCGTAACCGTGCCGAACGGCACAGAAAACGCCAGCATTGCTGAGAAAGGCGCGGCTGAGGCGAGCATCGCGGAGAGAATATGCAGGAAGTATTCGCCGCGGCTCTTTGCCAGCGCGACAAACACGGACAGCACCAGCGCAGCCGCGAGCAGCACCGGCGTTGCGTACTTGTACGCTGTCTCCGAGACGTCGGGGTGCATAAGGCTGTTGTAAAATCCGTCGGTCCTTTGGTAGATTTTCTTCAGCACCGACTTGTTTATCTCACTGTTATACTCGACCTGCAGCCCGTACGGTTCCGCGGAAGACGCCGCCGTCTTGAGCGTATCCGTAATTGCGCGAAGGCTGCTTCTCTCACCGAACGCGGCAAACGTCAGGGAGAGAGCCGAAACCGCGCAGTATGACAGTAATCCCGACGTGCTCTTGATCACCGAGAACGTTCCGGAAATAAGTGAAAACGCGCATGAAAGAAGAATCAGCGTTTCAGCGTTCGGCGTCCCTCTGACGAGTGACAGGGCGCCCCGTATAAGCAGATCGACGCACAGAATCATCACAACGAGCAGCGCGATCATAAGGGCGGCAGCCGCTGATACGTAGCTTCTGCCAATTCCGAAAGGAATGATTTTTCCGGACTCATAAGCAAATGTGAGTATAACCATAAAGAGCGTAATAAACGCTGCGGGAAAGCATCGTAATGAGATCGAGTTGCACGCTATCCCGAATCTTCTGGCTGCTGCAGACAGATCGGGCTCTTCATAATACTCGTCTTCTTCGTAACCGGCGTTCTCTCCGGAGTCGTCTTCATAGTCGCCTTCGGTATGGTTTCGCGCAGCCGGGGCAGGACTCCTGTATCCACTCTGCGACGGTTCGTCATCGCGTCCAAGTTCCCTGGCGATCGCCTTTTCGACGTCGCGGACTATCTCATTTTGCAGTTCCGCTTCTGTCAATCCGTAGTTCTCAAAAAACAGAACATCGTTATCTGCTTCAGCGGCGTTGACTTGCTCGGGACGAGAATACTCCCGCCGCGTCGCCGGTCCGGGCTCATGTTCATGTACGGTTTCGAAAATCTGTTCAGGTTCAGGTTCAGGTTCAGGTGTGGAAACATGCGCGGGTTCGGGTTTGAATACCTTGTCATGCCCGGACTCCGGGTCCGTTCCGGTCTTCGCATCAAGTCCCTGGTCTTGCGGAGCAACGGACGCCGGTTTTTGCCCGGCCTCAGGCTTCGGTCTCTGCGAACTCGCTTGCGTTTGCCTTTGCCCGGCTGCGGGCACAGGCTGATATCCGGCTTGTTTTTGCCCGGCTGCATTTGCAGATTTTTGCTCTGCCGCAGGCGCAGGTTTATGTTGAGCTTGTTCTTGCGCGGAATCGCCCATGATCTCACTGAAAAGCAGCGCTGAAGCTTCATCCGGCAGGTTTACTTCCACGCCTTCTTCTCTGAGTATACTGTTGATCTGCTCGTCCAGAATCTCGGTTGGAGTTCTCTTCTCGCCCTCGATATAAGCAGAACCTTTATACTCAGCCAGGATCGATTCCAGGGAGTACCCGTCAGGAATAGTATAGTCGCGCATGCTCTCGTTATCGCTATCCAATTAACTATTCCCTCCTTCTTTCCGGAATATGACGCGGGGCTCCGCCCCACTCCAATTGTCATCGCGGACGTTACATGCAGTTACGCGTGAGATAGCCCGGGTTTATCAATCGCCTTGGAGAAAGTCCCCGCCTCCGGGTCAGCGAGTCTTTTCTCTGCGCTGCCTTACTGCCTCGTAGATAAAGATTCCCGCTGCGACTGACGCGTTAAGGGACGGAGTATTGCCGAACATAGGAATGCTAACGGAAAAATCGCAGTTCTCGCCGACGATCCTGCTGATCCCTGTTCCCTCTGAGCCGATAACGAGTGCAGCCGGCCCTCTGAGGTCTGTTTCCCACAAAACTGTATCCGCATCCGCAGAAGCCCCGTACACCCACACGCCGGATTTCTTCAGCCCGGCGATCGTCATGTTGAGGTTTGCCACACGAGCCACCGCCGTATGAAAAATGGCGCCGCTTGACGTCTTTGCCACTGTCGAAGTCGCACCGGCGCTTCTGTGCTTCGGAATAATAACGCCGTGCGCCCCCAGCGCTTCGCTAGTCCGGATTATCGCGCCCAGATTATGCGGGTCAGATATTTCATCACACAGTACGATCAAGGGAGCTTCTCCCTTTTTGCGAGCTGCCTCCATTATATCTTCAACGGCGGCATACCTTATGCACGCCGCCGATGCTATCACTCCCTGATGCGCATGCGTCCGGCTCATTGCGTCGAGCTTGCGCCTATCCGTTTCGGAAACGACCGCGCCAGATTCGCGCGCTTTCGAAGCGATTGCTTTCAGCGTGTTATCAATGTCACCTCGTGCAATGAAAACCTTGTCGATCTGCACGCCGGTCCGCAGCGCCTCGGTAACGGCGTTGCGGCCTTCAATGAGATCGCTGCTATCTCCTTCATCCGCGCCCCGGCGTTCTTTGAACAGGTCCCCGCCCATTATCTCACAGATAACTCCTGAGTTTTTCAACCATATCAAGCTTCTCCCATGTGAAACCTTCCCCGATCCTTCCGAAATGCCCGTAGGCTGCGGTAGCCTGATACACAGGCCTGAGAAGATCCAGTTTCGATATAATGCGCGAAGGGCGGAAGTCAAAGTTCTCTTTGACTATTTCCGAAATCCTTTCGTCAGACAGAACTCCGGAACCTCTAGTGTCAATGAGGATGGAAACAGGCTGCGCAACGCCGATAGCGTACGCAACTTCTATCTGGCAGGCGCTTGCAAGCCCCGCGGCAACAATGTTTTTCGCGACGTAGCGCGCCATGTATGCTCCGCTGCGGTCAACTTTTGAAGGGTCTTTCCCCGAAAAGGAACCGCCCCCGTGACTGGCATATCCGCCGTATGTGTCGATGATTATTTTTCTGCCTGTAAGCCCGGAATCCCCTGCCGGCCCCCCAATAACGAAGCGGCCTGTGGGGTTCACGTATATTTTCGTTTCCCTGTTCATCAGATGCGCCGGTATCACAGGCTTGATCACGCATTCAATAACGCTTTCCCGCAACTCTTCTATGCCGACGTCAGGCTCATGCTGGGTGGACACGACCACAGCCGATACGCCGGACACCTTATTATCATTACCATACTCGACCGTGACCTGACTTTTCCCGTCAGGCCTGATGAAACTGAGCTCACCGCTCTTTCTGACGTCGGCGAGCCTTCTTGTGAGAGAATGCGCCATTGAAATCGGCGCCGGCATATACTCCGGTGTTTCGTCACAAGCAAACCCGAACATCATGCCCTGGTCTCCCGCGCCCTTATCGTCGGAATCGTCAAACGCGCTGTTGACCCCCATAGCGATGTCGGCGCTTTGCTCATCGATTGCCGTGAGAACGGCGGAGCCTTTATGGTCAAAGCCAAACTCAGGCCTGACGTATCCTATTTTCTTCACAGTATCGCGCACAACACGCGGTATGTCGACATAGCAGTTTGTCGAAATTTCGCCCATGACAAGGACCATACCCGTTGTTACGATAGTCTCGCACGCAACGCGCGAGTTTTTGTCGCCTGCGAGCATTGCGTCGAGAACGGCGTCGGAAATCTGATCACAGACTTTGTCGGGGTGGCCTTCAGTAACTGACTCGGAAGTGAATATTCTGTTTGACATAATGCCTATCTACCCTCTCAAATGGCGTAGTTTGGTATCCTTGTTCAACAATTCAAAACAATTCAAAGTGAATAATACAACATATAATGTACATTGTCAAATTTTGCCGCAAAACCGTCAATCCGGCGTTACGGAAAAGGTACAGTTCAGAGGGGTATCCGGGAGACTGCCTTTTTTAAGGCTGATGTAATAGCAGGAGGTGGTAGCCACTGCTCATATACCCCGGAACATTCGTAGAAGCCTCAAAAAAGCATCTCCCGGATACCCCTCTGAACTGTAACCGGAAAAGTTACTGTCAACTTCTGAATGCGCCGCTGAAATTTGCCTGCTGAATACAGCCTGTGACGCAAACCTCCGCGCACTTACCGCAGCCAATACACTTTTCGTAATCAATTCCCGCAAGATTATCAGTCACGGTGATCGCATCGGCAGGGCACTCGCGGACACATCTCATACACGCTATGCAGCCGCATGTGCATTTTTTACGTACGGACGCTCCCTTTTCAACATTCTTGCACGTCACAACGGTCGTAATGGTGTCAGCCTCAGCAAAAATGACATTATTCGGGCAGGCTTTCGCGCACAAACCGCATCCGGTGCATTTGCGCGTGTTGATATGCGCAAGCCCCTTCTCTATACAGATCGCTCCGTTCGGGCAAACCGCGGCGCAGTCTCCGAACCCCAGGCAACCGAACGTACACGCGTTTTGACCTCCAAATAACTGCTTAGCAGCTTTGCATGTCCTGATCCCGCTGTACTCCATCTTGTGCGATCTGGCGCTGCTGTCACCTCTGCAGTGTATGACGACAATCTGCGCGATCACATCCTCAAAGTCAACGCCAAGCATTAAGCTTAGTTCCATCGACACCGCGTCTCCGCCCGGGGTGCACAGATTCGTTCTCGCTCCTTCGTTTACCATCGCCTGCGCATATCCGTCGCAGCCGGAAAAGCCGCAGGCGCCGCAATTTGCCCCGGGCAGGCTGCCCCGCAATCTTACGATGCGCTCGTCTGTCTTCACAGCCATCACTTTTGACGCGATCGCAAGCATGAGCGCGCAAAGGAAACCTATCACAGTAACAGAAATTACAGCTGCTGCAACACCGGCCCCCATGTTATCCCTCCCCTTAACCTATCTGTCCGCAATATGCGGACACTTACTTATGGCCTTCTATGCCCCGAACAGGTTTTCAATAACACCATTGAACCCGAAGAATGACAGCGATAGGATCGCTGCGGATATCAGAGTTATCGGCAATCCGGAAAAAGACTCCGGAGGTTCCGCGGATTCTATCTGACCGCGTACGCCGGAGAAAATGACCATCGCGAGGAAGAACCCCAGCCCCGACCCAAGCGCGTTTACCATCGACTGCGCGAATGTATATCCTTTTCCTATATTTGCGATCGTGACTCCCAGTACCGCGCAGTTTGTCGTTATAAGCGGCAGATATACGCCAAGCGCGTTGTACAGCACTCTAATATACTTCTTCAACACTGTTTCAACAAGCTGAACAAGAGCTGCAATTATCAGAATGAAAACGATCGTCTGCAGAAAACCGAGACCATTTCTGTCGAGAAGATAAACCTGGATCGGCCATGTCACCGCAGTCGCCATCAGCATTACAAAAATGACGGCGATGCTCATGCCCGTCGCATTTTTCAAATCCCTGGACACGCCGAGGAACGGGCATATCCCCAGAAACTGGCGCAGTACATAGTTGTTTACCAACACCGCGCCCATCAAGATCACAATCAACGCTCTGAAATCCACACTTACACCAGCTTTCTATACTGTACTAACGTGAGGCGCAGTCGGCTCCTCTTCTCCGCTCAGCTTACCGCACGCTGCCGCGGAGGGGCAGTTCTCACAGTCGGGATCCTTGTTCGTTATCGCTTTACCCTTTGAAATCTTGTTTACAAGCGCAATCATAAACCCGAAGATCACAAACCCGCCGGGCGCCATGGTCAAAACAGAGACGCTGTTATCCTTCAGCCAGGGCAGCTCTAATCCGAACCATGAACCGTTTCCGAAAATCTCCCTGATCGACGCCATAATAAACAACGTCAGAGTAAACCCGATCCCCATTCCGATCGCGTCCAGAGCGGAGTCCAGCACCCCGTTCTTGTTTGCGTACATTTCCGCTCTCCCAAGTATGATACAGTTCACTACTATGAGCGGCAGGTAGATACCAAGCGCCTGGTAAAGAGAGTAGGCGTAAGCTTCCACCACCATTTGCACGAGCGTTACAAAACCTGCTATCAGGACAATGTAGCATGGTATGCGGACTTTGTCAGGTATCGTATTACGCAGCAGCGATATGAATATGTTCGAGCCCAGCAGGACTACGGTCGCCGCGACCCCCATACCTATAGCGTTCGACGCCTGTGTAGATACCGCAAGCGTCGGGCAGGTTCCAAGTACAAGGACCAGCACCGGGTTCTCTTTAATTATCCCCTTTGTGATGTTTGCCAGTTTTCCCATTACTCAGCCCCCCTGACAATGCTGAACGCCTCAAGCGCGTCCCTTACAGCGCTGATATAAGCTGTCGAAGATATTGTCGCGCCGGTTAATGCCTGCACGCCTTCCATACGGTCGTCTACGCCGGCAAACTGCTGTTCAAACTGAGTATCCGTTATTCTGGAGCCAAGCCCTTTTGTCTCGGAATGCTCCAGTGTCGCGCATCTGAGTATCGAACCGTCGGGACTGACGCCGCAGATAAGCTGCATATCTCCGCCGTATCCGCTAGTCCCAATAATAAAAACATAGCCGACGTTGTTCGTAGACCTGTACGCTTCTTTAACTGTATCCGGAAAGCCTTCTGTTGTAATCTGCTCAAATCCTTCCGCTTCAGGTATGGCGTTTCGTATCGCCTCTTCGGACCTCATTGCGGCAGCGTCTGCAATAACAGGCTGCGTGACGCCGTTTGTTACCGCAAGCGCGCCGGAAACCAGAAGGCAAATACATGTCAGCACCAGAATCGGCTTTACGAAATCGTTCTTCATAGATGATCTCAACCTTTCGCGCCCAGCGGCTTGCTCATTGTCAGCCTGTTGATGTACGGCGTCAGAATATTCATAAGCAGGATCGAGAAAGAGACGCCCTCCGGATAATTACCGTATATGCGGAAAATCACAGTGAAGATACCCGCGCCAAAACCGAAAATCAACCGCCCCGCTCCAGTCATAGGCGTCGTTACGTAATCTGTAGCCATGAAAAACGCGCCGATGAACAGGCTGCCCGCAAGTATCTGATACACCGGATCATATCCAAGGATCGCCGTGAACGCAAACACCACAACAATGAACGATACAGGCGCGTGCCACGTAATGACGCCTCTGAAAAGCAGATAAATGCCTCCCAGAAGAAGCGCCGCAGCGCACGTCTCCCCAAGCGAACCGCCGTGATCACCGAGGAACATTTTCATCAGCCCCGGAAGCTCTGCGCCGCCCTTTGCGATCAGCGCAAGCGGAGTCGCCCCCGAAACAGCGTCCAAAGCCGCTCCGGCAGGTGCTTCGGGACTCGTCCATCTTGTCATGGTGATAGAAAAAGCAAGGAACATAACGATGCGCGCCGTTATCGCAGGGTTGGCAAAGTTCTTACCGAGGCCTCCGAACAACTGCTTTACAAGGATAATAGCTACTACACTCCCAAAAACAGCCTGCCACAGCGGTATCGTGACAGGCAGATTAAACGCCAGAAGCACGCCGGTGATACACGCTGACAGATCCCTGACCGTTACAGGCTTCTTCATCGCTTTTTCATAAACCCACTCGCTCAGAACACAGGACGCGACACATACGCATGTGACCAATATGCTTCGCACGCCGAATATAACGATCGAAGCGATAAACGCGGGAACCAGCGCAATCAAAACATCCAGCATTATCCTGTTCGTCGTCCTGCGCCCTCTGATATGCGGGGAGACAGTCACTAAAAGATTTCCATCAGGTTTATCCATGCGCGCCTCCTCATTCTTCGTTGCGGATCCGTTTAGCTTCCCTGCTTGTATGGACTCTGTCAAGCCTCTCTGCCGTTACTATTCAGCTCAGGCATTCTCCTCAGGTACTCTCCTCAGGTACTCTCCTCAGGCACTCTCCTCAGGTACACTCCTCAGGCACTCTCCTCAGGCACTCTCCTCAGGCACTCTCCTCAGGCACTCTCCTCAGGTGCTCTCCCTAAGCATGATTTTCGCCAGCTTAATTGACTGGACCAGAGGCCGTCTAGCGGGGCAATTGTACGCGCAGCACCCGCATTCCATACAGAGGTTCACATTGTAATACTTCAGCAGTTCCGGCTTCTTGAGCTGGAACGCGCGCTCGATCTCCGCCGCGACAAGCTTCATCGGGCAGTTGTACGCGCAGCGCCCGCACCTTATACACGCTGTCTCAACTGGCGGACTCGCGTCCTCTTCATTGAAAGCCAGAACCGCGTTTGTGTTCTTCATGACCGGCATACCTAAATCCGGTATTGCGATACCCATCATAGGGCCGCCCAGCAGAACTTTCTTGACGTCGCCGCTCAAGCCGCCGCAAAATTCAAACAGCGCGCTGACCGGAGTGCCGATCGGCGCGATGACGTTTTTCGGGTTTTTAACGGCGGACCCGTCAACCGTCACGCATTTTGAGACAAGCGGAGTCCCCGTCGCGATATACTTCGCTATGGAAGCGAGCGTCGTGCAATTAAGCACAATGACTCCCACATCGAGCGGGAGCCCACCTTCCGGAACTATCCTGCCGGTTGTGTTGTGTATCAGCACTTTCTCCCCGCCCTGAGGATATTTGGCCGGGAGCACATTGAGTTCTACGCCCTGCATAGAAGCAGCGAGCACTGTCAACTTAGCGATCGCGCTTTTATTGTTCGCTTCAACTCCGATGATCACGCTTTTTATGTCATAGAACCTCTGTAAAAGGCCGACGCCGTCCTTTATAAGCTCCGTATCATCAAGCATTGTTCTTGTATCAGATGTAATAAACGGTTCGCATTCGGCGCCATTAATAATGATGTAGTCCAGCGCCGCGTCCTCTTTCACTGCCAGTTTTACTGCCGCCGGGAACCCCGCTCCGCCGAGCCCGACGACTCCGCTGTTCCTAACTGCATCAATAAACTCCCCGCGGGTCGACACGACAGGCGCGGCGAGCCCTTCGTAAGGCGTCTGTTCGCCGTCCGCAAGAATCGTGATCGACACAGCCTTCTGCCCTGTCGCTTCATCAAACTCGTTTATACTCTTTACTTTTCCGGACACGCTTGAATGAACCGGTGACGAAACATAGCCGGCGGCTTCTCCGATTAGCTGTCCGACTTTTACCTCCTCACCCTCGCTTACGGCAGGAGTTGCAGGAGCTCCGATATGCATGGACATAGGGATACGCACCTGAGTCGGCGTCGGCAGTACTTCCCGTTCGTGCCCGGAAGTGTTCTTCAGGTGCGGCGTCCGTACTCCTCTGAGCCTTCTTGCCATCTTGACCCCCTGTCTTTGAAGAGCGCGCGCTCTGATCCTACACAAAAATGCGTACTGTTGATTACGCAAATTATTGTACACACTTAAACTTGATTTGTAAACACGTTTGAATATGTAAACGCAAATTTAATATTTTTTTAATTCCCATTCCTGCGAATACATGATACAATGACTACTGCACAATCACGAAATAATCAGTAACTGTTCAGGTACCCTGTTCAGTCACAATAATCATTAACAGAAGCGAGTTGTTGCAATTGCCTAATGTTCACTTCGGAAGCATCGCGCCCGGTATAGCGCTCACATGTGTGAACTCCGACAAGTTCAAAACAGGCTGTTTTTCGGTGAATATGGTAACGCGCCTCGAACGGAGTACCGCTTCACTTTCTGCTCTGCTGCCGCGCGTACTGCGCCGCGGTTCTGAGGAGTATCCCGATATCGAACAGCTCTCGTCTGCGCTTGACGAACTGTACGGAGCTTACGTGGAACCGACTGTCAGGAAGAAGGGCGAACTTCAGTGTATCGGCCTCTACGCTGATTTTCCCGATGACCGCTACATCCCCGGCAGCGGAAACATCCTTGAGGACGTCATGTCCATAGCAGGAGGAGTCCTCCTGAAGCCCGACATGCGCGGCGGGTTTCTTCGTGAAGATTACATAGCAAGCGAAAAGAAAAATCTCATAGACGACATTCGCGCAGCAATCAATGATAAACGCGGCTATGCTGTCGACAGGCTGCTGGAAGAAATGTGCGCCGGTGAAGCCTACAGTGTCAACAGGCTTGGCGCGGAACCGGAAGCCGGAGCCATAACGGCACAGTCGCTCACTGCCCGCTATCGCGAGCTGATAGGCAACTCCGCGGTCAAATTGTTCTACTGCGGCTGCGCAGAGCCTGCCCGTGTCGAAGACGCTCTGCGCTCGTCGCTGAGCGATATGCCTGAACGAAACGGCTCGCAGACGCCCGCCGCCGATGTGATACTCCACCCTCGCGAGGGTGCTCCGCGCCGCTTTACGCAGGCTCTCGACGTCGCTCAGGGCAAGCTGACCATAGGTTTCAGGCTTGGGAAAACGATGAACGCCCCAAACTACCCCGCGATGTCTGTTTTCAACGCAATCTACGGAGGCAGCGTATCTTCAAAGCTGTTCCTGAACGTCAGAGAAAAGCTTTCGCTGTGCTATTATGCGAGTTCGGTCATAGATAAACACAAAGGCATTATGGTCGTATCTTCCGGTGTGGATTTCGCAAAGTTTGAAGCGGCTCAGGACGAGATCCTTACGCAGCTGTCGCTTGTAAAGTCCGGAGATATAAGCGACTGGGAGTTCCAGTCTGCAAAACGTACTGTCGTCACTGCGATAAAGTCTGCGATGGACAGGCCCTCCGGGCTTGAGGAGCTCTATTTCGACAGCTCTGTGTCAGCCGTTTACATCGACCCCGGAGAACTGTGCGGTATGCTTGAAGCCGTCACAATGGACGACGTCGTTGAAGTTGCGTCGGGTATCGAGGTCGACTCTGTCTATACAATGACTGGCGTATAAAATGGTATACCTATAATGTTCAAGATGGAGTTCAGCGTGAAAGAACGTAGAACCTCGCGTGCAGTTTGCGCGTACCTCCATCCTTTTATATCTCAACGGTTCCTATAGTGTTCAAGATGGAGGTTGCGATGCTTGATAATTTACCTGCGGAAATGAAACTCAGATCATACAAAACGATAAGCGAAGACGTCTGGTCGGGGAGGCTCCCGAATGGAATGCCGGTCTTTGTAGTGCCGAAACGCGGTTTTTCCAAGTACTACGCTTTCTTCGCAACCGATTACGGCGGTGCGGACAGGCGGTTCAGGCTCGGCGGTGATTGGATAGACACGCCTGCAGGCGTCGCGCACTTTCTTGAACATAAAATGTTTGACACCGAGGACGGGAACGCGCTGACGCTGCTATCGGCGAACGGGGCTTCGCCTAACGCGTATACGTCGACTGACATAACCGCGTATCATTTCATGTGCACAGATAACTTCCGCGAAAACCTTGAAACACTGCTCAGTTTTGTCTCTGTCCCGTACTTCACGCAGGAAAGCGTCGAAAAAGAGCAGGGCATTATAGGTCAGGAGATAGCTATGATCGAGGACGAGCCTGACTACTGCCTGTATTACGGCCTGCTCCGGACGCTGCTCAGGCACAATCCGATGAGAGACCCTGTTGCCGGGTCTGTTGAGAGCATCTCCAGGATATCCGCGCAGACTCTGTACGACTGCCATAAAGCGTTCTATCACCCGTCAAACATGGCTCTGTGCGTTGCGGGAAATGTCGACCCGAGCGAGGTCTTCGACATTGCGGAACGTATCCTGCCGAAGGAGTCCGCGGAGGTTCCCGTTCGCGACTACGGGCAGCCTGAAGAAAGTAAACCGTTGTCGCCGCGCGTCTCAGCCGCTATGGAAGTCAGTCAGACCATCTTCCTCGCAGGATGCATTTCCGAGCCATCGGCGCGAGGGCGAGAGTACATTCGGTCCGAGCTGATCAGCGCGCTTGCGCTCGATATCCTCGCAGGGCACTCGTCTCCGCTGTACATCAGGCTTTACAGCGAAGGGCTTGTCAGTTCCGACTTCTCCGCTTCATACGACTCAGCAGTCGGCGCCGCGTACTCGATGTTCGGCGGCGAAAGCAGCGACCCTGACAGGGTCTTCGGCGAGGTCGTAAATGAAATAAAAAGGCTTTCGGAAAATGGGCCCGACCCTGCGTTCTTCGGCAGGATCAGAAAAGCCGCGCTCGGCAGTCATATCCGCATGCTCAACTCGTTCGACGCAATTTGCGGCGGTATCGTCAACGGCTGCTTCCATGGATATGACGCCTTTGAATCTACAGACGTCCTCGCTGCGCTCACGTTAGATGATATTACGGATTTCTACAGGAAAAATCTCTCTCCGGAAAACATGGCCATATCAATTATCACGCCGACCGGCGTATAACAAGGAAAGACCAGAGGGGGGATTATCTATATGGACTCTGCTGTGATCTCGCTCCCGATTTTTGGCGAAAACGCCGTTTTCGACATGCCGACGCACATCTCTGTGTTCGGGTTCAGCATATATATATACGGCTTGCTTATAACCGCCGGCTTTATTATCGCCGCCGTTTATCTGTACAAGCGGCATAACGCTTTGGAGCTTACCGGAGATAACGTGCTGGATCTGGTCATTATGGCAGTTCCCTTCGGAATCATCGGCGCCAGGATATATTACGCGGTCTTCAACGCGTCATACTACTTCGGTCCGGGTAACTGGCTCAATATTTTCAAGCTGCGCGAAGGCGGCCTCGCTGTCTACGGAGGTGTTATTGGCGGAGCTATCGCGTTTCTGATATACAGCCGCGTAAAAAAGGTAAGATTCGGAAAGCTTGTCGACGCAGCGGCATTCGGGCTTTTTCTGGGCCAGGCAGTGGGGCGCTGGGGCAACTTTGTCAACCGGGAGGCTTTCGGAACCGAGACGACGCTTCCGTGGCGTATGGGCCTTACGACAGGCGCAGGGACAGCTTTCGAACAGACGGTATACGTCCATCCGACGTTCATCTACGAGTCTTTATGGAATACGGCCGGTTTCGTGATACTTCACATTTTATCAAAGGTAAAACAAAGAAAGTATTACGGGCAGTATTTTCTGTTCTACTTAGCGTGGTACGGGCTTGGACGGTTCTTCATTGAAGGCATCAGAACAGACAGTTTGTATGTCGCGTCGTCAAATGTTCGCGCGTCACAGCTTCTCGCGGCGCTGTCATTCATCGCGGTTATTGCGCTGCTGCTGATAAACAGAAAACACCCCATTCTCTCCCCTGTCGGCGTTGACGACGACACGGACGCTGACGACGACACGGACGCCGACGACGACACGGACGCCGACGATGACACGGACGCCGGCGATGACACGGACGCCGGCGATGACACGGACGCCGGCGATGATACGGACGCTGACGACGACACGGAAGCCGACGACGACACGGACGCCGACGATGACACGGACGCCGGCGACGACACGGAGTCATAATTTCAAAAAAAGAATGCATTTACATGCATCCTGAATTATAGAACGGAGGAACAACAACATGGCTAACCTGGATGATCTGAAGAAAAAAGCGAAAGATGCGCTGAACACGATCGCGGACGTGTCGGTTGAAGCGTATAAGGTTGCTGAGGAGAAAGCAAAAGTCGTTGCGAGGAGAGCAAAACTGAACGCGGAGATAGCGCGTGAAAAAGCGCTGATCAGGCGCGGTTACTCTGATATCGGCAAGGCTTACTACAATCTCCACGGCGAAGCGCCCGACGATGCGTTCAAAGAGAGCTGCGATGATATTACCGCGGCATTTGAAAGCATCGAGGCGAAGAAGGCTGAGATCGAAGACCTGAAAGCCGGTAATGTCGTCTATGACAATGTTACGGACTTTGAGCAGGCTCAGGATCAGGCTCAGGCTCAGGATGACGAAAAGCCTGAACAAGACAACTCACAGGACAACTCCGGCGGCGGCAACTCCGGCTGGTAGCTTTTCAGTCTCACGGACGCCCCTCTGAAGTGTAGCAAAAGAAGCAACTGTTCAGGCGCCCTGACAGTTACAAAAAACAGAGGCTGACGCGGTTTTCAGAGGAAATCGCGCCAGCCTCTGTTTATGCTTCTCTCATTCACCTGAACCACACGTTAGTGCAAAATAGTATAAACCCCAGCATGACCGCAATATACACAATCGCTATCAGCATGACTGCCTTGATAACACCGAAAGAAAACGCGATATTCTCACGGCGGGTGAGCCGGAGCGGTCCGCCTGCGCCGCTGCCTGTGAGCATACTATCGCCCCTGTCGCCGGAAGCGCCGCCTGCCTCAGCATCACCGGAAAAGGCCGCTGTATCACGCGGTCTTCTCTCACGCCTGTACCACGGCATACCGTCAATATTCATTGGAGCAATGACTCTGCCGTCGTCATAATCACCAAAGCGCTTTTTGCTCACTATGCCACCTCAACACGCTTCCAAAATACGCTGCCTCAACACGCTTCCTTAACACGCTGCTTCAATACGCTGCCACAGCACCGGGTACTACATCTCATCGCAAAAACTCATTCAAGCGGGGACCTGATCAGTTGCCGCGTTTCCCTGCCTCAACGCAGCCGTCAATCATACAAATGGCACGCGCAGAAGTGCCCGGGAGACCGTTCGACAAGCTCCGGCACGTCTTCTTCGCAGCGCGAAAACACCCTTGCGCACCGCGTGTGGAACTTACAGCCGCTCGGAGGATTTGACGGCGAAGGCAGGCTGCCTTCAAGGATTATCCGGTTCATTTTTACGTCCGGGTCCGGCGCCGGAATCGCTGAAAGCAGCGCCATAGTATACGGGTTCATCGGGTTTGAAAAAAGCTCTTCGGTATCAGCCATCTCGACAAGAGAGCCGAGATACATGACGCCGACAGTGTCTGATATATGCTCAACTACTGAAAGGTCATGCGAAATAAACAAATATGTCAGGCTGAAATCCTGCTGAAGCTTCTTTAGCAGGTTAATGATCTGCGCCTGGATCGAAACATCCAGAGCGGAAACCGGCTCGTCGCAGACAATGAAGTCAGGATTAAGCGCAAGCGCGCGAGCGATGCATATCCTCTGGCGCTGCCCGCCGGAGAACTCATGCGGGTAACGGTCCTTATGATACTCCTGAAGCCCGCAGGCTTTCATAACGAGCGACAGATAATCCTCATAGTCGTCGTTGCTGACAATACTGTGTTCGCGCACCGCCTCGCCAATTATCTCACCGACCGGAATACGCGGCGAAAGGCTGGAGTAAGGGTCCTGAAATACGATCTGCATGCGCGGGCGTAATTGCCGGAGCTCTTCTCGTGAGAGCTCGAAAATATCCTGCCCGTCAAATATGACCTCTCCGGCGGTACGTTCAAGTAAACGCAAAAGAGTTCTGCCCGCAGTCGACTTTCCGCAGCCTGATTCACCAACAATGCCGAGAGATTCTCCTTTTTTCATAGAAAACCCCACCCCGCGCAACGCAACATGGCTGCCGTAAGTTGTATTAAATTGAACAGAGAGATCTTCTACGCAGATAAGGCCAACTTCTTCCAAACTAGCACGTCCCCGCTTTGCCATGTGCATAGTAAAAAAACATTGTGAATTATGTAATGATTCAAAATAATTGTCAAATACTTGTGTTCGCTAACCAGGGCAATAAAAAAGGAGCCTGCATTTTGACGCAGACTCCTTTTTATTTACTGCTCTCCAACGGAGACGTTGAATCTTCGGATGTCGAATGCCCGCCCGGATTCGTCGTCGATATCCACGATCACTCCCTGGGCACGGGCTTTGCTGCGCTCTATCTCGAACTTGCACGGCGTGCCGTTTAAAAATTTCGGGATCACCGATTCGTAGCTGTTGCCGATTATGCCGCCGTGGCCTCCGGTCATGCCGGCGTCCGTTATGTAAGCGGTCCCGCCGGGCAGTATCGATTCGTCCGCCGTCTGAACGTGCGTGTGGGTTCCGGCTATTGCCGATACCCTGCCGTCCAGGTACAAAGCCAGCGCGGCCTTTTCAGCGGTCGCCTCGGCGTGAAAATCCACGAAAACCGATGTTACGTTCATCCCGCTCAAAATCTCGTCGCATTTTCTGAACGGACAGTCGGTCGGCTGCATAAAAGCTCTGCCCTGAAGGTTAATGACGCCCAGATGAAGGCCTTGATGCTCAAAGACTCCGTATCCGTTTCCGGGCGCGCCGGGAGGATAATTCGCCGGCCGGAGTACCCTGCGCTCCTCGTCGAGCACGCTGACGAAGTCTTTTTTGTCCCAAATGTGGTTGCCGGATGTCATAACGTCGATTCCCAGCGAAAACATCTCGTTCATCACTTTTTCAGTTATGCCGAAACCCGAGGCGGCGTTTTCACAGTTGACGATTACGAAGTCGAAGGGGCCGAATTCGCGGCGAAGAAGAGGTATGCTTTCTCTGAGTGCGTTCCTTCCCGTTCTTCCGCAGACATCTCCGGCGAACATAATTCTCATTGCCGCTTACCTTGCGTATTCCACAGCTCTGGTCTCCCGTATGAGCGTGACTTTTATCTGTCCCGGATATTTCATATCGGATTCTATTTTACGGGCTATATCATACGCGAGTTTTTGCATTGCTCCCTCGTCGGTCGTCTCGGGCGACACGGCGACCCTAATTTCACGTCCCGCCTGTATTGCGTACGCTTTGTTTACGCCTCCGAAAGAGTTCGCTATTTCCTCGAGTTTTTCGAGGCGCTTCACATACGCGTCGAGACTCTCCCTGCGGGCTCCGGGGCGCGAAGCGCTCGCCGCGTCCGCGGCCGCGACAAGAAGCGCGAAAAGGGATTGAGGCTCCTCGTCCTCGTGGTGTGCCGCGATAGCGTTGATTATTTCCGGCATTTCATTGTAACGTTTCGCGAGATCCGCTCCTATCAGGGCGTGAGGCCCTTCTACCTTGTGGTCGACCGCTTTTCCTATATCGTGAAGCAGTCCGGCTCTTTTGGCAAGGCTCTCATCGAGCCCGAGCTCGGCCGCGAAAAGTCCGCATAGGTGAGCTACTTCCAAACTGTGGTGAAGCGCGTTCTGTCCGTAACTGGCTCTGAAACGCAGGGAACCTATTATCCTACCGAGTTCCGGGTGGATGTGTTTGATGCCGGCTTCGAGAAGAGCTTCTTCTCCCGCCTCCATTACCTGCACTTCCACATCCCTTGTGGCTTTTTCTATGATCTCCTCG
>Ga0082212_10001993_pt1 | contig 29987 bp, 22 predicted proteins | sample TergutNt197P3_FD_71548 | JGI IMG/M metagenome (GOLD analysis project Ga0082212, IMG submission 71548) | Neocapritermes taracua P3 segment gut microbial communities from Petit-Saut dam, French Guiana - Nt197 P3 | ecosystem: Host-associated > Arthropoda: Insects > Digestive system > Gut ...
TATGCCGACATCGCCACATCTGATAACCATAACCTTGCAGCCAATCACTGTCTTCGGGTTTTATTGTTAAATTTTCACGCTTCATCCCTGATGGTAATGAAGCGATATGTGAAGAGGTGGCATCTTCAATCCACGATTCAGGTAGCAGTTGTTCACCTTCCCATTTCCCTTTCTGCAAAATGAACAATCCCAATTTAGCCATATCTTCGGTTTTGACATTAAGCCCCCAGCCACCCGAAGTTATGCCTTGTGGATTCTCTTCCCACGTAATACCGGTAATCCCTAACGGTTGAAATAGACGTGGTTTAAGGTAATTGAATAATTTCTCGCCCGTTACTTTTTGGATAATGGCCGAAAGCATGAAGGTAGCCATGCTATTATATTGAAATTCAGCGCCAGGCTTTTTGTCAAATGGCACCGACAAGAAAGCCTTCACCCAATCGGTCTCCGTGCGACGTGCCAGAGTCACAAGATTCTCGTCATTTCCTGTAGACATAGTTAGTAAGTGTCGTATTTCCAAGGCTTCTAAGTTAGGACTTATCGTTGCAGGAAGTTTATCAGGAAAAAAGGATATCACCTTATCGGAAACCTTTAGTTTGTTTTCGCTTACAGCGAAACCGATACCAATTGCCGTATACGTTTTACTTACCGACCATAAAGAATGAAGTTTGTCGGGTGCATTCTCGCCAAACCATTGTTCGGAAACCACTTTCCCATTACGAACGATCATCAGACTATGAATATCCATCTTGTCTGCCTTAATAGCCCCCAAATAATCAGAAATGCCTCTTTGGTTCATGTTTTCTGCTCGTGGCGTACTGCGTGGCAAGGGCTTAGCAATCTTGCTTTCAATGGTTTGGTCATCCATAACACTCCCTTTTTCAGTCTGCATCACCCAAACGATAGCTTGCGACAGCGTTTTGACGAAAGAAGGATTTTCCCATGCTTGCTTATCATGACCCAAGGTCAACGCAACAACCCGCGATTGTCCATAGAAATTTGCCCAGCCAACTAACGGCCCGCTGACAGGCGAATCAGTCGAGAGAAGGGGATGTACACCAGCAAGGAGTTCGATATTGGCGTATGCTTCATCCATTATCTCAAAATCGGATACCCCTTTAGTGATGGGGTGCTTCGAGTCTTCCACGCGAATTTGCATCTTCGTATCTTGCGTAAAACCTGACGGTTTTTGCACTTTTTCATTTTTCGTCCATGGATAATGATGATAGCGTCCTCCCGCAATCTTTACATATTCAGGCCATAAATCATAACTACAAAAAGCATGATGAAGCACTACCAATCCTTTACCTTTATTTAACATGGAGATAAAATCACGTTGCGCCTCCGGCGATATTTCTTTAGGCATATCATATAGCATTACAACATCATATTGGTCAATCTTATCCGCTTTCAGCATCTTATACGCATCGGGATGCTCAACATGGTCGTAAACAATTGGCAACTTGCCTAACATAATATCAAAATTTTCTTTATCATAATCATGTCCGCCGGTGATAAACAGAACTTTTACAGGTGTAGAGGTTTGACACGATAAAATGCTCACTGATAAACAAAAAATGCACAATAATACGATATTTTTTTTCATGACTGTATATTTTGTAAAAACTAATGTTACAACTTATCTCAATAATAACGCCGACAAAGGTAATCTAAATTCTTGTATTTTCAACGAAATAAGTTTTTTTTCGTATACACCGCTGTAGTCGTTTCATCTCAATAGCAACCCATGCGCCTCGGCTTGTTCGCGTACCCATTGCGCTACGGTTTGGTCTTCGGGATACGGTTCTTCATCCAGGGCGTGGTATTCGTCATACCGGAGATAGGCGGCCACCTTGCCTACATATTCGGCTAAGGGAGTGGAGGCGCCGCTATTCGGGAAGTTCAGGCATACATGGCCTTTGAACTCGCCAAAAAAACGTATGTTCGGATGCCACACATCGGTAATGAACTTGAAATCAGGGTAACCGCCATCGGCGGACGGGTAATTGTTCGGTATCGTTATGCGGAGGAGATGTAGTTCGCCAAAGACGGGTCTTTGCAAGCCCTGCACATCAGGCGCTTCCACGCCGGTAATCGATTTCAGACGGAAAGTGATTAAATAAGCGAGCGGCATGCCCGACGGATTACGTTTGGTGATACAGTAGTCGACCGAATCGTCGGAAGCATATTCCGCATCCATCATTTTCCATTCGTTATAAAGCCGCGTATCCCTTCCGGGCTTTACTTTGTCCTTATAATAATCGATATTTTCCACAATCAATTCACTAACAGCTCATCTTCAACCTGCCACCACTTTCTGGATGATTTTCAGGCGGTCGCCTGCATGGACGCCGTAGTCTTCGAGGCTTCTATCTTCACCGGTAGCGGCGGTAGAATGAAAAATCGTCTTGCTTTCCTGTTTACCCAGATAGTAGGTGATGCGTTGGCCATTAGTATCATATTCGGGTAAATGCCAGAATTTATCGGGATAAGCGTTGGCGAGTTTTTTCAGATTTTCCATTGTTACCTTAAGGGTGTACAGGGGATTTGCGCTGAAAAGCACGGTTTTTTCCTTAAAAGTGATGTACACTTTTATGCGTCCTTCTTCTTTTTTTTCTTCTTCCTGATTCATTGTATATTGTTTTGTTATTGCTTATTATTATCATTAGGTTGATGTTTCAATTGTTTTTTTTTATTTCTCCTTAATAGGTAAAATCGAGGCTCTTTTCATTGAATTCAAGATTGTTAAACGATTTGATGATCATTTCCAGACACCGTTTGTTCTCTTCCCAATAATAGTTTTCTAAATTGGGGAATGAGCCTACCAAATCAAAATAATACCAGCCCCTTCTCGTTTTAATGATAACGATCTGAATGTAAGCATGAAAATTTATTTGTTCATTCTCAATCTTACCCGCAGTACTGAATAGAGATTCAATGACAGGGTTTTTAATTTCATTCTGTTTAACGATTTCAAACGGTTGCAATTCGGTTTTATAACCTTCAACATTTTTATACCGCTCAAAAAACATATCAACAATGTCCTCATATTTTTTTATGTAATTCGATTGGTAGAAAAAAGTATTAATTAAACCATTGTGGCCATCCATCAGATGTTTGAATATGAAACGGGGAGTTTCTGTATGAATGCTCTCTTTGTCAAAACCCATTTCCCATGACTTGGGAACAAAAAATTCGACCTTATTGACAACAGGAAAAGAGAATTTTTGCAACAGTTCTCCAAATTGCCATTGTGATTTATTGGTCAAATCCCAGTTTGAGACAATTTGAAGAATTGTATACGCATATTCTTCATAATCTTTATCTAAACAACGAGCTACGGCCATAATATAATTCGCGCCATTACCATTTCCAACAGAGTCTTTCAATGTTGTTATTCTCGAAATAATTGATTCTTTTTCATTCAATTTTCTGGACGTCAACGCATCAATATAAGTTCCTGTTGATTTCCCTTCTATAATTTTATGTTCGATAATAATTTCACCCATCGAATGTAGTTTCTTTTTTGCCCAATCCGAAACATTCATTTCGAATTCACAGTATTCGTATGCCACAAAAACTTCTAAAAAAGGCGAATCATCCATTCTGATGTAGTGTCCAATCACCGTCAGATTTTTAGTTTTCACGGGTTTCACCTCTATAGGTTTTACGTTATTTGGCAGTATTATCCAATAATGTAAATTTTCGGCTGCCGATTCGTAGAAACATTTCCAAAAATTATTCCTGCAATATTTATCGGATAATTCCTGTTCGGTTGGGAATGAATATTTTTTAGTTTCTTCCATTGTGATTTGAGTATTTAATAGTATAATAATTATTTGTTAACCACCAATAAGTACGGTTGGGCATCCTGATAGTATTGTTCCAGGTACCGGCGGCGGAGATGGCCAAAAATGAGAGACAAGGTATGCCATGGCCATGAATTGACCAATTCCTGGTCCACCGATTACACAAAGCCCATAAGCTGTTATTAGTGTATCTTTTTTTAATGTTACATCAAAAGATAAGTCAACGCCCAACCCCAATTCTCCATCGATAATTCCTTTTATGTTAACAGTATCGTTTTCAGAGTTATAAACAAATCCCGCTCCTACTTCTGCACCTACACTTTCGACGCTCCCTCCAATACCTCCCTTTATAGATTCTTCACCTTTCCGGATTTCTCCTTCTACATCGCCTGAAATCATACTAGCTCCCGCTCCAATTTCTGCTTCATATCCCCATTTACCTTTTTCCCCTGTATGAAAAACTCGTTTCGCCTTAGCTTTTGCGCTTGGGCCTTTAACGGTGGCTTTTCCTCCGACTGTTGTGTCTCCCTCAGTATGAGACAACTGGGCATCGGCTTTATACATGTTTGCCTCTGCTGTTCCTTCGTATCCATATGATCCATTACCGTGGTAAATTTTACCATCAGCTTCACCATGAAGTGCTTTTCCTTCTACTTTCCACGATTCACATTCTGCTTTTCCTGATAATACGGAAGCTTCTGCTTTTCCTCCTGTCATGCCTTCTTCATCATATTGTGCAGCAGCTGCGGTTAAAACTTTAGCACTGCTATCATTAGCATTTACGTTCCATGCACTAACTCTATGTTCATCATCTTCCATTTTTTCATCAAGATTCTGCTTGTACTCCATTGTGGTCGGTATCCTATTACCTTGATAGTCCATATACTTTTTATAGCAATCAATTGATGCTTCAACATTTAGCTGCCCGCTTTGCAGAGCTCTGAAAAGATCAAAAAGATCCCGTCCTTTCCTGCGTTGATACAGTGCTCGAACTTTCGTTGCAATGAGTTCGTCAATCTGATATGTGACTATATCGCACTTGCCGGAATACCACTGGTTATCTACTTCAAAAGGAAGAATCTCATGTCCGAATACTGAGAAATGCTCCCTGCAATTAATCTCAATTTTCAAACGCATCTGGACACCCTGGGGTTCTTCAGCTTCATAACGGAATACCAGTGTATTATTGCTTTTTTTACTTTGTGTGCTCGGTTTCCCGAGAAATGAGAGCAAATCTTTTAACCTATCTAAAGTCTCCCCGATTGGTTCTGGTATAATCTGAATTAAATCAACATCTTCCGAATACCTCGAAGGTGGCTTAAGAAAGAGTTTATGTAGAGCTGTTCCGCCTCGAAAGGCCAACCTTGTGCGCAAGTAACTATCCTGATAGATAGTTGTTAATACACGAGAAAGCACTAAATCCTGTTCAACGAATCGTAGCTCCTTCCACGGTGCATGTACTCTCCATTCGATAAGAGCGTTCCGATGTATCATAAGTCACTCTCAATTCTATAGTTCACTATTAATCGCCATTTCTTGTTTCTCTCTAGAACTCCAAACTGGTTGTCTTTGTCAACGACAAGGGTAGTTGTATGAAAGCTGACACCTGAACGCATAGCTTTTTCATAAAGACTTTCCGAGATCTCTTTTTCTTCAAGCTCAACTTCGAGCAAATATCCCAGACGTTGGATATATGCCGCCGGAACACTATAAAAAAAGTCCTCATTTACATCGTCAAAATTGATTGATTCAACTAACTCCGCAAGCACTGTGGTAACCTGATTGATCCCTCCGGCTCTTTTTACGTATGCCAGTAAGTCAACAGCAGTTAACTCCGGGTTTGAAATGTTGACAGAAGCTGTTCGTGTATTGATTTTTGATATATAGTTGAGTTGTATTGATTTCTTATATGCCGGTTCAATCTTTGTTTTATATTTACTCTTTTCGCGAAGATCCTTGTTGCAAATAACATATAATACCTGTGGCGCGTGGTGAGATGCTCCCTGATACGAAGCTGCCGTAAGTAGTGCAATATAATAATCGGTATTAAGATAGCACATTAGCTGGCTAATATAGTCCATCGGTGGTACAGTCCCGACAAGCCCGTACTCCGGAAGAGCAATTGCATAAAAACCTTTCCAGACAGAGAATATCTTCCCGGATTCTGATAGTCTCGCAAGTGCACGTGACACGCTTGATGCGGGTTTACTTTGGAATTGAATTTCTGCTTCAGCCAGAGAAAAGGTTGTTTTCCCTTTTTTAGGCAGTTCGTCGACCCAATACCTTACTTGTGAATAATCATCCATGATAACTCCCTTTTATATGCAATAAATGCGCAATTATAGCACTTATCGCAGAATCGAGATCATTATATAGCAAAACTAGCAGCTTGTAAACGGGTTTACCACAAGGATTTGGCAAAAAAAATAGAAAAGCAAAACAACTCCCCGGAGAAAGGAGGTGAATAGCATGGGGAACCGCTGTCCGATTGGCTCGAGGCGCTATTCCATAAAAAGGGACTTATCCTGCACGGCGGAACGCCTGTGAAAAAGCGCGCCGCGCTGGTTGAGCAGTTCAACGGTGACACGTATGTGCCATATATGGTTTTGTCTCTGAAAGCAGGTGGTGTCGGGCTTAACCTTACTGCCGCAAATCATGTTATCCACTTTGATCGCTGGTGGAATCCAGCCGTTGAAAACCAGGCTACTGACAGAGCGTTCCGTATTGGCCAAAAGAAAAGTGTTATCGTCCATAAGTTCATCACCAAAGGAACGATAGAAGAAAAAATCGATTTGATGATCGAAGACAAGACTAAACTATCCGGAGATCTGATTGTTTCCGGTGGGGAGAATTGGATAACAGAACTAAGCAACGCCGAGCTGATGAATCTGTTTACATTGGGGGCTTAGCCTTTGAGCTACCATAACTATTACAGCTATAAGAAAAAGGCGAAGCCGAAAGACCCGGTTGCGCAGATTCAAAAGCTCCGGAAAAAGAACCCTGATATACAGCCGGTCATAATCGAAGGCAGGAAACTGGCAAGATCATGGTGGGCTATATCCTGGAACAAAAACCTGGAGGGTTACGCCGACTACTCAAACCGGATAAGCCGCGGCCGTTCATATGTGATAGGCGGAGCAGTTCTTGATCTGGCGATATCTCCGGGCGTGGTTAGCGCTCTGGTTCAGGGTTCGCGGGCTGCGCCATACAAAATCACGGTTCAGATAGACCCTCTTTCAAAGAATAACTGGGATGTTATTACGCAAAAATGCAGCCGCAGACTCGCGAACATAGAAGAGTTGGTTTCTGGTCAGTTCCCCTTGGAACTCATGGAGCTGTTTACAGAGAGAGGCATGGGATTGTTCCCGACTCCAAAGGAAATCCATTTTAGTTGCTCGTGCCCCGATTGGGCGAGTATGTGTAAACATGTCGCTGCGGTTCTTTATGGTATCGGCGCGCGGTTTGACCAAGAACCAACGTTGTTTTTTGTACTTAGAGACATCGACGTATCGGAGCTTATAAAGAAGTCCGTCGACGAAAAGATGACCAACCTTTTGAAAAACGCAGATAGCGTTACGGACCGCACTATCACAGGGATTAATACATACGATTTATTCGGAGTCTGACCGCCTATATCCTAACAACGCCTATTGCTGTATCTAGTGTTAAGATCCGCTAGGTTACCTTGCAGATGCCAAACCACTTTTTATATGCTACATCAGTTTTTCCACCACAAACCCATCCGCCATCGCCTTAACCCGGTTCGTTTTTGGCACTATCTGGCGTGCCAAAAGCGCTACTATCGCTTCAAATACGCCGCAGATCGTTTTTTACCGGATATAAGAAAAATCCACATTGCCACTGGCAAGCATTGTTGAGGCGACATGCGATTGCGTTCAGCAACAAGGCTGCGTGAAGGTTGTTGTCATTGGTACCCGCTTCACTATGAGCAGCTGCCTTTACTTGGCAGCTTTGGAAAATAATTGCCGCTATAGCATCAGCTCCTGTTCTATTGTGACGCCTGATTGCAGGATAAGCTGTGCCACCGGGTAAAAGATGGCGTCAAACTGATCGTCGCGCATTTTTTTACGGATTAGTTCAAGATATGTCGATGAACGTTTCAGGCCGAATGCCTTGTGTTTCTCAAAATCCTCCGATCCCATTCGCCATGCCGCAAGGTTTGGAAAGAACTCCCGTTTCAGTCGCGTGAACATGAGAAACCCGCCCAAATCGATATCTCCCCAAAAAAGCGTTCGCGCCGTCGGCGACGCTCCTTCTGACAGAATATTGAACAGACGGCCCTTTGCCGGCGAATAGAACCCGCCATGGTAAATAACCAGGGTATCCGGCGCAGCGCCGCGCAGGATATACTGTCGGTAATTCGTTCTGTTTTCAATGAAAATAAGCGTGCGGATATCTGAGATGTCTGCACCTGTCAGAAAACGGAAGTTCTCAGATTGGATGCAAAACCCATTCCTAAAAACGTCTGTACTCATTATAGAGTTTCCAAACGACAATCGTACACTCCCGCAAAACTCGAGTATTTCCGGATAGGTCAGTATTCCGATCTGCTCCAGCACAACGCTTTGCGTTAGGCGCTCGTCATCCAGCGTATGGTATGCGACAAGATCGGGTTCATAGGCTTTCGCAATCGAGGACAGATGCGAAGCGGTATTTTGCTCGAGATACTTAGAATCATTAAAGCAGTTGGCGCTGATGACCCTCATTAATTCAGGGCCTTTTTCCGTATACTTCAGAACTTTCACAATTGATTCGACCACCGTTTCGTCCATGGTCAGCAAGCGGGAAGGCCGCAGTGTCGCCTGTAAGCGCGCAATTTCGTCATCAAGAAACTTCAGTTTCCACGGAGATTGTAAAAACGATTTTGCGCCGATCAATATTCCGGCAATTATTCCGGCCTTCATTGCTAAAGGTTCGCGCCCGGCTCTTTCGTATGCTTTCGCCAGTTCATACAGATTGAGAACTACCCTGTCATAGAGCCAACCTTCGTATCCTTTGCGCCAGATCGCAGTTACGAGCAGATCCGCTGTCAGCGTTTCGATCGCGCTGTTGACTTCGGCCACGTTGGGATCATTCTCACGGTAGGAGTCGAGTTCGCCCTTTGTCAGGTTGAGCATTATGCGACGATTAGACTCTTTGCCGGGCAGGCAGTGGCCGCTGCGCTCGTACCTGTCCAGCAACAGGTTCATTATTTCAGTTTCCCGTGTCATACGAGCTCCCTATATCTTTGTTATGCATATACAAGACGGAGGTCATATCATCCGGCTTGATAACGACCATTGTACGCTCGACCAGCGGCGCGATGTAAGGCGCTTTGTTGTCCGGCGCCGCGATCACAAACTGAAAACCAATGGCCTGGAGCATGTTGATACCCTCTTCGATGCGGCTTGTGTCGATTTTGTCGAACGCTTCGTCAAAAACGACAAGCCGTAAACTATTGGCGCCGTGATTGATTTTATATGTCTTCATCAGAGAAGCAAGAATGGCTATGTAGAACGGTGTCTGCCGTTCGCCGCCCGACTTGCTGCCCATTGAACGGCTCAGCGGATATTCTTTTCCGTTTTCCCCGACCTCCACAAGATCAAAACTCAGGTAAGTTCGAAATGATTTATATTTCTCAATGTTTTCGTCCACCTGCTTGCGGCTCACAGCGTCGATCCCCTCAGACGCTATCAACTGAAACAGCGTCTTGACTAAAGGCTCGTATTCGGACATATCAGCGCCGGGCTCCAGCAGATCATATATACTATAGCCGTCAAGCCTGTAGTTCGTGATCATATCGTGATACCGTCTCATTTCGGTGTTTTCCGTGGGAACACACTTGAATCTGTATCGAACTTTACCAAACTTATATTCATCCAAGGCCATGTTCAGGAGTTTGATTTCGCGCTTAACTGTGTCAATGTTAGCTTTTATCTGATTGATAAACTCGTTGTTGAACATTTCTTCAGCGCGATTCCTTGCGATCTCAACGTGGCTGGTGTATGTTTCAAGCTGCACAGGGCTTGTTTCATCATATGCCTTGCGCCACTCGTTACTTGATATGTCAGTGCTTACAGGGGAGGTGTTGTGTTTGCGGTTATACTCTTCCACCTTGTCACGGAAATCCTGTTTCAAATTATCAAGTCGAATTTTCGTCTGGCTGAACGCCGGTTCAAAGGCGTGCCTGACCTTTTCCGCCGATCCTTTTTCCAGAAGGGCGCTTTCGTAACGCGCTGACGTCCGTTCGGCGATCTCGCTCCCTGCAGGATACATTACTAAAAACTTCTCTTTTGCGTCTTCCCACGCAATTTCTTTTTCGCCGCTGAGGTCATACTGATAGTTATGCCGGTTAAGCAGCTCGCCACTTTTCAAGTTGATAGCTTTAGTCTTGATCCGTATTTCAGTCAGCTCATCCTCGATCTGTTTCATTTCTAATTCCAACTGTTTGGTGTAACTGTCGTCAATACGCTGTATCTGTTCCCATAGAATATCGCATTCTCTGTCAAGCTCCGGCAGTTCCTGTACTCCCTCCACAGCGCTCCTCAAGTCCGCCATCAGTTCTTCGCTCATCGTCTTTTCATCCACGAGCGGCCTCAGGCGCCTGATCGCCGCATCCAGCGCCTCGATACTCGCTTTTTCCTGATTAAGGAGCCTGTCTATCTCCGTTATCTGAAGTTCGATAGAGGCTTGGCCGATATACTTCATGCGCCAGTCGTCTTCATTCATACGCGCTGCCGTATAACCGGTGTAGATCATCCCTTCCGACGTCACGGCAGAGCGTCTGCCTCCGACGTTTTCGATACTGTCAACACGCTCGACGCGCCCCAACAGATAATCAATATACTTTCCGGCTGCGGGATGCTCAGTCTCAATTATTGTCGCAAGACTGTTGTCCAGTACTGTGACGTTCTCGTTCAAAACGCTCTCTGTGTTGACGATACGATAGGAAAAGCACCGGTTCTCTCGACTGTATCTCCGGAAAATCTTCAAAGCCTCCCGATAATGATCGGGGTCAGTGAGCATATAAAGCTTTTGGCGGCGAAGGTATCCTTCAGTCACATTCACCCATATGGGATCAGTTATTGATATCAAGTCCGCCAGAATACTGACTGCCGCGGTCGCTCCATACTTTTCAGAGAGTTTATTTTCAATATACTGCTTCATTGCAAGCAGATCCTTCGGGTAGCTTTTTACACCTTCTCTCAAAGCGTTGAGCTGCGCAGTATACTCATCGACTGCGTTTTTTGATTCGGCTCTGCGCTCCTTCATGTTTGATTCTATGATGAATATATTGTTGCGCAAACTCTCCAACCCTGCGTTAAGCTCGCCAAGCGAGAGCAAATCGAGGTCTCCAAAGGTCTCTTTGCTATATACCCGGTGGCGTTCCAGTAAAACATGAAGCCTGATAAGCTCAGCTTTGTCGATCCTGGTTTCCGCAGATACTTCTTCCAAGTCGTCGAGACGCTGTTTCCATGACGTCAGCCGCTGTTTGAGTAAGATTATGGAGTCCTCGCGTTTTTGCGCGATCGCTTTTATCCGCTCGTTATATGTATCCAGCTTGACACTCAGTTCCTGCTTCCGTTTCTTCTCAGGATCCGCATCGATCAGCTTAATTAGTTCGGTGTGTCTCTGAGTTTTTTCAGAGCTTAAGTTTTCCAGTTTTTCCTCTTCGAGCGCGCAGAGTTCACGTTCATCTTCCAGCCTTTGCATCTCTTCTTCCGCCGCAAGCTGCTCCTCGCGCGGGATATCGACATTTGAACGGGCAATAATATACTCCTCTGCAAAGTAGGTCTCACGCCTTGACGAGTATTCATCATAAACAGATTTGATTTCGGAGAGTTTTCGCTGCCTTTCGAGGAAATCATATATATCAAGCTGCATTCTCTGATACTCATGTATTGCCGTCCGCATCTTTGGTACGTCTATATTGTCCTCGATCGGGCAGATGTTTGTAACAATAAAGTCCTCGATCCTGTCAAGAGGTACATATGCGACAGCCATGCGGAATACGTTGAAGAAGTGGTCGTCATAGATACCAAGGCGAACAAGAAGGTCGCTCTTGTACTCTCCCGGCGTAAAAATCTTCATCTGGACTCCGAGGGCTTTGATTTCATTCTTGAATTCTTTCCTGCTGCGCGCGACCTTACCTCCGTTTTTATCCGCCAGAGCCCACTCCTGTTTGAACTCCCGCCCTATATGAAAGTAGTCTTTATCGTGCAAATTATCTTCCGAGAGGTCGAAAACTACCCCATAGCAAAACTCCTCGCGGTTGCGCTCGTCAGCGAAATCCGCGACGATGTAGCTGCTGAAAGCCTTGTCTTTCCGTTTCCACTCACCGTCGCTGAATCTTCCGCGCAGGTATGTGACAATGTTTCTGTCAGATTTGTTTCCGGCTGCGGAGCGGTTGAAATAGCGGCTGTTGATATCTCCCAACAGTATTACCTGCAGCGCGTCGACGATCGAAGACTTTCCGGAGCCGGTCGGGCCTGACAACAGATTGGACTGCTGAAGGTCAATCGTCTGGATGCTGTAATACATCCAGTTGATAATATGCAGCCGTCGAAGCAGGATCAAATCTCATCATCCTCCTCGCCGTTTTCTTCCGCGTCCACCGCTGTGTCCGTATCCTCAAACTCGCTTGTGTGCAGCATTTCCAGTACGTTTTTCGTCTTTTCTGATGATATCGCGCACACGACAGAAGGAAGTATCGCAAGCCGGGCTTCCATATCTCCCCATTTCCCCGTCATTCTGGATATGATGCTTTTATTCGCAAGCGTACGTAAAGCTTTCTCACGCTCCGATTTCGTAACGCTGTCTACAGCGCCCAGGGTAGTCAGCTGCTCGATGACGTCACGGACGGTGATGTAGACCTCGCCCGACGCTGACGCGCGCGTTTTCTTTTCATCATAGATAAGACGCATAGCTAACAGAAAGTAGCTCTCTATCTTGTTTAGCACGATCTTTGCGCTGACATAGTCGCTGGTCAAATACAAAACGCGCGCCAGTTCGTCATGGCGCAGCTTCCAGCCGCTGCGGTCAAGGAGTTCTTCTATCGCGTCGTAGTGAGACATGATAAATGAGTAGTTTGCGTTTGCTTTTTTCAACGACTCATTTGGCGAAAATAGATACTCGTTTATGTAATTACTATGATACAGCGCCTGGCATACTTCTCTTGTTCTCTCCAGAGCCGCGTCATCGTAATCATCTATAATCATGTTTACTGCCTCCTCCCCTTGATCGTGAAGTCAGGTATCTTGTATCGGCCTTTGCTGACAACGTCTTTTGAATACTCATACGAGTATTCACTTCGGCTGTCAGTGCTGTTCATGGCCAGAAATATCGCCATCAGGTAATCGTCGTCTCCTTCAATCGCAAAATCACGCCCTGTTATCGACCCGTGTTTCGCAACAGCGCGCCGGACAAAGTCATTGACATTTGACATTACATATTTCCGGGCGCGGGTATCAATGATCGAATCGATGTCTTCTTCGCTGACAGTGATATCCGATTCGATCAATAACTCCTCACCGGATAGGCGTTCCTTGCGCTTGCGTTGAAAACGCGAGCTGTCTTCCGATACGCATTTGACGTCAAACATATTGATGCACTGACTCAACCTGGTCCATTCATCTTCCGGACGGTTTTTCGCGTCCCTTAACAGCGCTATGATGTTGCCTTTCACGCTTGTATCCATGGAGAGCATGTATGTAAGCTTCTGCCGCGTTATTCTGATGTATGTCTGGTTCTTCTCGTCCAGTTGCTGGATATATGATTCTATGTGATCGAAATTCGACTCTATGAAGTTCAGCATCTGCAGAACCTGTACCCATCCTTCCTTTTCCGATTGTATGCGTTTCGTCTGAACGGCGGAAGAAATGATCCGCTCCAAAAGCTTCGTGTCGCCTTCAAGATTTTGCAGAACATCCAGGATTGGCCCTCTGAAACGATCCACACTATCGTCTACTTTGATGGGATAGATAAGCTTGTCTACCACGTCTTGCACATATCCGTAGAGATGCTCGTCAAGTAACGCCTCAGGTCTGGTTTTTACCAGGACTGCGTCATAGTATTTTTTTATCTTCGAGTACATCATCTCAAGGCTGGTCAAAAGGCGTTCCGTACTCTCGTATGCGTTTAGGATACAAATAAAGCCGCTGTCCGGCATCATTCGTACTTGCTGCAGATTGGAATACGTGTTTACGACATGTCCTGATTGACTATCCATTTTCGAAAGATCCTTCAGAAACCCGGACAGCTTTTTTCCATAAAGCGTTATGAACAGTAAGTCTGATGAATAGTCTCCGGTTTCATCCAAATCTATCCATTCGCTGCGCAGGAAGAGCCGGATCGTGAACGCCAGATTATCCTGCTCAATGTCACCGGACGGTTCTTCATCATACTCTTCCTCATCGGATACGTCCAATGAAAAGTTCTCGCGCTGGAACATACGCCGCAACTCAGCGACCAGAGCGCTTCTTGGCAGCGCAATGCGCTTGGCTTCTTCCAGAGCCTGTTCAATGTTGAGCAGAACATGGATGTAGGCCTCGCGGTGTTTCGAGGTCAGCGGATTAAAAAAACGTTTTGGAAAATCTTTTGGAAGCACCGTGACGCCTCCTTTCATACTCTGTGTATCCTCGAAAACTCCAAAAGCATTGCAGTTAAATCGTAGGCGAAAGCCACGCTTTTTGCTTAAGCAGACGGGAGTCGAACCCTTACCGCCTGTCGACGGCGCTTTTCGGCTCTTTTTGCTCCGTTTTCATTGCCTTGCGTCAGCAAGGCGGCTTCAAACGAAGCAAAAGTCCCTCGAAAATCACTCGCCGACAGGTGCTTGCAGTTTTAACGGAGCGGATTTTTGACCAGACAATGAAAAGCCCGCAGGTAATAATAGCTTTATTGGCAAGGGATTTGAAGCAGTATGGGCATAAATCCGCCCGCTAAAACCGGCAAGGGTTCGACTCCCGTCTGCTTATGCCTTTTCAAAGCGGTATCCGGCGTTTCTGACCGGAACAATGATGTAGCCGCTTCCTTCGATTTTTCCGCGCAGATTGGAAATATGCTGCTGCAAAGCCCGCGTCTCTTTGTTCATATCCTGCCCCCACACCTTTTCATAGATATGTTCCGCGCTCATAGCCTTGTCCTCGTTCTGCGCGAACAGCAGAAGCAGGAAAAACTCCTTTTGGGTGAGCAGTAAATCTACACCGCGCAGGAGCGCTGCCATTGACGTAATTTTTATCGTCAGCGGCCCCTTCTCAATGATTTCCGGCACCTGTTCCGTCCTTTGCAGAAGATAATTGAGCCGCGCCAGCAGCACCTCAAAGGTGTAAGGCTTCGGCAGATAATCATCGCAGCCGGTTTGGAATCCCCTCACAACATCATTCGCCTCGCCAAAGCCGGTCAGCATCAAAACCGGGATTTTGGAAGTCTGCCTGAACTCACGCAGAAAATCCAGCCCGCTGCCGTCCGGCATCCCGACGTCAAGGATGATCGCGTCCGGTTTTTTGGCTGTGAGGAACGTCCCCGCGTCCGCAAGGGTCATGGCGGTTTCGACGATGAATCCCTGTTTGCTCAATAAATGTTTATTATAGTTTTGGACTTCTTTTTCATCCTCGACGAGCAATATCATTTTTCCGCTCATAACCTGTGCCCTCTCGTTTCGCTTTGCTTCACCGGCCGGGCGGCCTGCCGCTTGCGCGGCGCCGGCTACGCCGTGGTGTGCCCCGCTTCCTGCCCGCCGTAGACCGGGACGGTGAATGTCACAGCCGTTCCTTTGCCCGCTTCGCTTTCTATTTTTATCGTGCCGCCGTGGGCCTCCACAACCGTCTTGCAGATATACAGCCCATATCCGGTGCCGCCTCTGCCGGAAACGCCCCGTTCAAAGACACGGGGCAGAAGCTCCGGCTCTATGCCCTCGCCGGTATCTGTCACTGTCACGGTGATATACGCGCCGTCAGAATCCGCAATGAGGGTGATCCGCCCGTTTTGTGTATGATCCGCCGCGTTGGAGAACAAGTTTGCTATTACTTGTGTGAACTTATCGTTTTCTACAAACGCATCCGGCATACTGGACGCGATCTCGACCCGCAGGCTGTTGTTTCGCTGTTCAAGGGCGACTCTATACGCCTCCGCGCTGTTTATGAGCAGGGCCGCGAAATCAACGCGCTTGCGGTTATCACCTGTTTCATTCATGGAAACCAGCGTAATCATTCCGCTTACCATACGCCCGAGCCGCTGTGTTTCCACGCGTATTTTCCCGAGGGCTTCCCGCGCTTTTGAGATGTCCCCGTTTTCTTCACTGATTATGCTGTCGGAATAATCGATCCCGGTGGCAATTATGGTCAGCGGAGCTTTCATTTCGTGGCTCATATCCTGCAAAAACTCCGTTTTCGTCCGGTTGAGGGTGTTTAGTAACTCATTATGTTCGGTCAGGGCTTCTTCTCGGCGCTTGGTTTCGGCGTAACCGTGGGATAGCATGAGCGACTGACAGCATATCAGAAACAGATTGGAAACGACGCCCGGTATGAAAAATAAGTCGTTTAAGAATACCTTTGTCAACGGCCCCCATACGATAAAGATCATCATGGCTGCGACATAAAGGACGTAATAAGGGCTGCTTCCCGCGAGTTTTGAACGCGCCGCGGACACGGCGCTCATTATCATCGGAATAAGTATAATAAGCGCCAAAAAAACAGGATCAAGCATAAAGGGAAATACTACGGCGCAGAAAACAGGTATGAGAAAAGCAGCGCCGTAAATCACTCTCCGTGTTTTACCGCCATAGGGGATTTCAAACGAAGCGTGCGTAAAGAATACGAGCATAACCATTTGCAAAATGATCAAAACCGTATAGACGCTGGCGCCCGCAAGTCCCAAACCATCCGGCAGTATGATTTCGCCGAAGGCGTTTGTTTCAAGGAAGAAACGCGACGCGCCAATCAGGCAGAACATGGCGAATAACGCATATACGATGTCCTTAAGCCTGTGTAAAAATAATACCAGGTGGTAAAGTCCTGTCATCAATACCATACCGATAAATACAGCCAGACACATATATCTGATGATCGCGTCGCGCAAGACGACGATGCTGCGCCCGATTTCGAGCCGCTGCACCAATCCGGCCTGCTCCCAAGCATAGTTGGATGCCCGGATAATGATTTCGACAGCGCCGTTTTCTGTAAAAACGGGAATGTAGGCGTTTTTTGCGGACATACGGTGTTCCGCCTCCGTCGTTCCGACGACTCCGGCTTCAAATATCTTCCTGCCGTTAACGTATATAACGCTCGCGGACGCTATCTCAGGCACGCGCAGCATAAGTTCCGGCTCGCCCGTCAAGACTTGCAGCCGGTATGTGGCGTATCCGGCGAGCGGCCAGCCTTGCGTCGACCAGTCTCCCGGAACGGTTATATACGCTCTGTCCCCGGCTGTGCCGTCAGTGAAGTCGGCGGGAGCATATAGTTTGCCGTAATAAAACTCCCATTCGCCGCCGAGGACAAACAGGCTATATGAAAAATCCTCGCCTGTAAGGTCAAGAACCCCGCCCCTCGCTTGTTCGCTTTTTACATTGCGCGGCACGGACATCACAAAAAACACCGTGCCGCAGATGATAAGAAGGACAAGCAGAATGATTACAAAACGAACCCACTCACGTGTTTTATTCATGAAAGGGAGCCTCCCTTTTTTGGCTGGCGGCGGTTGTTCTTCCGTCCAACCTCCGGCTTCGCAGCGTCACGCGGGATGAGGCGTCGCCCGACGACTTTCACAGCGTCACGCGGGATGAGCCGTCGCCCGACGACTTACACAGCGTCACGCGGGGTGAGCCATCGCCCGACGACTCACACAGCGTCGAGCCTCCCGGACACGCAATGGCGGATCACTATGCGCGTGGAAATATTCCATTCCGCCGTCGCTATCCTTCCAGCGCCCGACACAGAAACTCGAATGTCGAGCTCATAAACTGCTCCTTTTCATAGTAACTCTGCCGCGCGAAAATGTCGCCATATAATCGCAGCATGTGGAAGAGCCCGCTTAATATAAAAGTCGATGATACTCCAAGCCGCCTCGGATCGATATCGGTCCGGATGCTTTTGTCGCTGTTAGCCTGCACGAACAGATCGACTATCTCTTTGTGAATGAGCTCGACGCAAGCGGCATACTTCCCGTAATATGGCAGCTCGCCGGGATCCCTTCTCGAGATTATGGATTTCATCTGAGCAATCAGATCGATAAGCCAGCCGTTACCGTCGAAAAACTCATATGAGGCCTTATACGCCAGAGTAATTTTCTCCTGCCCCGTCCGCCCGTTTTGAGTTTCCGCCCTGATTGATTCGAGCAGCGCCTGATGGCCTTTCAGCATGACGGCAAAATACAGATCTTCTTTACTGACGAAGTACCTGTATATCGTCCGTTTAGTATATTCGCTGTTTTCCGCAAGCGCGTCCAGCGTCGTATTCTCATATCCGCTTTGCCTGAACAGATCTTCCGCGTGCAGCGTAACGGTCCGGATCAGCGCCATGCGTTCCCGCTCCTGGCGGGACGTTTTTTTTTCCATCGGTTTCCTTGAAACTGTTCACTGTCTGCCCATCAAGGGCTGCGCGGTATGGTTTTTTTTGTTGAGGGAATACCGGTGAAAAGGCCGGTACTGACCGAAACAACAAAAACCATGCCACGCGGCTCCGCAAACTGGCCGGCATCTGAACTATAACGTTTCCCTTGAAAAATAATTTGCAAATTTTGTAAAAAAACTCTTGACTATACTATTAGTTTACCTGTATAATGTTCGTATTCTTTTTCATTAACATTATACTTGTATAACATTAGTATACATTCCTCGTCAAAAAAAAGCAAGAAGAAATTTCAGAAAGTAAATTTTGTTCCGGAGGCGCGCATGAAACAGGTCGAGTTCACCCGCCAAATAGAAAAACATAAGGCAAAGCTTGAGAAGTATTCCGCCATCTCAAATCTTGCGGGCTACGCAAAACTGGCGCTTTTCGTCTTCATAAGCGTCTCGCTGTTCCTGCTGTTCTTCAAGAGATTCAGTATCGCGGCGATCGTCTTATGCTTACTCGAGGGCGCGGCGTTTGTCGCGCTCCTTATATATCACGACAAACTTCGCGAGAGGATGCTCCATTCCAACGAGATCATAGCGATAAACAGAAAGCATCTGGAAAGCCTGGCGGACATGTTCGACGATTTTCCGGCGACCGAATCGGATTTCCTTTTTCATAAATATCCGTCGTCGAGCGTCACAGATTTCATGGAACTGTTCAAAGACACAAATATGCCGGACAGCATCGCGCAGAGTTTTTCCGACTATGTTGCGGCAGGCGCGGCCGACTCCGGCGGCGCCGAACCGGAAGACCCCGAAACACTCGCGAAGAACAGCGCGACCAGATTTCTGTTTATGTAGAGGTAAAAAATAACGAAAGGGCCGGGTGAAAATATTGACTGAGGAAATCCTGGAATTTGGCCTTCCCGGCCATTGGGACGAGGAAACGGACGTCGTGGTCGTGGGTTCAGGTTACGCCGGGCTTGCGGCGGCGATCGAAGCTCTGTCAGCCGGCGCCGCGACGATCATTCTTGAAAAAATGCCGTACTACGGCGGAAACTCGATCATATCGGGCGGCGGCTACTGCAGCAGCGACAGCAAGCTGAAACTGCGCGAAAAGCTGGGGCTCGGCGAAGACTCATGGCGTCTTCATATGGAGGACACGATCAACGGCGGCGCCCGTCTCAGCGTGCCGGAGCTGGTCGAGGTCATGGCAAAAAAAGCGCCCGACGGACTCAACCTCTTCATTGACGCGGGCGTTTCGTTTGCAAACACTCTGCCGCGCATGGGCGGACACTCCGCTCACCGCAGCCATCTGACGACAGACAACAACGGTAGAGCGCTGTCGGACCCGTTGCGCGACCTCGCTTTAGCCAAAGGCGCCGACCTGAGGCTCAACGCCGCGGTTACGCGAATTTGGCGGGAAAACGCCGGCGCCCCGGCGTCGGGCGTCAGCGTCGACAGCGGCGGCGCGGTCAGGAATCTGCGGGCGCGCCGCGCGCTGATCCTGGCTTCCGGCGGTTTCGCCCGCGACGTCGCCATGAGGACGCGGTACAACCCTAATTTAACGGACGCGTACAACTGCTCGAACCACAAAGGCGCGACCGGCGAATGCATACGCTTCGCGCAGCTCGTCGGCGCGGATGTGACGCATATGGAGCATATCCAGTTATTCCCGACAGCCAATCCCGCAAACGGGCTGCTGGACAGATATGCCCTTGCGGCGTACTCCGGGACAGGATACGGAGTATTAAACGTAGAGCGCGGCGGTAATCGCTTTGTCAACGAGCTCGGCGGGCGGGACGAGGTCTCAAACGCGCAGATAGACCGCTGCGATAAGCCGTCGTATACGATACTCAATAAGGCCATATTCAACGCGCTTGACGTCCGTGAGGACGTTATCGAAAGCGGCGTTTCGTCCGGCCGGGTCATAGTATCGGAAACCGCGGCCGGGCTGGCGGATAAACTCGGCATGCCCGGGCTGGCGTCGACTATCGACGCGCATAACGCGTTTATTGCGGACGGGTCGGATCCCGATTTCGGTAAACCCATGGGCCCTCATATGATCCCTATGACGCAGGGACCGTATTACGCTATCCCGCAATGGCCTTCCATACACTTTTGCATGGGCGGGCTCCGCTTCGATACGCAGGCCCGCGTTCTTGACGCGCGGGGTTTGCCTATTCCCCGGCTTTACGCGGCCGGCGAATGCTGCGGCGGCGTCCATGGGGCGAACCGTCTGGCAGGCAACGCCATCGCAGAATGTATCGTCTTCGGCCGGATAGCGGGGACCGGCGCCGCGTCGGAGCAGGCTCGCTAAGGCGCTGCTCTAACATTACATTTCAAGAGCCACCGCGACTGTCAATTGTCAACTGTCAATTGTCAATTGCCAATCGATCCCCTTCTCATCGAGCCACTGCCGCAACTGCGTGGCAGTGATTTTTTCGCCGTTTAGCCCGGCGGCCTTGTCGGAAGCAAGGAACAGGATCGACTCGTTCATCACGTCGGCCGGCAGAAGATGACCCGGAGCGGAGCGCGCCCGGATCTCGTCGGTGACGAACCCCGTATCGACCGGGCCGCCCGGAGACAACTGATTTACCGTGACATTATACCCTTCCATCTCTTTGGCCATGATGACCGACATCGCGTCGGAAGCGGCGCGCGACGGCCCGTACGGCAGCATACCGCGCGCGGTCATGATGCCGGGTCCCGTCGAAATATTGACCACCCTGCCGCCGCCGCGTCTGATCATCAGCGGAACGAACGCCCGGGCGACGAGGAAATACCCTGTCAGATTCGTCTCGATCATATCACGAAACGCCTCCGGCTCGATTTCGAAAAACGGGACCGGCTCAATAGCCTGGGTGTTACTGATCCTGCTCATGCTGAGGCCGGCGTTGTTGACCAGCATATCAAACCGCTCCCAGTTCTCGTCCGCCCATTTCGCCGCCGCGTCAACTGAGCTCCCGTCGCGAACGTCCATCACAAGCGCGTGTACGTCAAATCCTTCGCTCCTAAGCGTCTCGAAAGCCCTGTCCAGCCGCTCCCCCTTCCTCGCCGCGATCGCGACGGCCGCCCCGTTTTTCAGCAGTGTTTTTGCCATTTCATATCCCAGCCCGTTTGACCCCCCGGTGATAACCGCCCGGAACCCATTGAGATCGATGTTCATTCCAACGACCAATCCTTTCGATTAAACTATCCGCATTAATGTCAACTTGCGGCCCATTTCATATAAATTACCACACAAAATGTTGATATAAAAGACTAATTGAAAGTATTCTCACAACTTTCTATTGAACTATTCAGAAAAATCGTGTAAAGTATAGGTGACTCGCAAGTAGAAAAGGGGTGTGTAAATGCAGAAGACGATTTTTGTTGTCGACGATAACGACACGAACCTGTCTGTGGCAAAGGAAGCGCTGAAGGAATACTACAGGGTGATGACGCTGCCGTCCGCGGCAAAAATGTTCTCGCTGATCGACAAGGTCAACCCGGACCTGATCTTACTGGACATTGAAATGCCTGAGATGGACGGGTTCGAAGCTCTGACCATACTGAAGGATAACCCGCTGCTGTCGGACATACCGGTAATTTTCCTTACAAGTATGACGGACTCGGCGGTGGAAGTGCGCGGTTTCCAACTGGGCGTGATCGATTTCATAACAAAACCGTTTTCGGAACCCGTCCTGCTAAACCGCATAAAAACGCATCTTGACGTCGATATGCTGATCCGCGAACGCACTTACCAGCTTGTAGAAAAAACGGAACAGCTTCAATCCCTGCAAAACGGCATCGTTTTTGTTTTGGCGGACATGGTGGAAAACCGGGACAAAGGCACCGGAGGCCATATAGAACGCACTACCACATATATTAACATACTTCTTGACGCAATGATCGCGCAGGGCCTGTACAGCGACCAGATCGAAGAAATAGACACCGAACTGTTCGTATCCTCCGCCCGTCTCCACGACGTCGGAAAAATAGCGATATCAGACGTGATCCTGAACAAACCCGGGAAACTCACCGACGAAGAGTTTGAGATCATGAAAACGCACGCGGCCGAAGGCGAACGCGTCATCGACCAGATAGTAGACAGAACGGGAAACGGCGAGTTCCTCCACAACGCCAAACTTTTCGCCGGCTATCACCACGAGCGCTGGGACGGCAGAGGTTACCCGTACCGTCTCGCCGGAACGGACATCCCTGTCCAGGGGCGGATAATGGCGTTCGCAGACGTATACGACGCCCTTGTGTCCATCCGCCCGTATAAAAAGCCGTTCACCGCGGAAGAAGCGGTCGCCATGATAATGGAGAACGCCGGCGGGCAGTTCGATCCCGCCATAGCGGACGTTTTTTACTCCGTAAGGGACAAGTACGCCGCGGTGGAAGTGACCTGACGGAGAAATAGTAAGCGTGACCGCCTGTCGCCGGCGTTGAGGCTTTTGCTGTAACGTCGGCGGCATTGTATTAGGATAGCAAATAATGGAAACAAGCGGCAAGCTCTTCACGGCGGGGCGGCAGATACTGAAAATGGTCGCCAACGCCATAGTCGGCAAAGACAACGTTATAGCTCGAGTGTTCCTCGCGATCCTCGCGAGGGGCCACATACTTCTTGAAGACATCCCCGGGGTCGGAAAAACGACTCTGGCTATCGCGTTTTCAAAAGCGCTGGACTTAAAATACAGCCGCGTGCAGTTCACCCCTGACATACTGCCCTCGGACGTCACAGGATTCTCCGTGTACAATAAAGACACAGGCGCCATGGTTTATACGCCGGGCGCGGTACTCTGCAACCTCTTCCTGGCCGACGAACTGAACCGCGCGAACAGCCGGACGCAATCCGCGCTGCTGGAAGCCATGGAGGAAGGCCAGGTGACAGTGGACGGCGTCACCTACCCGATCCCGCAGCCGTTCACGGTGATAGCAACGCAAAACCCCGCCGGCGCGGCCGGCACGCAGCTTCTGCCGGACTCTCAGATGGACCGCTTCATGGTCCGCCTGTCGCTGGGCTACCCCGATCCCGGCGACGAACTGTCGCTGCTCAAGCGTAAGCAGGGCTCAAACCTTCTCGATCTTGTTGAACCGGTCGTTACCAGCCGGACGCTCGAACTGATGCGCGGCGAGGTGGATAAAGTCCACGTCGACCCGGCGATACTGAACTATATCGTCGCCCTTGTCGGTAAAACCCGCTCGCACCCCGACATTATTTTGGGCGCAAGCCCGCGCGCCTCTATCGCGCTGTCAAGCATAGCCAAGGCTATGGCATACCTGCAAGGCAGGGACTATATCGTCCCTGGCGACGTCGCGGCGCTGTTTACCGACACACTTTCCCACCGGCTGGTGCTCCGTCCCGGCGCCGATAACGAGAGGATCACGGCGCAAGGCATACTCGACGGCGTACTCCGCTCCGTCCACGCCCCAAGGATAGACTGACCATGGGGATACGCCGTGCCGCATATATGATAGCGCTCGCCGGGGCGCTTCTCTTCTATATCCTCTACCCATACTGGTTTTCATGGTACCTTCTTGTACTGATCCTGCTCCTGATACCGTTCGACCTGTTTGCAAGCCTGCCGGGCATGCTCACCCGGCGTCTTAAGCTTTCCTCCCCGGACGTTCTCGGTCAGGGCGAGGACGGCTTTCTTACCGCGACGACGGAATGTAAGGTCCGGTTTCCTGTGAGATGCGTTATAGCCCGGCTGAAGATCACATGCGATGATTACTCTTTATCGCGAAGGATCGAATGCGGAGCTGAACGCGGCGGAGGGTACGAGCTGATCATCGATACGTCGCGCACAGGAGTAACGGCCTTCAAGGTCAGACGCGCCTGGGTGGTGAGCCTTCTGGGCCTCTTCTCCGTACCGATTCCGGCCGGCTGCGAAGCCGCCGTGCTCGTACTGCCGGCGCCCGTGAAACCTCCGCGGGAAATAACGCTGCCGCGCGGCGTCACTCTCCGGCCGAAGCCCGGAGGAGGTTTCGCGGACGACGCCGACCTGCGCCCGTACCGAATCGGCGACCCCGTTAGGACGATACACTGGAAACTGTCCGCAAAGCACGATTCGCTCATAGTCCGGGAGCCTCTGGCGCCGCCCCGGCATAGCCGCCTTGTCCGGGTCGCGATGTGGGACAGTCCCGGCGGGCGCGACCTTACATTGGGACGCCTCTTATGGATATCCGGCCGGCTGCTGAAAAATGATTTGAGTTATTACGTCAAACTTGGCGACTCAGGACCGATCGCCGAAGTCGCCATTGCAAAAGACCTTGAAGACTATCTGTTCCATGTACTGAGCGGCGCACCGGGCCTCCCGTCGTCAGCCGCCCGGCTTCCCTCCCGATTTTCCTGGGTATTGCGTATCGACTCAAGCGAGGAAACCTGATGAACCGATTAGTCCGCTTTAGCCGGCATGGCGTCGATAATATGCAAGCTGCCGGGCAAACCGGCCGCCGCGCAAACGCGGAGCGCCGCTCGTTAGTTTCGCTTGCCGGGAGTTTCGTCCTGATCCTGACCGCCGTATTTTGCTCGATGGGCGCTCTCGTAAGCGCTTTTTCGTTCTCTGTGAGTATGGACGCGCTCTTTTGGTTCTGGCTCGTAACATCGCTGGCGCTGGCGTCGCTCGCCACATTCCTGCGCGGCAGGGGCGTCCTGATACTCGCGCCCGTCGCTCTGGCGCTGATCGCGTGGAAACTGCCTGAAATTGCCGGCGGCGCAAAATGGGCTGTCTTTTTTATCACGGGCGAGTACAATAAATGGATCGAGATCCCGGTCCTTTTTTCCGGCGCCAGGCCGGACGCCTACGCCGAGACGGTACTCATCGCGGCGGCCGGAACGGTACTCGCGTTTTTGCTGACATTTGCGATCTGCCTGCGCCGCAGCGCCGCGCTAACGATACTCTTCACTGTGCCGCCGGTTTTTCTCACCTTTGTCCTGACGACATACCAGCCCAATAGATGGTACCTTATTGCGCTGCTCGGCGTCTACCTCACGCTGATCATCAGCAGCGCTTTTTATCCGTTTGATTTCGCCGGGAGAGGAGCGGCGGTCTTCCCCGCTATGGCGCTTGCCGCGCTGCTGCTTGGCGCCGCGTACTTTCTTTCGCTGCGCGACGCGACCCGGGGCGGCGAGCTTGTGGAGTATTTCGACAGCCGGCTCAGATCCATTGCGGCTCAGACCGGCTTTTCAAGGCATAACTTCGGCATTGGATGGCCGGAATCCGGCGAGGGCGGCTGGGAGTTCAACACAGAGTATGTCAGGGTGGCCGACGCCGGTCCGCGAAAGATAACGGATCAAAGCATGCTTGAGATAGTTTCCACAAGGGCCGGCGCATATTATCTGCGCGGATATTCTATGCAGTTTTTCGACGGGCGCGCGTGGTACGGAAACTCCGACGCGCTGAACAGTTCCGACGAGTGGTTGTCAAGCTCTGCGACTGCGAGTATCGTGTCGCTTTACTATATTCTTGAGCCCGATCTTTCTCCGGCAGCCGCCAATATGACTGTCACCGTGACCGGCGACGCTTCGCCGCTGATATATCTGCCATACTACACTCACTCATATTCTATCGTCTCGCTTACCGATAGCGAGCGGTATAGTATTGACTTTGTGAGCCCGGGCGTAAGTCTGCCCGCATTTTACGCGTCGATGCGCAACGACCTTGAAGGGTTGGCCGCGGTCAGCCTCTCATTGAACATAGCCAATATGCGCCAACTGGCTATCCGTGTCCGGTCGACGTATACAAAAGTTGATGATTCCACCGCCGAATCGCTGCGCCGTTTCGCGCTTGACGCGGGAATCGATCCGGGCGCGGACCGCGCGGCCGTCGCCGATTCCGTGGCCGAACTCATACGGTCGTCGGCCAGATACACGCTCACGCCTTTACCCGTACCCGAGGGCGAGGACTTCGCGCTGTACTTCCTAAGCGTTTCGAAGCAGGGCTATTGCATACACTTCGCCACCGCCGCCACGCTCATGCTTCGGGCGCTTGGAATTCCCGCCAGGTTTACGAGCGGATTCGTCGTATCAGTCCCTTACGGCGGCGTCGGCGAGACCATCGTCGTCACTGACGCGCAGGCGCACGCGTGGGTCGAGGTCTTTTACGATGATATCGGCTGGATACCGCTTGAAGTCTCGCCGTACGGCTCCGGCGTCCCCGCCGGGACGTCGCATAGTTCCGCGAACGCGGCGTCGCGGCCCGACGGCGACGACGACGATATGTTCTATGAATGGCCGCTGGAGCCCGATCGGGCGGAGCCTCTCCCGCCGACAGCCGCAAGCGGCGCGGAAACGGAGGCGCGTGATCAAACCGATCCCGCCGGCAGCGGCGCCGCGATCCTGCTTGCAGCGGCTCTGTTGCCCGCTTGCATACTTGTGATCGTATTGCGAAGGCTCGTCGTTCTTAAGAAGCGGAAAACCGGCTTCACCCAGGAGGATACGAACGCTGCGGTAATACTCGTCTGGCGATATATCACCCGTCTCGACCGCAAAAGGCCGCCGCCCGCCGAAATAGAGGATCTTGCGCTGAAAGCGCGGTTCAGCAACCACCGCATTTCCGAAGATGAGCGCGCGGCCATGCTGGACCATGCCGCGAAACTCTCTGAAGCGATGTTCAGCAAGTATTACCTTCCCGGGCGTCTGTGGCTGAAATATATCAGAATTTGTCATGTTATGCGGGATGTGTGACGTACATGTGACAAGCGCGCAGTAAAATCAGGCTAGCTATACATATTTAATAGTATATAAATACCTGAATATGTGTATTTTTCTACATTTCAGCGCATATCAGGAAAAAGGGAGGCGTTTAGAAAATGAAAAGAATATTGGCACATCGAACGAGCAGGAAGCTGGCGCTGGCGTTCGCTTTCGCGCTGCTGCTGTCGCTGGCGGCGCCGTTCTCGGCTGCGCCCGAGACAGCGAAAGCGCTTGGGAGCCCGATACGAAGCGGCTCGCTTGGCAAACTGGGCAGCCCCGGGTATCTCGACGGCAGTGAGGTTGGCAGCCAGAGTTCTAACGGGGACCATTTCATGAAGTCCCTTACAGACCCGAACGTCGTGATCGTCGGCGATGGTTACGACGTCGGCGGCAGCGGAAAGTTCTGGCATTTCGTCAACGGCGACGGTAAAAGCGTGACGCTGACGTTCGCGCCGTCGCGGGACCGTAACGATCCGAACCGGATCACGGTCGAAGTGAACGCAATGAGTACCGCGAATCCGGCAGGCAAGCACTACGGCGTGATTACTCCGCCGGGATGGTATCTTGTGGACGCCGCGTGGACCGGCGCGACAGGCGGCAACTTCACGTTGAGCCACATGGAGCCTTTCAGAATCGGCGAGAGCACATCGGGGGGCGGCGGCGGAAACGTGCTTCCTGTCTTGCCCCCCGCCCGCATATCGGCGCAGAAGAGGGTCGCCAGCCCATCGAGCATGGTGGCAAACACGGGGGTCTACGTGATCGTCCTGACTCCGGTCCCCCCGACAGGCGGTTCTCCCGTAGTCCTCACGCTCAGCCGAAATAACGGCTGGACTATCAGCAACAGGTACATAAGGGCAGGAACTTATTCGGTTACCGAAAGAACGGTCGGCGGCGCGGCGATCGTTGATTTTTCATTCAATCTGACTGTATCGTCGCCGGGCGACGCTCCGAATCCTCCGGGTAACCCGTACGCTCAGTCCACTCCTGTCTCCGGAGGCGTATCCGGCGCCGTCATCACTATCGGGCTGCGCTCCAGCGTGAGCCTGACGGTCACGAATACCAACCCGAATACAGATACTCCTGATACTCCCAGTGGTCCCGGTGATCCGGGCGATCCCGGCGGACCGACTCCTCCCCCGGTACTCTCAGCGGATTCCGGGTACCTCAGTATCTCGAAGGAGTTCCCCTCCTGGGACTGCCACGCGGAATGGGGCATCGACTTCCGGACGGAGTTCACAGCGCGGCTGAGTATTCCTGTTCTCAGAGTATCTTCAGGAGATTCGTATGTTTACGTGTTAGACGACGAGCCGGGCGCCGCGAACTACGAGGTCAAGTTCACCGAGGGTTCCCCCGCGACAATAATGGGCATACATGCAGGTACCGTAGTTACCGTAACGGAGGTTGCGCCATTCCCCGGCGCTGCGGGGCTGGTCAGCGCAACATATCCCGGCGGCTCGAGCGCGACTATACGGGAAGGCGAGTACGAATACGTCACCGTTCTCAATACATACGATCACGCGACCGGAACGCTGGAGGTCGTCAAGGCTGTAAGCGGGGTTTCAGTCGCGGCGCTCAACCGGGCTGCCGTTGAAATCACGATTTGGGACGAGGACGAGGACGGAAGCAACTATCCGGTTTCCGACGCATGCGCCTCCGAAGGGCGCGCGAAGTTGATTTTCAGCAGTACGCCGGAATCGGACGGCAGTTACCGCTGCGTAGGTCATATCGACCCGGACAGAGTCCACTACAGCGAGACCGGTTTTGACGGGACGAATACGATATCAGCGCTGCAGCTCAGCACAGACGGGACTCCTCTCAGGCTCAGCAATCTCTGGGTGCAGCGCGAGTATAGCGTGGTCGAAGCGAACCCGCCGGCCGTATCCGGCTACACCTGCAGCGTCAGCAGCAATACAATAGTCTTGTCGCTCAATGCCGGAACCGACAGGACGATAACGCTGACAAACGCGTACAGCGCCAACAGCACAGGCGGGCAGCCGGAACCCACGGCGTCTCCAAGCCCGACCCCGACGTCGACGCCGACCCCGACGCCCGATCCGGATCCCGACCCCACTCCGACGCCGGATCCTGATCCGACTCCGACCCCCACCCCCGATCCCGACGATAAAGACGACGACGACGACGGCGACGACGGCGACGATAAAGACGACGAAGGCGGATATGGCGGCGGAGGCGAAGACGAAGACGACGGCGACGGCGGCAGGGACAGGGACAGGGGCAATCGGCCGAATGTAGTGTTTCCTGACGGCCAGGGGCCGGCGAACTTCCCGCAGATAGATTTCGAAAGGTCTCAGCCCGACAGGACGAGGCCCGGAGGTAACATCCGCGAAGCGCCTCCTATACCGAACGTCCAGGGCAACACCCTTGTCCCGCAGTATAACGAGGACGACGAAGTGATTTTCATCGAGTTGGACGAGGAAGGAGTGCCGCTCGGACAGTGGGGCTGGGACGACGAAGAAGAGCTGTGGCTGTTCGACGAGTTTCCCCCGCTGGGCGGATGGGAAACTACGTCGATGACTCTGCCGCAGACCGGAACTACAAGTTACGTCAGCGTCTATCTGCTGCTGTTCGGTCTCTCCTTTGTCGGGATGGGCGTAGTATTCCTCGCGGAAGGCCCGGATAAAGAAAAACACGCAAAATCCCGTAAATGACCAAAGCCGAGCCGGGCCTGAAGCCCGCGCGCGACAAGGAGACAGGATGCTTATGACCCTGTCTCCTTGCGTCTCGGGAATAACACAGTAATCACGATGGGTCGCAACCCGTCCCGAAGCAACGCTGCGCTGCGCCCATCGTCAATCAAATAATGATTTCACTGCAACAACTCACGTCATCAGACTCGCGTCGGATTTTTTCGATAGTTTTGCAGGGTTTACGCTGAACTGCGTTCAGCGGGGGCGAATGATTGGTTCATTTAACCGAAAAACGCGTA